>Ga0325403_1000097_pt1 | contig 44377 bp, 22 predicted proteins | sample PopdelMetagenome_19_FD_205665 | JGI IMG/M metagenome (GOLD analysis project Ga0325403, IMG submission 205665) | Populus deltoides microbial communities from Bellville, Georgia, United States - Xylem-PdKOR-R4 | ecosystem: Host-associated > Plants > Phyllosphere > Stem > Wood/Secondary xylem... | reverse complement strand
AAAAAAAATCATGTGAACCTCCAATGAAGATGGAAGTTTGTCTTGAATATAATTAAAGTAAGGAATAGAGATTAGAAACTGACGAGTCAATGTTTTTAACTTAGTATTTTTAAGGTTTTGAAAGGAAAAAAAAACCCTAAAATTATAACAAGGTAATGACCCAAGCAAACATAGGTCTGGCAAAGCTGTCACACCCAATATACTTAGGTTCAGGCATGTGTTAAACCCATGATAACATGGGTCTAACAATCTACCAGATCCAATATACTTGCGTTCAGTCATGAGCTAAGATCAACACTAAGTGAGTATGGGGAATACACATGCATCCAAGAAGTACTCTCTATTCCATAAAGATAAAGGACGCGATATATAGGAGTATTACGTCTTGAAAAAGGAAATTGAGAGGTTGATAGCTATGGGCTATCTTTGCTAGTTTTTTAAGAGGGATTTCCATCCCAAGCCAAGAAGGGAAGAGCTCGATCAGTCAATGCTGGCATTACCTAAAATCATCGTGATTTGGGTGGCACCTCTGCATGAGGTGATTCCTACACAGGGAAAATAAAGTATAGGAAATAAGTCCTTACAATTGCTCGTCTCTAAAACTAGTGGTATGAACCCATCATCTTCACTCTAGAAGATGGAAATGGAATAATTTTCACAAATAAAGATGCTTTGGTCATTTCTACAATCCTTTCTAACCATCGAGTGCATTAGGTGTTAGTAGATGATGGCAACGTGGTCAATATCCTCTCCCGAGAAGTAATGATATATGGGAATATCCTCCTCAAGACTTTGAGAAACATAACCAATTTTGAGTAGATTCTATATTATCAAAAGGCTTTTGAGGAGATCAAAGTTCAATTTTCATCCCCCAAGATATTATCTCAACCCATAGAGAGTGAAAATGTTTTTTTTATTATTTAGATGTGTCGGACTCAACTGTAAATGTTGTTGTGGTTAAAGAGAATGAGAGAATACAAAATCCAGTTTATTTCTCCAGCCAAACCCTTCATGATGCTAAAACCAAATATTTAAAAGTGGGAAAGGTGCCCCTCACTCTAGTAAGTGCCTCTAGGAATCTTAAGTCATGCTTCAAAGCTCACCAAGTCATAGTACTCTCATATCAGCCTCTACGATAGATCCTTCAAAAGCCAAGGATGTTTGGACGCCTAATGAAATGGGTCATTGAATTGAAAGAGTTTGAACTTCAGTATAGACCTTAACAAGCTATAAAGAGTCAAGTCTTGACATATTTCATTATTAAGTATTTTTTTTGAAGGTCTTATAGATACACTTACATCTCCAACTTCAATTATAACTTCCTCTATTACATCAGAAGTGTCATTAGAATAACCTCTAATGACCTATACTTGGAAATTATATGTTGATGGCTCTTTCAATGTTGATGGAAATAAAACTAGGATAGTACCTGTCAGTCCTAAAGAAGAAGTATTTGAATATGAAGTTTGTTTTGATTTCCCATATATGAATAATGTATCAGAGTAAGAAGTTTTCCTAGCGGTCTTGCAAAGACTTTAAAAGCATATCTATTTCAAGTTTATAGTGATTTCTAATTGGTGGTTGGTCATTGCCAAGAATTTATCAAGCCAAATAACCAATTATACAACAATATCTTTAGAAGTTCCAATATTATCTTTGAAATAAGACAAAATAAAAAATATTTCAATAACTTGCAATCAAAAGAAAGATACCATTGAGCAAATCTCCTGTTTAAGTTAGCAAACTCTGATCCTGTAGATCTCTTAATGGATGTCTGGGTTGAAATCTTAAAAAAACTAAGTATAGGTAAAGAAGAGCTTGTTGTCATTTCTATTAACATTAAGAAAGATTAGAAAACTCCAATCAGAAATTATTTTTTTATTGGGAAATTACCCTTAAATAGAAACGAAGCCATTCATCTAACTGAACAAACAACGAGTTATTTATTGATGTTTATTTTGTTTTGTATCTTTTTTATTGTATTTGTTTTTTAATTTTATTTCTTAGTATTTTTTTTTTTGCTAAGCCATGAAATTCAAAGGTTAACACAGGTTAATTTTAATATTCAATATTTAATTTTAATATTTTTTTGTATGATTATGAATTTTAAAGATTAACAATAATGGAATATAAGATAGATGGAATCGTATAAAACTCTTAATGAATTATTATATGTCAGATAGATAATAAGGGTAAGGAAAATAGAGGCGGCTAGTATAAAAAGTTAATGAAGAGAAGTGAAGAGGTAATTAAAGCCCTTGTCGTTTAGGATGCATGTAATTAAATCGACTCGAGACCACAGAAATGAGTGTTATTGTTTACAGATATTCTATTTTAGCATTGCCTCCTCGAGATGATCTTAATAAATTCAGATTATATATTTGAAATCAATATAAACAAACGCTGAGGGTGGTTCCTTTATTACTGGAAAACACCAAGGGTAGTTCCTTTATTAGATACAGCATTAATACAGGCAAACTCATCCGAGATAAACACAATTGCTCTAAAAATATTATCCCATTATTAAGATCAGAAAAAAAAAAATGCAATGGACCGAAGGAAAGGGAAGTACAGAAATCATGACCCCTAAATTTGTACAAAGTGCGAGTGTGCATTCGACTTCAAAGCGCACCTTGTCTTGTAGCTGTTCACCACTTTCATTCGTCATAACACCTGATCAAGTGTGCTTCTGATCAGATTGTACCAACTTAAAATTTAAAATTTTCGATGATGATTACTATAATTCATAGTGGATATCTACATAGTTGGGGTAATAAGATGATTAATATTGTCATTAGAAGTTATTATCTATTAATTTTAGATAATAAAAGCATTTTTAATGAAAAAATGCTATTTTAAAGAGTTAAATTAATAAAATAGTATTTTGAATAGTATAAATATAGCTCCTTTTTTTTTTTATCATATCTACTCCAATGAAAAAAAACCATTTGAAGAGCCAATTATATTTGAGTGGAAAAAACAAGTGTTTTATTATTTCTTAATAAATTTGATGTTATTTTTTTTCACATGACTACATTTAATTGGTTTATTTTTTTAGTGGCCCCACTTTGTTGGTTTTGGCTTTTTTAAGAGATATGTAGGAATAATATTTGTGGGAGAGAAGACATTTTAGCATTTTGTGTAGCACTTCCTTTGAAGTGCACAAAATAAACATAAAGAGCCAAAATAATATTTTTTTAATATTTAGCTTTTCATTTAGCACACCCATTGGAGATGCTCTAATAAATAAAATTGAATCAATAAGTGATTTATATAAATTAAATGCAAAAAATATAGAGTTGTACACAAGATAATTACATCATGTATGGGTTATAAATATATTGTATTTTCAAAAGCATAGGACTTGATACTTTCAGTTTCGTCTATATGCATGAGGAATATGATTTGCCTATATCGAGCAATGTACCAGTTTGGACTATCTCGACATATACTAGATTATGTTGATATTGGTGATGAGCTGCATAGTATTAGTCATTAGGGTAAGCATGAGGGGGATTGGTTGGTGATTCATGCATCTTACCTGGATCTTTAGGATGCTAGAAGAGATCGTGTTTTTAGAGAGCGACATCTATTGATTGATATAGATACCTACATGAGATGATATTTGTTCATTACACACTGTTTTATTTAAGGGTGATAAAAAACAAAAAAAACTAATTAAACCAAGAAAATAAAAAAAATAACTGAGAAAAAAAATTGAATATCTACATAGAAAAAAAAAAAAACTGGTTCGATTCGGCTTCTAAAATCAAAAACCAATTGAACCCAACTAGACCAGTTCAGTTTCAAGTTTCAACCCTAAAACAAACCTAGGTATAAAAAGCTCATGTTTTTTTATGAAACATTATTCCCCTAATTTCCTTTTCTCTCGCAACCATCCTCCGTTCCCTTAGTATGCTCATCTCATCCCCACCATCCCCTCTCCCTCTCTTCCCTTTTATCTTTATCTCTGGTCTCTTAGTCTGGTGTGGTTAAAAATGGAAAAACCAAGGTACTTTGATATGGATTTTAAATGTTTTTTTTATTAAATGGGTTTCTTTAATTGTTTGTGAATAGATAGAGAAGTATTATGCCGCTTAAGGTTTAAGTATAATGGGTTACTTTCATGCAAATGAGAGGTCTGATGATGTGGAGCTTGGTAATGTTGCAAAGAATATTGGTGATCACATCTATCGCTACTTTCCCCAAGCTGTCATTTTTTAGTATGTATTCTTTCTACTGTAGATGATGATGTTCTTTTTTGTTGTTTCTTGCTAGCTTTCATTTTGAACCTTCTTTTTATTTGTTTTTTTTTTTAATTTCACTATAGTTAGATAACAAAAAGCTTGAAACTTTGCCAAAGGGGAAAGATCTACTCTTTGTTATGCAGGTTAGTAACTTTGTTTTTTTATATATATTTGATGTAAATAAGGTTGGTTGGTGTTGTTTAATCTATTGATATGTGTTTACATGCAAATGTAATCTTTTTTTTTTATGTCTTTTCAAGTTGGCTTGAATCTCTAAATAGAATATGCTTTTTCATGTGGAAAATTTATTTTATTTTAATTATGTTTAACAAGATAAACAATTGAGAAGAGACAACTGATTTTTCATTTTATACTTGTATTAATGCTGCAATTCTTTGTGGGTTTCTGAATTTACAGGTTACCAACCATATAGCAGGAAGTGCAACAACATAAATTATTATACATGGGTTTGTATCTTTTGATACGAGGGAAGCTATAAACCTAATATTCATGTTAGAATGCCTTTGCTATATTTATCATTATGTATGTTTAAGATAGGCACATTAGCCTATTTTCTAAGTTGAGAAGGCAGGAAATATAGAATGAGAAGGGAGAGTAGGAAAAAAATAAGACGACAAAAACTTGTTTGTTTGTGTTTGAAGAATTGCTTGTTAAGAACCTCATTGAAATAGAAGAATATCTGATAAACAATCTTAAATTCATATTAGTAAAATGGCCAACAACAAATAAAAGCAAAAAAAATTCCAATATATATTTTAGGGTCGTTGTTCAAAAAAGTCAAAAAATCCCAAGAAAAACTCAAGCCTAATAAGAAAACACCTAATTAAATGGAAACACGTCTAGCCCGTTTTGAAAGAAAAAACAAACAAACCGAATCAAAATGGTCAGTTAAATTCGGTTAATAATTTTAAAAAAATATAAATTTTAGTTTGGTTAGTTTTTTTAGTTCAAAACTAAACCAAACTGAAAATTATCACCTCCAATTTTATTATGCCTACCTGATCGCATTTCTTGAGGCATCCACTCAATCCGATACATTATACACTTCGATATCCGATTAAAAATTGATTGGAATGCAATATTGTTTTATATATAGCATTTATTAAACATTGTTAATGTTATATCATGATTGATGTTTATTGATTAGTTTTTAATGTGTGTTTGTGGGTATCCATTATTGAGATGCATTACCTAGATTGGATAATGCGATAATTATGACTACCAAGGTATATACTAGATTATGTTAGTACCGGTGACAAGCTACATAATATTAGTTATTAGGGTAAGCACAAGAAAATTTGGTTAGTGACTCATACATCTTACCTCGATCTTTGGAATGTTGGTAGAGATTGTGTTTTTAAGGAGCGACATTCGACGATTGATGTAGATATCTACATAAGATATTATTTATCCAATATGTGTTGTTTTATTACACCTACCTGATTGTGTTTCCTGAGGCATCCATGCAATCCAATGCATTATGTGCTCCAATATTCGATAAAGAATTGATTGGTATATAATATTGTTTAATATACAACATTTATTAAATATTGTTAATGTTATTATTGATAATATCTAATAATTATTTATATATATATATATATATATATATATATATATATATATATATATATATTCATTAGTTGGTATGGAAAGCTCATAAAGCAACAATGACTATTTGTGAAGGTGTCAATGAGATATGATGAATTGTGGTCAACACTGCGCTTAATTTATATTGTGATGGATTTCAAGAGGTTGAGCATCTTAGAGTGGTATTAACGGAAGATCGAGGTAGGGATTAGGGATGCTTGTTTGTCCACAAGCATTTAAGGTCCACCCACGATCATCTCAGGCCCATCCATGAGAATTCTAGGTCCATCCATACGTTGGAGTGATATTGGTTCTCCTCACATCTATATTGATATTACAGATCCGTTCTCGAGTTGAACAAGTTGGGATGACGCTTTAGACCCATCCAAGAGTGCTTGTCCTTCCATGAGTTAGGGTGATTATTGGATATAATTACGTGTTATTATATATTATGAGAAATATGAATAGATCCATAGTTAGTTTAATTTTAATATAATGTTATGTTATGTTAATTTTTTGTATAATTTTAGTACTTATGATTGAAGATGTTATGTGCTGCTTATGTGAATTATGTTTTGATGCTGGAAAATTGATTACTTAAATTATAGAAATTGTGGTTTTTTTGGGTTGGAAGTTGATAGTAAAAAAAAATGATCTCAGGACATGTCGTTTAGTTGAGTCACAAATAATGAATACAAACCTCATTTTGTAGATGTTATTTGCTACTCTCATGTCGCATATACTATCTACGACTTGATCAAATGTTGTGGATTTCTAAATATTTTTTTACATGTGCTTTTTTACCAATTTTTTTTTCTTATTGTGCTAAGTTCACAAAAAACTCCCAACAATCTTTCGTTAGTGATCTTTCATGATGGCATCTTGTTGGTCCATTAGTACATCAACCATAGATAGTCTTATGTTAGTTTTGCAAAAACAATGAAAAGTTGTACTCACGTGCCCTATCTTTCATAATTTTACGTGTCTTTTTGTTTAGCCCAACAAAGTGTCCAACATCTTCAATTTCACTCACATTCACATGTGCGCTTCATTTTAACCCATTTTATTGTCAGTCTTTCCATTTAAATGATGAAATTATCATTGAGCTCATTGTTAAAAAGAACCATATAACATTGACATTAAATAACTACTAACACAAATTATTTAGCTTTAGTTTTGGTCATTAGAACATCTTTAATCTACTTTTACATCTTATAATAAATTCTTTTCCAGTTTGGTTTTGGATTGGATCAACATCAAGCATTCACATTTTTTTATCCATAAGAATTTCTTAGGTTGCATTTGGTTACTGTCTCTAGACAGAAGAGATGGATATAGAGGAGACAAGATTAAAAAAAGATAGAGACGAAACTATGTTTGGTAGTGATAAATAAGATAAAATGATTGTCTCTGTATCATGTTTGGTTATGATGTATAAAACATAATAAAATGTAAAAAAGTCTATTTTATTTTTAATAAGTATTGTTGTCAAACTTATGTATTAAAAAAAATTAGATATTTTTTTTACTTTAATTTATTTGAGTATTGAAATGAATAATATTGTAATAACCTTAGTTATAGAACCATGACTGATTTGATAAGTTGATTTGAGATCTAGATTGGCTTGAATTTAAAGAGAGAAAAAAGAATGAATGACTCGACCTGACCTGGTTAAATACTAGGACTGATTTGACAAGTTGACCCCTGAATTAAGTTTTATAACTATGATAATAACCACTTTTATTTTATATTGATCATTCTGGCATATGACTCGGGCCTTAGCTCGAGTTAGGTTTTAAAACTATGATAATAACTATTTTGTCTTTGCGTTGACACGGGTCAATGGTCAACTTTAAGCGTGACCCGGGCCTTGCCCTGGTCGGCACCTGAATAAGGTTTTAAAATTATAATAATAATCATTTTTATTCTTTAGCTGACCCGGGTCAACCCGACCCGTGACCCGAGCCTCAACCAGTGACCTGATATTGACCCTCGAGTTGAGTTTTAAATCTATGATAATAATTATTTTTATCATTACATGTCTTAGTTCGATAATTTGAGAATTTAGAGTTTTTTACAATGATATTTTAGAAATATAAAATGATAAATATTGTTTTTAAAAACATGTTGCATCTGTTCCTCATGTTTTTGAAGTACATAAACTTACTCCAAAATTATTTGAAAGACAAATTTATTTTTATGTTTTTATCTCCTCAACCAAACATATTTTTATCTGTATTGTCTTTGTCTTTTTTTATCTTGTAACAATAACTAAACACTATCTTACAGATATCTCCTCAAATTATTTGAAAGACATGAGATTTTTTTGTTTAAAAAATCTTTTCTAGTTGATAATATTCTAAGATGTTCCAATTACAAGAGCGAAATAATTTGTAAGATTGCCATTCATATATATAATCCTCAGTTGCTTAAATTTGTGCTAAGTAAAGTAAAACTACATGCTAAGATTTGTGTTTGGTTTTAAATTAAGAGAAAAATAAATGTTAATGGATTAATATCTCTTTTATTTTTATTGAGATGGTATTTAAAAATATGATAACAATTATTTTTTAAAGTATTTTTTTATTCAAAAAAATAATAAGATAATATTTTTAAAATTTTTAAAATTATTTTTAACATTAATATATAAAAAATTCTAAAAATATTAATTAATTTTTTTTAAATTTTTTTAATAAAAAATAAATTAAAATTCATTTTCAAACACCTTTCAAGCATGTTTGGCATTTATTTAAGAGTGAAGGGAAAATCAAAGGCTTAACACTTAACCCCGTCTTACACATTTTATTCTTAAAGTTCAAGTGTTAACCTTGTACGAGTACCGAGATGCTAGAGGAAGAAATTTTTTTGCGGCGTTATGCTTTTTACTTTTTCGCGGCATGATGTCTAGTCAGTTTCAATATAGCCACTGGCATTCAATGGTCGTGACTCGTCTGGTCTCCGAGCCAAGCAATGAAATATGAAATTCTAACTGGCTTTTAACCAAACCAAATGCTTTGGAGGACTAAACCACGGTTTTCTCGGGCTAGGTGTGTTTGACTGAAACACACCAAAACCCAAAGCCGATCTTGGAAGTACCCCTACCCCCACAAACTTCACTACCATACTACACAACACAGCAGTCGCTTCACTCTCGCTAAGGCAACGGTTGCTACCTATTTTCTTCTCCCCTGACCAGTAATCGACCACACCACCACACTCACAAGAAAAATATTGAGGGACACCATCTGTTCCGCGCTGTCTCTGTGGTTCTAGGCTTTGCTTTAGATGGCTGGGAGGGAGAGTTTTTTCGAGGGGAATCATCTTGTACCAGAGGGTAATCCTCCTAGTTTCTCTGAATTGCTCTTCTCTAATGATGATGATTTTGTGGGTGTTGATGTAGCCCATGCTTTCCATTTCTCTTCCGTTGAAAAGTCTCCCACAATGCTTTGTTTTGGGGGATACAATTATCGAAATGAAAGTGAAATTGTGATGTTTAGAGAAGAAACAAAAACTGCCCCTCAACCTCAAATCTCTGGGGTCACATGCAGTGACTCGTCTTCTGCTTCATCTTGCAACAACAACTGCAGCAGTGTTAATGTAATCAGTACCATCTCCAAATCAAATGTGAGTGCCTGATTGAATTGCCTAATTTGCTTTGAGGCTTCTCGTGGTCTTTTCTTTATATTTGCTACTTTCGCAGAGAAAAAGAAACGGGTCAGGCCAAGAAGTACCAATGAAGTGCACCAACACCGTAGCCAAAACTCCTTTTCTAAGTCAGAGAAACAGCAAAAGGACCGAAACTAAGAATCCCGGATCAACTGCAAATGCAAAGGTCAAGGTTTATAGTTTTTCTTAATTTCGAGGACATACCTGCATGCGTGTTGCCTATATTTTTCTTTTTGACTGAAAGGTACTTATCAACAATTTCTTTCTAATGATAGGTGAAGAGAGAGAAGCTAGGAGACAGAATCGCTGCATTGCAAGAGCTTGTATCACCCTTTGGCAAGGTCCAAAAATACACAAAATTAAGCTAATTATCTATATTCAATCTGGTCAAGTTTAATTGCTACCTTTATAGGGAGTCCTTTTAAATTTCTTTGTTGGGTGATGAAGATTGGCTTTGCCAACATCTTAAGCAACGATGTAATTGGGAATTGAAATTTTGCAGACAGACACAGCATCAGTGCTACATGAAGCGATGGGATACATCAGGTTCCTACAAGATCAGGTTAAGGTTCTGTGCACTCCTTACCTGCAAAACCTACCTGTAAGTACCAAAGTACACATCACTTCTTTGTCCTGTTTTCCGCTCTCTTGAAAACGACCATATGAATCAGCATCATAGCATGTGGGTCCACCTTGCGTAGGTCCCACTTATTATTGACTAGACTACACAGATAAAGTAAAAATTTTGACCACGGGGAAACAATTTTGGTTTTTCCGGTAAAGAGTCAATTGTTATTAGTATTGACATGGCTTCTGTTGTTTTTTTTACTATGGTTAAACAATGTTAGGAAGGCGGAGAAAACGGAGGAGAGGAATCGTTAAAGAATCTGAGGAGCAGGGGATTGTGTCTGGTCTCCGTGGACTGCACTCTACCCGTCGCAAACAGCAATGGAGCTGATTTCTGGTCACCAGCTACAATGGGGAACTGACTCTCATCAAGTAAACAGTGAATCTATACTAACTAACCGTTAAGTTTTTGAGATCCTAGCTAGCTAAAGTTGGAAAAAGGTCAAGAAAGGGTAAAAAGATAGGAAGTAAAGTTCAAAAGGACTCCTATACGATGGAAAAAAATCGAACTTCTGGTGAAAAGAGTTTGCTGCCCATTTTTTATGTAAATTAGATGAAAGTTTTGGAAGGGTAATGAAAAGTGGAGAAGGGAAAAAGGAGGATGCTTCTCTACTCGTTTTGGGGTGGGAGGATGCATGTGGCCTTTATGGCATAGATGCTTGCTAGCATGGCCTACACCTGTAAATTTTCCAGGGTTTACCAGTTATCAATGCGAATTCTGATAAGAAGGGATGGTTGCTAGTATAACTGTTTCTTTTAATTATATTGAACGTCTAATTTTTAATGTAACCTAAAATTAGTTGATGAACATATTCGCTGTTTGCTAAGGTTTCGAGGGTTCTGGACCTCTTTAGTGAGGTAAAGGGTAAAAAATAAAAAACATAGGAACTTTACTGGTGGTATGAAGTTCAAACCTTCTCAAACCTTGAGGTAGAGGGGTCGGTGGTTAGAGAGGAAGGCTTGCCTTTAAAAAAAAGAAAAAAGAAAAAAGAAAAAAAGAAGGCTTACCTTGATTGTACAGTATAAGGAGGGTGTTTTATGATGCCGTTGATTGTGTTCTTGAAAAATTTTGAATATTTTTTAATATAATTCTTTTTGTGTTTTTTGAATTATTTTATGTGTTAATATTAAATATATATTTTTAAAAATAAAATAATATTATTTTGATACACTTCTAAGTATAAAATATTTTAAAATCTACTATACTTTCAAATACCGCTTAAAACTAGTACATTGCGGATTGGACTTTAATTTTTTTTTTGGAACATAAAAATGGTTATAAGTTTTGTAGCATTGTTATTAAACTCGGTATAATAATTTAAATTTAAAAAATTATGACTTGATTTTTTAATTAATATTTAATCAATTGTCAAACTCGTAATTATAGTTATAAAATTTATTGGGTTGATTTAATATTTTCATTTTATTAAATAATAAAAATATAAAAATTGATTTACTATCAATCCAATATTAAAAGATAAAATTCAATAAAAACCTCATATTAAATAATAGAATTTGAAAAAAGCTAATAAATATAAAAAAATAATAAAAAAATCTCGATTCGACTCTTTGATTAATATTTAGATAAACTACTAAAGCTGCGATCCAAGTTATAGACTCTACTAGGTCTGATTAGTTTTTTATATTTGATTAAATAATAAAAAATTTAAAAATTGATTTATTATTAACTCATTATTGAATGATAAAATTTAGTAATAACTCCACAGTAAATGATAAAATTGAAAAAGAAAAGGCGAAAAGATATATAAAAGAAGAATAAAAAAACCCCAACCCATGTCTTTAATTAATATTTATTCAACCCGTTAAATTTGCGACTTAAGTTATTGACTCAATTGAATCGAATTAAATTTTTTATTTTATTATATAATAATTTTTTTTGATTCACCACCAATCCAATATTAAATAATAAAATTAAAAAAAAACCCTACACTAAATAATAATAATAAAAAATAAAACAAACACAAAAGAAGTAAGAAAAAAAGCTAGGAAGAGCTGGAAATGGGCTTGTCCAAAAAAGCTAGGCTCATGGACCCAAGGTCATTTGCGTTTGTTTTAAAAATGACTCGTAAACTATAACACGAACTTGAGGCCTTTTGTTAATTGTGGGACTTGGATCATTGACTAAATAACCCTTAGGTTCTGGCCGACTCTGCTTGATCTGACCAAATACAAATATCATGAGAAAGGAATTCGCTTGAAATTTTATAGAAATAAGTGATTGAGGTGTTAATTTAATTTACCTTGTAACACGTGATATTATTATATTTATATAAATATATATTTATTAATAATAAATGCTTAATTTATTTTTATTATTCATATAATATTATATTAATGAATCTAGAGTATTATTTAAGGAGCAAATAAATATTTTTTCTTTTATAGGCTTTTAGAATTCCATATAAAGTTAAGCATGTTATTTTGTAAGTGAAAAAAATAAGTGATTGTCTGTTAGATAGAAAAACCACGTAAACACGATATTAGAGATAAACACTCTAGGCATAACAATTCATCTATTCTAAATAAGGATTTAGAAGATTTCTCACAGGTGATTCGTGTAGATTAACATTGGAGACCGGACAATTAGACGACTTGTGGTTTGTGACAACTCAGCCTTTAAAAAATTATTCAAAGCAAAAAAAGATTAGATCTTCATGTAATAAATCCCAAATAACTCTAGATCTATTTAACAGGATTTTACGGACTCTTAAATAATTTTATTTCATAATTTTCGTTGTGTGAATATCACTACCAGAAAATCGATAAATACAAATGGAACTATCGAGGGAATATTTCCAGAAAATAAAAGGGATTTTACCGACAGAAATATTCCCTCGGTATATAACGAGGGAATTACAGTGAGAAAAAAATAATTAAAACAAAGCAAAAAAAGAATAACATGTCATTTATACCAACAGAATTACCGGCGGGATAAATTCTGTCGGTAAATTCATTAGTAAACTATGAACATTATTTATTATGTCAATTACAAAGAGAATCACCAATGAAAAATTCGGTCGGTATTTTCCAGAGAGCTCTGGAACTATTCACTTTCTAATTGCACTGTTAATTACTATTCTTTACAGACAAAATCACCGACGGATTGAAAAGTCATCGGTGTTATTTGGTGGTTTTCTGAAAATTTTCGATTAAATTACCGATGAAAGATTCACTGATGGAGATTTTTGTCGGTGATTTCATTGATAAATTAATTACCAACAAAATAATAATACAAATATCAACAAAACATTATGTCAGTAAATATATAGATTTAACAATGATAGGAGGAACCAATACGAGTAACGAATGGTGTTTTGATGCTAGCCAGGTGATGAATTATCTCTTTGAAGTTAAATATGGAGAGACATGAGTCTAAAGTCATAATAAATCATGAATCTTGTCCGAGCATTTATTCTGTTAATTTGTGCTCTCCTAAAACAAATGTCATTGATTTAAGCCTTTAAGGGCTCTAATGACTCAGTAAGTTTAAAACACCCATCTTCAATCGAATTCGGAGTGTCTACGAGGCCAAACATGCCAACACCCTCGGATATTGGGAGTCGTTGAAATCACTTGGATTGATCGAAACTTAGATGGGGTTCATACCCCCGAGACTGGTTGGTACATCCTAATGCACTATTTTTTGGTCGAATCCGATTACTTGTCACTAATCACGAGGACAAAAATGCATATGCATTAAACGAGAGTATGCCTCTTAGTCACGTGTTCCTAAGGAAAATTAGCATCTTCCTCTTGTTTGAACTTGAAAATTCTTTGCAATTAAATACAATTATACACAGTCTCCCAAGATTCTCGTCTTCTACCTGCATCAACTTAAATATAAGAGAATTCTTAACCCTTTAAGAGAATTTGCTTTGTAAGAATTATAGTTGTTCAAGCTCAGCATTCTACGTCTCCGAACTTATAGTAATACTAGAAAGATCATAGTTTTTGAAAGGTTTTTCAGGTTTCTGATGCCTAACATGAGAACATAGAGATGTGCTCTCTACAAAAGATGCTTTTAATTTCCATTGCAATGCGGCAATATAAGAAATCGGTGTAGGGTGTTAGTCTTAGCATAAGGCAAGCTCTTTCGGGGCCAAGCAATCGCGGACGTGGTCACTGATATTTGAGAACAAATATTCTGGTGCTTCATCATTTGTTTTATATCAGTCAAGTAGTCTTCTTACACATGTTTGACTTCTTCACAAAGAACCAGACACCTATGCTGGTAGTCTGACTCCAACAAGGAAACTGTGAACTGTGAAAACGCGTTTGGCAGTGTGCTTGTGAGTACTTTTCAAATAACTTTTCATGCTAAAATGCATGTCAATGATGTTTTTTTATTTTTTAAAAATCATTTTTAACATCAACACATCAAAATGATCCAAAACATACAAATCATATTAAATTTTAGTAAAAAAAAAATTTCAAATTTTTTGGGAACGCAGCCGCAGCCGCGTTCCCAAACGTTACCAAAGTCATGCACATGTGGTCAAAATATACAGGAAGGCTGATACAACTGAGTTATATATTGATTGTTTTTTTTTCTTCCAATTTTGTAACTTGAGATTCAAGTGTAAATGGATCAGTTCAAAGTGTTCAATGATACATTAATCCATTCTTTGCTTGCATACTTTAATGGGGAATTGCTCAAAAGTCTTTTTTTGTGGTATGTTTCTGCTTTGCACATCAAAAAGCAAAATAAGAAAAAAATAGACCCACCAATTCTCATATGCATTTCACAGTTTGAGTCAGCAAATGCAGCAAAATAGGATAATTTGAAGGATTCAACCGTTTAGAGACCGAGAATGACATCGAAAAAAAGTCATCTGTCACCGAGTAAAAACCCACCCTGCCTTAGATAAGGTCACTAGATTTGTGTTTGCCTCGTAGGTATACATTCTTGTAAAGTATAAATCATATATCATATCTTATATAAAAAAAAAAAAACATACTTTTTATATGAATCCGACGAAAAAAAACCACTATATCTCCGAGCCAAATACTCCTAAATGTTTTATTGTTGCCGAAGCATTGTCAAATAGAATTCCAATAACTTCTATCCTTGCATCTCCACTATAATTTTTCTATAAAAATGCACAATTAGCATGTAAAATGCCAGATTAATAATGGACATTAGCCAGCAATTTTAGACAAATTTGGTGGGTTTTTAAGACTGGTATTTGCAACTTGCAAGGCCATAAGAAAATGAAGCGAATATGTGGACCTTCGTATAAGAGTGACTGCGATTGGCTGCTCATTTAACGTGGTGAGGACCCATTGTTTTCACGAGGATATTTGATAGTGGAAACCGGAGACTCTCAACCATTGTGGTTAATGATGATTTTTTTTAAAATTTGATGTACTAAAAGATAATATTATTTAATGTTTAGACAGTGAGTAATATGTTTAAGTCAATTTTCTTTTAGAGCTTAGAAAATATGTGATTGGTGGTAGAAATCCTAGCACCTGCAACATATTTTTTTTTTATAGGGTTTAGAGACCCTACAGTGTTAGTGTTAAATTTAGTGACTTTAAATAAAAGATTGTAATTGCTTTGATATTATTAATATTTTGGGAATTAAAGTATGAATGCTTGGAGAAAAAAAAATTATAAACCATTTATCTAGATGGTTTAGAGGGTATTTATAATCTTTGAAATTTGACGTTTCAATGAAGTGGAGGGAATAATAAGTTATTTTTTTTTAATGACATTAATGAGGGCTAAAAATATGGTAAGTAATTAAGAGACTTTTTAAACACCTATAGATATAGGGATGTGATTATTCCTAACATGAATAATTCATGTTAAAAATTTCAAGAATGAATAAACAAGGCCTTATAGCCCTAATATGGGTCTATAACAATGCTCAGATCATGAAAATTTTTTTTAGTTTTAATTTTTTTCATAGTACAATGACTTAAATGCCGCTTAAAATTAAACTTTCTTGGCTTTGCATGAACGAGCAATTTCATCATTTCATTCTAGATTTCTTGTAATTATCATGCGGGGTTAGAGATAGTTAGATATATATATATATATATATATATATATATATATATATATATATATAATATATAATTTAAATAAAAAAGGTTGGCACCGCCCACGCCTTTTGGATGGTGCGCGCGGTGCCATGGTGACTTCAAATGTTGCCTATCGAGGTAGCATTTGATGGGTCTCACGGCCCCCATCATAGTGGTGTGGTGCATGCATCCAGATGTGCGCGGTTGAGCTCCAGCGGTGTATTTCTTCTTCCTCCCTTTTTTCTCTCCCCTTCCTCGAATAGCACGTTGAGCGCTGCAAAAAATCAAAGAAGTTTGGTCGTTAGGTCTTTATTTTTTTTATTGTAATATATTTGATCTTGAATCATTTATTGATTTTTTTCAATTTTATCCATTAATATTTGATTTTTATATCAAGTTTGGTCCTCATTCTTTTGATTGTTATTTATTTTTTTTATCCTTTTATTAATTGAAATTATTTTTCAATTTCTTCATTTATAATTTGATTTCATTTTCTTATGACAAATTTGATCTTCATTCTTTTCAAATCTTTATTTTGTTTAATTTATTTTTCAATTTTATTCTTAATTATTTTGGTTGGTTGGGAATTTGATGTTGTTATTTTTTTGGTTTGTCTTTTATGGTGTAATCCGACCTCATGATTTGTGTCACAAGTTTTGAAGATTAGACTCGGTTGGCTTTAATCTTTTTAGGTTCTTTTTTATATTTTTTTTAATTTCATCCCTCAGTATTGGGTTGGTTAGAGACTGATTTTTTTAAAAAAAACTTTCTTTTTTATAAGGTTATCTTAATTTTATGTCGTATGGATTAGACAGGTTTACTAGGGTTGACATGGGCCTATTTTTTTCATTGTTTTATTTTTCATTTGCCCCATCATTATAAGGTTGATTTGAAAATTGAACCTCATAATTTTATTCAACTTGCTTTCCATAAGGTTATCTCATTCTCGAAACTAGGTTATAAACTTGGTGTGCTAGCTCGAATAAACTCAGGTAAATTTCTTTTATGTTTTTTAAAATTGTTTTCTTTTTAATTTTCTCATTTGACATTTTATTTTCTAGAAATTGAGATTTAGATTTTTTTTTATTTTTCTTTCTATGAAATTATTTCATTTTTATTTAATTTTTGTTTTGTTAACAAATAAGATCAGTAAGACTTTTTATAAATATTGTAAAGATATATTTTTATAATATTGACAAGAGTTCATTTTTTGTATTGAATTATTAGTGGATTTTTTTTTATTTCTTGTCAATATCTTATTTTTTAATTATGTTAATTATTAAATTAATTGTGTTTATTAAACCAGTTAATGACTTGCCTTTTTATTTTTATTACCATAATCTCCCACAAGTATGTGAAGTTACATGGACCTCCCAAAGATTTTAGGAACTTGACATAAATCCTCTCCCACATTTTAATGTTCTAAAGATCATCCATGTAATGATAATACTTGAGAAATATTAAGGACATTTTATATATAAAATAAAAAAAACTATAAAATATTATCACTAGCTAGTGCATTAATTCACACCACGGTAGATCCATCTGTATTTTCATAATTACGTACAGATGGATTTTCTTTCTTTTTATCTAGCAGACGGAGTTTTGAATTGATAAACATGTGTCATCCCTTTCACAATGATTAAAGATTAGGTCATCTCTCTTTCAGGGGAGGTCTAGCAGCAGCAGCAGCAGCAGCACTTGCTAGCCAGTCCACCATTTGATTTATACACTCATGATGAGCTAATAAAAGAAGGAAAGAATATGACAGTACCGGTGCTGGGTTTTTTTTTCCATTGACAAGGAAGAAAAACAATATGATAAATGAGGATGTAAAGGAAAAGGTAAATGAGATTATGGTTGGCATGGGCCACTTACCTTTTTCATTGTTTTTATTTTATTGATTTGTCTTGCATCACATCCAACTTCCAACGTTAATGCATCACCACTTGGGGCATCCCAACTATCTACATAAACCAGCAAATATCTTATGCAAATCAAACACAGCCATAAGAAACCTGTTTCACTACCACTTTCTTGACCATGTTTCACCATGTTTATGTCCTCTCTTTGCTAGTACTCCTAGCAATCAATACCGTTTCCGCAGTGGACTACACCGTCACCAACAGAGCCAGTGCAACCGCTGGTGGAGCCCGATTCACCAGGGACATCGGGGTCGATTACAGCAAGAAAACACTCGCATCTGCCACAGATTTCATATGGAGAACCTTAAAGCAATCCAATGCCGCCGGCAGAAAAGATGTTCAAGCAGTCAACTTATTCATAGATGTCATGGGTGGTGTTGCCTATGCAACCAACAATGAAATCCATGTTAGCAACGATTATATAGGAAACTATTCAGGTGATGTCAGAACAGAAATCACTGGGGTGCTTTACCATGAAATGGCACACATATGGCAATGGAATGGCAATGGAAAAGCACCAGGAGGACTAATTGAAGGGATTGCTGATTTTGTAAGGTTGAAGGCTAATTATGCACCTAGCCATTGGGTGCAAGCAGGGCAAGGTGACAGTTGGGATCAAGGTTATGATGTTACAGCTAAGTTTCTGGACTACTGTAATGGTCTTAGAAATGGGTTTGTTGCTAAACTTAACAAGAAAATGAAGACTGGTTATAGTGCTCAGTACTTTGTTGATCTGCTAGGGAAGAAAGTTGATCAGCTTTGGAAAGACTACAAGGCCAAGTATGGAAAATAGAAGAGCTTAGCTAACTAAGAGCTGACTATTTGAAAAGTTACACTTTTAGCAGCTCGCATCAATATATACATCCTATGATCCTGAATAAAATTTGAATAAAATCCTTTTCAGATGGGCAAAACTTATTTCATGAATTTTTTTTTTTCGAGTGCCCTTTTTCATTTTGCTACTATGCTTTCTATTAGAACACACATCTCACGGATGTTAATTAGCAAAATCATTAACCATGAGAAAGAAGGACTTCTCATCATCAAGTTATCCATGAACGCAAACTACTATGTGATTTGCTTGAAATCTGTGAAAATGGAATCATCAAACTATTGTGAAGAAATATGATGATCCATATCTTATACTTCAACTTATTTGTTACTGAATGGATAAATCAGCAACGATTATTCCAGTGATGAGCAACACCACCCATGACATCTATGAATCTTCAATTTCGTTACTAACTTGTAAGCCAGTTGTTACTAAAATCTTCAATTGAAAAGAAAGTTAAATACCTCTATGTTACAATCAATGAACTGATAAAAAGGCACCTGTTCTGGGCAACACAATGTTCGGCATGCTCCAAAAACCACGAACATGTGCTCTACCAAGAAAATTTACATTTTCGGTGATTCCAGTTACTCCTAACAAATTCTAGAATAAGGATTTTAATAATAATTATGAGATAATCACACACTGTGAAATAATATTTTCATGCAATAGACTATGGTTGGGCAAATCAATTGAATTACTCGGAATATTTTGTCAAAACTTTAGAATTGGTTTGCTTTTGTTTCAGATTTTAGAAATAAAAAAAAATCAAACAAAAACTTTTATAAACTGAGAGCTCATTGCAAAAAATAACCCATCTAAATACTCTTAAATTAAATTAGACTTATTCAACTTTTAAAAATATAAAACCTAAACCAAATCAATTGATTTTGTTCTTTTATTTGTTTCGATTTGGGTTTTTTTTTAATAAAAAAATATGAGTTTGTTTTGGAGTTTTGGTCAAAACCAAAGCATTTGACCAAACCTAATGGATTTACCCTTATGAGCTGAAATAACCCATTTACAAAACTGATCCAAAACATATACTAATAAGCCTAAACCTTGCCAAACAAGCTTTGGATCCTACTTGAAAACAAAGTATTAATTAAGCCCCAACAAGGCTTGGGCTATAACTGAAATAATAAAAATAAAACATATAAGTTAATCCCATATGCTGTTGTGAGAAGAGAAGAAGAAATCAAATAATACAAGTATGATATAAGCCTTATTTATAACCTAGAATGGTGTTTATGATCCTAGAAATTAATATATCATTAAATACCACCAGCCATTTTTTCCATGTGTTGCTAGGTTGAAAAATAAATTCTTGTAAAAAACGGATTTTGGAACATTAATGAATCCTTTTACACTTGAAACTTATGTTGCAGCCCATTAAAAATCCTTGTAGAACTAGAAAATTTTCAAAACAAGCTGTCACATTCTAGTAGGAAAATGATCATTACCAAATAGAAAGTCCACAAGTGAAAATAATATTATTTATAATAAAAATAATAATATTTATAATACAAATAATAATATTAAACCTACCTGATCCAAGTTTTAAGTGGGTCTGGATCTGGTTGCAATGTTAAACCCAAGAGCCTTGGGCCTCTTTTAAACGACAGATCCAAAAGCCTTGGGTTTGGACGCTGGACCTATGAGCCTTGGGTTGGTCTACAAGTCCAGACCCAAGAGCCTTGGGCTGGGTGCAACGCCGAACCTAAGAGCCTTGGATCTGGACGCTAAACCCTAAAGCCTTAGGCGTGGCTACCATACCTGACCCGAGCATTTGGGGTCTGGCTGCTCTGCCTGACCCAGGTGCCTAGGGTATGATAGTCATGCATGACCCAAGTGTCTAGCAGTTATGTCATGCCCCAATGTATGGAGCCTGACAGCCTTACCATGCCCCAACAAAATCCGAACTGATCATTTTGTCTTCAATCATTCTTTCAATACCAAATACATCTCATGAAAAAGACAATATCACCCCGACTGCATGTTTAATAAGTTTTTTTGGCAAAGACAACTATGTCATTACACTGCTTCAATCTATAATAATTTATGTCCAGGTAAACAATGAGAGGTGCACCCAATCATTTTAGTATATTTTATAATTAATGATAGACTAATAATGGACATTAGCCAGCAATTTTAGACAAATTTGGTGGGTTTTTAAGACTAGTATTTGCAACTTGCAAGGCTAGAAGAAAATGAAGCATATATATGGACCTCATATAAGGTGTTCTTTACTCCTAGTCTAATATACTATTTTTTTTATGAGTGACTGTTATTGGCTACTCATTTAACATGGTGAGGACCCATTGTTTTCATGAGGATATTTGATAGTGGAGACTGGAGACTCTAAACCATTATGGTTAATGATGATATTTAAAATTTGATATACTAAAAAAAAAATATTATTTGGTGTTTGGATAATGGTTAATCACATGTTCATGTCAATATGTTCTTCTCTAGAGCTTAAGAAATGTATGATTGGTGATAGAAGTCTCAACATCTGCAAAACAATCTTTTTTGAAGGGGTTTAGAGATTGTTCAATGTTAAATTTAGTGACTTTAAATAAGAGATTGTAGTAAATAAAAGAAAGAACTTTAAATTCTAAGAACAAATGTTTGTTCTTGTTTTGATATGATAAATACTATGTGAATTAAAGTATGAATGCTTTGAGAAAAGAAATTGTGAATCATTTATTTAAGTGGTTCATGGGGGTATTTATAATCCCTAAAATTTGATGTTTTGATGGAGTGAAGGGACTAGTGAGTTATTTTTTTATGATGATATAAATGAGGGATAAAAGCCCTTTATGCATCATTAATATGATAAAAATATGATAAGCTCTTGGAAGACCTTTTATACACATATAGATGTATGAAGGTGATTATTCCTAACATGAATAATTCATGTTAAAAGTTTTAAAAATAAATAAATGAAGTCTTGTGGCCTTAATATGGGTCTATAATGATCCTCAAAATATGAGGTTTTTTTTTTTTTTTAACTTTTTAATTTTTCTCATAGTACAATGACTTAAATGGTCCTTAAAATTAAACTTTCTTGGTGCGCTTTCATCATTTCATTTTGGATTTCTTGTCATTATCATGTGGATCAGAGATAATTAGATCTTTTAATATATATATATATATATATATATATATATATATATATAATTTAATTAGATCTTAAATGCTTCTTTAGGTGGTGCGTGTGGCACCATAGAGACTTCAAACATTGCCTTTCGGGGTAGCATTCTATGCGTCTCACCACACCCATCATAGTGGTGTGGTGCATGCATCCAGATGATCAGCGGTTGAACTCAGCGGTGTATTTCTTCTTCCTCCCTCTTTTCTCTCCCCCTCCTCAAATAGTACATTCAGCATTGCAAAAATTCAAAGAAGTTTGGTCATTTGTTCATTGAATCAAATTAGATTTTCATTCTTTTGATTGCAATATATTTGGTCTTGAATCCTTTATTAATTTTTTTTTCAATTTTATCAGTTGACATTTGATTTTTATATTAAGTTTTGTTCTCATTCCTTTTTTATTTTTTTTTCTTATCCCTTTATTAATTGAAATTATTTTTTAATTTCATCTCTTATAATTTGATTTCATTTTCTTATGACAAATTTGATCCTCATTATTTTCAAATATTTTTTTTGTTTAATTTACTTTTCAATTTTATCCCTAATTATTTTGGTTGGTTGGGAATTTGACATTATTATTTTTCCGGGTTTGTCTTTTATGATGTAATCCTGCCTCATGATCCATGTCACGAGTTTTGAAGATTAGACCGGTTTGGCTTTGATCTTTTTAAGTCTTTTTTTTATTTTTTATTTTAATTTCATCCCTCAGCATTGGGTTGGTTGGAAATTGGATTTTTTTAACTTTCTTTTCTATAAGGTTATCTTGATCTCATGTCGTCATAGATTAGACAGTTTCACTAGGGTTGACACAGGTCTTTTTTTATTTTAATTTTTTCATTTCTCCCTTTAATAGAAGGTTAATTTGAGAATTGAGCTTCACAATTTTATTCAACTTGCTTTTCATAAGGTTATCTCATTTTTGGAACTAGGTTATAGATTTGGTGTGTTGCCTTGAATAGACTTGAGTTAATTTTTTTTTCTTTTTAAAATTGTTTTCTTTTCAATTTTTTTATTCGACATTTTATTTGCTAGGAATTGAGATTTAGATTTTTTTTTTATTTTTCTTTCTATAAAATTATTTCATTCTTATTTAATTTTTATTTTGTTAACAAATAAGATGATTAAGACTTTTTATAAATATTGTAAAGATATATTTTTATAATATTGAGAAGAGTTTATTTTTTGTATTGAATTATTGGTGGATTTTTTTTATTTCTTGTCAATATCTTATTTTCAATTATATTACTAAACTAATTATATTACTAAATTAATTGTGTTTATTAAACCAGTTAATGACTATAATACTATTTTAAAAAATATATATTTACATTATTTTAACATCCTTTTTTATGTAAAAAAAAATCTGCTCGCAACGTACTGAAAACCTGTCTAATATCGGCCGATCCTCGTGACCACACTCAAGTTACGAGTTCAATTGGGCCACTTGCCTTCTTTATTTTTTTGTTGACTTGTCTTGCACCACATCCAACTTCCTACATGCATCACCACTTGGGGCATCCCAACTATCTACATAAACCACAGAGCTACAGCAAATATCTTATGCAAATCAAACACACCCATAAGAAACCTGTTTCACTTTTTTGTTGAGTTGTCTTGCACCACATCCAACTTCCTACATGCATCACCACTTGGGGCATCCCAACTATCTACATAAACCAGCAAATATCTTATGCAAATCAAACACAACCATAAGAAACCTGTTTCACTACCACTTGCTTGACCATGTTTCGCCATGTTTATGTCCTCTCTTTGCTAGTATTCCTAGCAATCAACGCGGTTTCCGCAGTGGACTACACCGTCACCGACAGAGCCAGTGCAACCGCTGGTGGAGCCCGATTCACCAGGGACATCGGGGTCGATTACAGCAAGCAAACACTCGCATCTGCCACAGATTTCATATGGAGAACCTTCCAGCAATCTAATGCCGCCGACAGAAAAAATGTTCAAACAGTCAACTTATTCATAGATGTCATGGGTGGTGTTGCCTATGCAACCAGCAATGAAATCCATGTTAGCAACGATTATATAGGAAACTATTCAGGTGATGTCAGAAGAGAAATCACTGGGGTGCTTTACCATGAAATGGCACACATATGGCAATGGAATGGTAATGGACAAGCACCAGGAGGACTAATTGAAGGGATTGCTGATTTTGTAAGGTTGAAGGCTAATTATGCACCTAGCCATTGGGTGCAAGCAGGGCAAGGTGACAGGTGGGATCAAGGTTATGATGTTACAGCTAAGTTTCTGGACTACTGTAATGGTCTTAGAAATGGGTTTGTTGCTGAACTTAACAAGAAAATGAAGACTGGTTATAGTGCTCAGTACTTTGTTGATCTGCTAGGGAAGACAGTTGATCAGCTTTGGAAAGACTACAAGGCCAAGTATGGAAAATAGAAGAGCTTGGCTAACTAAGAGCTGAATATTTGAAATGTTACACTTTTAGCAGCTCGCATCAATATACACATCCTATTATCCTAAATAAAATTTGAATAAAACCCATTTCAGATGGGCAAAAATTATTTCATGAAAATTGTATTTTTTTTCGAGTGCCCTTTTTCATTTCGCTGCTAAGCTTTCTATTAGAACACAGATCTCACGGATGTTAATTAGCAAAATCATTAACCATGAGAAAGAAGGGCTTCTCATCATCAAGTTATCCATGAAAGCAATACTACTATGTGATTTGCTTGAAATCTGTGAAAATGGAATCATCAAACTATTGTGAAGAAATATGATGATTCCATATCTTATGCTTCACCAGTATCACACGGTACTCATGTCACTATAAAATCTTCAGATAATTCAAAACCACCAAGGCACACAAGAAAACCCGGCCGTGTGTTTCACACACAAATTTTGAATTGAAATGCCTTAAAAGAGGAAGTCTAGTTCGAATCCCTTCTATTAGAGAAACAAAGGAAAGGTTACTGTTAAATTATCCTAAAACCTAGCCAATTCATTGTACCGAAATATCTGTCAAGAGAACCAATCCATCGATCTACTTCCCTACTCTGATTCGTTAATTGCTTCAGTCTCCATCTCATGCATAGACAAACCACAACAAATTTCTGTCCTGTTTTCTGACTGACAAAAGTGTTGGGTTGGTTGCCATTAATGTGCAGCAACCATTAATGGAAAGCACCGTCCATTGACAAATGCAGCTGCCTTTCTGGAATGTCAAAGGTTAGCAGCCATCATTGTTGAATAAGCTGGAGACGGTGGCCACCATTATTAACCAAAGAACAAGTGGAGCAGCACCATGGATGCCTATAAATAGAGGCATACGGTTGAGAGCAAAATTTGAGAGTTGAGAGAGGGAAAGTAGAGCCAAAGATGTGAGAAATATAGGAGAGAGTGGGTTGCCAAGGCAGCCAGCAGTAGCTGCCATTGCAGCACTGAAAAGAGAGAAATAGAGTGAGGTTGAGAGTTGCTAAAGAGGGGATGATTCCTCCTCCTCTATTGTTGTAAATCTTGTACTCTCCCTATATAATGCAATGGCTTCTCCCGTGGATGTAAGCGGTTTGCCGAACCACGTTAAATATTGTGTCAGTGTACTTAGCCTCCAATAGGCAAATATCAGAAGATCACCGGTCAGAATTCCCTACAGAAAGCTCCCTCACTAGCATCATGCGCTAGTGTGTTTTAATTCCCGAGTGGTAATACTTTACAGGTCAATGAATTACAACTTCAGTGGTAATCCTGTGATTGTTACTGCCACAATCGGACGTTAACTGGGGCAGGGCTCGCTAACTCCCCCCATTGGAGCAATTGGGCCTCCCAAAAAGAAAAGAAGAGAAAAAAAACCTTCACTCTGAAGTATGATAGAAAACAAATTTTAGCTTCCCAATTCGTTATTAAACTTAACAAGAAAATATAGATAGCACTTAAATGTTTTTTTCTTGATTATTGAAGAATATAAATCCTGAAGTCAACGTTGAGCAGCTGAATAAGAAAAATAAAGGAAAGCCAATGTTACTGATCTTCCATTTGTCATTTTCCCACAGATATAGTTGTTTCTCTATTTGCATTATTTCTAGTCAATTAAGAGAACATGTCTTCTCATGGACAGGCGTTTTTCCACGAATTAAGAGGAGAGGGAATTATTGCCAAATAAATTAAATAAATGTTACCATGTTGACACAAAAGTTAATCAGTCCTTGTTGGCTTCCACAAATGAATCAGCCAGCACTGCTATTATCCTTATCAGTACGCAACCTTGGTTCATTTCAAACAATTTTATATTGCAGTGGCAGTGGCAGTGGCAGGATTGATTCTGCAATAAGAATGAATTCAAGTGATAGTCTTATAGCAATATGACACGGAAAGCACTAATTAACGTCAGAGAACATGAATATTTGTAAGTTTCAAGTTCAAAGAGCTTCTATTTGAGAATGTGTTAAAAAATAATAGCTATTGATTAAGATGATTTTTTAACACACTCTCGGGTAAAAGCCCAAGAACAAACCATGTAAAATTTGAATAATTCAACAAAGAGATAAATACATGAGATATCTTTGTTTCAGCTAACACACTTAAGCCATGTAGTTTCCATTATATTTATATTTGTACAATGAAATTGTAATGCTTGTAATAAGGAAACAAATCTGAGCAGAATAAGAAAACAAACAGATACAATCAAAAAGTCATTCTAATAATTGGATTATTTTGAATTGATAACAGAGTGGATGGAGTGAAGAATTCGTGCAGATGCTACTGGATTTTCTGCTGAAGATTCTGATAGTCTAACACCCCCTTGAATTAATGGGGTTTTGACAGACCATTAATTTGCTCATTAGATACTGAAAATGTTGTGCAGTTTGGCCTTTGGTGAAGACATCCGCTATTTGATCCATGGTGGAGGCAGAACACTTGTGCATAGCGCGCGCACACTAACAAACTTGTGTATACCCTTTGTCGACGAGACTAATAAAAGTTAGGAGTGTTTTCCTGTAATAACTTGTGTACTTGGTCCTGTGCATCGTCACTTGTGTATTCCACTTGTCTACGTAACGGGAGAGAATGTAGGAAACCTCTTGGTGAGGAAAACACCTAAGCAAACACGAGTGAATCGGTGAGGGAAAGGCTGAGTCTAACAGGACTAGACTATCGCGCGAGGTCTGTTTTCGGAATGAAAAATTGACCCCGTGACAAAGAATCATCTCCTCAAATTCTAGAATAAGGATTTTAATAATGATTATGAGATAATCACACATTGTGAAATAGCATTTTCATGCAATAGACTAGGGTAGAGCAAATCAATTGAATTATTCGGAATATTTGTCAAAACTGATTTGAAATCAATCAAACGGAATGATTGTTCGAATCTTTTAAATAATGCAAGTTAAAAAACTCTTAAAAAACTTTAGATTTGATTTGCTTTTGTTTCAGATTTTAGAAATAAAAAAATTCAAACAAAAACTTTTATAAACTGAGCTCATTGAAAAAATCAACCCATCTAAATACTCTTAAATTAAATTAGACTTATTCAGCTTTTAAAAATATAAAAACTAAACCAAATCCATTGATTTTGTTCTTTTATTTGGTTGGATTTGGGTTAAATTTTTGAAAAAGAAAAAATCAATGTTTTTTGGAATTTTTGGTCAAAACTGAACCATTTGAACATATGCTCACCCCTATTATAGATAAGTTATAGAAATATATTCAAGCTCACAATTATATGAAGTTTATTTTTTCAATAAATCAAATGAAGTTAATGTTAGTGAATATATTCTGTAACCAATCGCTTAGTTACACGTAACAATGATTTTATTCATGTAAAACATATTAATTAAATAAAAACTTTCTTTATCTTTAATATTCAATTATATTTGATTAATAAATCTAATGTTTGATTAATGAATCTAGAGTAAAGATAAAGTTTGTGGAACAAAATGGTTTCCATAGAAAATTATAAAGTTTTTATAATTTTGAGATTCCTATTGCATCAAAACATTGTTCCTAAATGTTCATGGTCAATGTTCCATTAAGACTGAACATTAATTAGAGCTGTTGAAATTGATGTATATTATATTCATTACTTTATGAAAGGAAGTAGCTGCTCTCATAAAGTGAGGTTTGAGGGATATCTGAAACTAATATGCAGGTGCTTGTTAGAAGATATATACACTGAACTAACTCACAAGATAATCTCATATGAAAGGATCACCTATATCTATAGAAAAGCTCACATGATAGTATTAATTAAGCCCAAACAAGCTAGGACTATAGTTGAAATAATAAAAATAAAACTCATAAGTTAACCTCCTATGTTGTTGTGAGAATAAAAGAAGAAAATCAAACAATACAAGTCTGATATAAGGCTTATTTATAGCCTACAATGCTGCCCAATGATCCTATAAACAATTTTTTCATTAAATACCATCAGCCGTTCTTCCCTTGTGTAGCTAGGATGAATAAGAAAAATCCTTGTAAGAAAACAATTTTGAAACATTAATGAATCAATACCATACTTGAAAATTATATTGCAGACCATTAAAGATCTTGGTAGAACTAGAAAATTTCCAAAACATGTTGTCATATCCTTGTAGGAAAAAGATCTTTACCGGAAAAAGATCCTTGCTAAATAGAAAGTTCACAAGTCAAAGAAAGTAAATAACAAAATTTGTACAACATGTTCTGACCTATATCGCAATTCTTTCCTGAACTCCGATTCACCTAAAAATTTACTCCAACATGGTAAAAAACCTTTGGAATCTTCTGATAAAGTTTTAGCTCGATCCAACAGTTTGATATAGAGTTATTCTCAATAACGTAAAACTGAATTGTAGGAAATTTCACGTGAATATCCAAATCTAACCTTGCTTGGATTGTATCAGAGTGTTATGCTTTGATCTTGATCATACATTGTCCTAATTAAGGGTAATAAACGAATACATATTGGGTATAACATAAACTATATGAAAGTATTTGAGTAACCAACAAAGGATTCATCACTCTAGGTGAATTAGAAATTGTGTTCCATATATTCTCAAATAGTATTAATTGTGAAATCTTTGGTCAGGGTGGAATGAGATTTGAAAAGAGTTTCAAATCTTATTCAAAGAATCAATAATTATAGTGTTGAGACCTAAAATGATTTAACAGAGAAGACATACTCCAAGCTATAATATCTAAATCAAAACATTCTTGGGATGAAGGGATAATAATTACACTGAGAAACTGACCACTGAAAGGTTAAATCAAACCACTTATGACTTTCTTAATATTTGAGGGATCATGAAAAGTTGCTAGACATTGTACTTGGTCTTCAAATATAAATCAATCAATTGTTAAATTGATAATAAATTAAATTGTTTAATTTATTTAATCGTATTTTATTTATAATTGTGATTTATATTTGGAACAATTTATTAGGGAATCTAATATGTCACACACATATAACCATTGGTCAAAAATTAAAATGGGATGATTAATCAAGTGTGACTTGATTGTAAATAAATTTTAGAAATTAAGAATTAGAATATAATTAATACAGGGGATTACAATTCTAGACCTAGAAAAAATCATGTAGAGACTTAATTGAATAAAATTTTAAAATTTTCCTAAAATAATATATGTGATATTATTTAATGGGCAAATTGATATTTTATCATTTATAATTAATATTTATAGGTTTTTTTATAAATAGAATGTTATGCCTTTTATTTTTTGTGAATGACATTAGATGATAGTACAACAGTACAATACATAAACACCTAAACATAAAAGAAAATAGCTAGCACTCAAAGGTATAACAATCCCTCTATTTTAAAAATGTTTAATAGATTTCTTACTAGTGGTTCGTATGGATCACCGTTAGATGTCAAATACGTGAACAACTTGTGATTTACGACAACCTAGCCTTTAAGCAATTATTCAAAGCTGAAAAGAATATTTGATCTTTAAATAATCTTTATATAAACCCTAAACAACTTTGGATCTTTCTAACGACATCCTTGGGACTCCTAAAAAAACTATAAATTTATAGTTTCACTACGTGTATATGTTTTGAGAAACCAAACAATGGTATCATAGCCTTCATTAGACAAATAGGGTTGTTGATTGCATGTTTTAATTTTTATTGGCATTAATTACAAATTAAATTTGCGTGTAAATTTATTTTTTCCAAAAGTAATTTTTTCTATCATGATTTTTTTAAAAAATAAAATTTGGCTACTATTCTTACCATATCTGGTCAAGTGTTTTGCCTCTAGTTGAAATCCACCATTGAAATTAAAAAAGAAAAATGGTTTTGGGTGGATGCAACAACCACTATCGGTGGCGTGTGTAGTTATGCACATAACACGGCCAGTTGTCGTTGGTAGTAGCCATAACAACATCAAACGCTACTACATATAATGCTAACTAGTGACAACACTATTGTCACTACTAAAGATTTCTGTTGGTGTGAACAACCCACGCTTGCAGCAACAACTGCAATAATAAAGAGATGAAGATAGGAGCAGAATTATGATTCTTCCCTCGAGTTTTATTTAGGTTTTTAAGGGGTATAATTACAATTCTACCCTTGTAACTTATATCTAATTGCATCTAGGTATATTTGGGGTTAAAATTATGAATTTACCCCTCTATATATAAAATAATAATTTTATATTAAAATTGAAACCCTAAATTAAATTAATTATAGATTATTTTTATAATTGGATTAGAATTTAATTAAATAATATTTAGAAAAATATTTTTTCTAAAATAAAAAGAGTTTTTAAACTAGAAAATTTCATTTAATTGATCTTAAATTAATATGATCAATTTTCTTATTAAATTTTGAAAAATGTTTTTTCAATGAAAATTTATACTAAATAAAATTTATTATGCTTGGGAAATTATCAAATTGGATTTGATTTAATATTTTATTTTAAAATTGCACATAAAGACAATATTAGAATTGTAGCATACGATATATTTATTTAAGCATATTAATATGTTACCATGCATGGTGGATGATTATGGACATTAAAGATCAATGTGATTTTGTTTTTATGGTTGAATGGTTGTAATATTAATAGGGTCTGTGTGTCTTGTATTTTCTCAATTTTTCTTCTGGGGTTGTAAAATTATTTTCTCATATAATTCCTCTTGAATGTAACTCAAGGTTTCTCATTCAATTATGTAAATGTTATGCAATTTAGAAATGTAAGAATTTAGATAGAAAAATTATTTTATAATACAAAACGAAGAAAGAATGGCGGCGAATGATATAACCATAATGTTCGCAAAGGACTTATGAAGATTTGCAACAACTACCTATGTTTTGACCACCTAATTCTCTTCAATATCTCAAGAGAATTAATTAAGATATGTCTATAATCATTCATTTAGAATGATATGCTACAAGTGTATGTTTATTTATAATTGTTATGTATGATATATCACTAATTCCATGTAAAGAGACTTAATGAAAAATAATAAATCCCTCATTAAAGATCTTATCTGAATTTGATTTTAAATATGTATTCATGAAATTAATACTTGCTATTCTTTACATGAATAAGTTGATGGATTAAAATGAGTAGTAACATATTCATATGCAATGTACTTGATACTAACAAATTGACTAAACCAAACTTCTTGGATAGGTACTGTAATGTGAAAATTATTCTTAAGCAAAAACTAATGTTATATGTTCTTAAAAATTTGATTCCCCTTGCAGCTAATGAGGATGTTGATGAAGAAGTTAGAAATGAATATCAATATCATATTAATGACAATGATCAGGTTGTATGTGATGTTAGCTAGCATAACACCTGAACTTCAAAGGTAATATGACAATATGGATGCCCATACTAGGGTTATGCATCTCAAGGAATTGTTCAATATAGCCAGTAGGACTTAGAGGTATGAGACCTCAAAGGAATTGTTCTGCTGCAATATGATAGATAATTCCTTAATGAACACTCATGTTTTTTAAAATGATTGGCTATATTGAGAAATTAGGCTAATTGGATTTTGTCATGGACCATGAGTTATGTTTTGACTTTGTCTTATAGTCATTATCCTAAATGTTTTCATAATTCATTATGAACTATCACATAAATAAGTTGGATAGTGCATTATTAGAATTGTTTAATATGCTTAAAACTGTTGAAGGGACCATTAAGAAGGAAAAAAGTCATGTTCTCCTAATTTAGTCTTCTAGAATATCTAAGAAGAAGAATAAAAAAAATAAAAGTTCTGTCTCTAAAGAAAAGAAGCTTACTAGAGGCATCAAGAAAGATAGGGTTACTGGTCATCAGTGTGGAAAGGATGACTATTGGAGGAGAAATTGCAAGGAATATCTTGCAACTTTAAAGGGTAAGAAACTTATTAAGGTTTCCACTTCATGTATGTTTATGATTGAAAAATATATTTCTACTTCACATAGTAGTTCTTAGGTATTGAACACCAAATACGATTTCACATTTTCAATAATATATAGGAACTAAGAAAAAGTAGAAGATTATATAAAGGTAAAATGGACCTACAAGTTGACAATGAAACAAGGGTTGTTACATTAACTTTGCTAGGTGGACTAATACTTGTTCTTTCTATAACAATAATGTTTATTATGAATTTGGTATTTATACAAATGGTTTGTATATACTTGAAATGCCAAGAGTCAATATAAATAGCAAGAAGAACATATTAGATAATCAATATCCATATTATTTATGGTATTATAGACTAGGTCATATTAATGAAACAAAAATCACTAAGTTACATAAAGAAGGATATTAGATCATTTTGATTACGAATTATATAAAATTTGTAAAGCTTATTTATTAGGTAAGATGACCAAAACACTTTTTACTAAAAAAAAGTGAAAGGTTTAAAGAAATGTTAAGTTTAATATATACAGATGCATATGAACCAATAACGATTTGTGCCATAGATGGATATACATATTTCATCATTGATGACTATATTAGATATGGTCATGTGTATTTGATGAAAACCTGAATCATTTGAAAGGTTTAAAGAATTTAGAAATGAAATTGAAATACAAATTGAACAGAGCATTAAGATATTTAGATTGGATTGAGGAGGTGAATACTTGAGCCTAGTATTTCAAGATTGTTTGAAAGATAATGAGATTATCTCATAATAGACACCTTCTAGAACACCACAATTTAATGGAGTTTCTAAAAAGAGAAATCGACCCTATTGGATATGATATGGTCCATAATTAACTATGCATACCTTCCACATTCTTTCTAGGGCTATGCCCTGTAAACTACTACTTGTTTTTTAAATAGGGTTCCATTAAAATTTTTTGATAAGACTCCATATGAGATATGAAATGATAAAAAACCAAATTTATCATATTTAAAGATTTGAAAATGTAACACTTATGTGAAACATATAGTATCTTCAAAGTTAGGAGCTAAGTTAGATAATTGTAAGTTTGTTAAATATCTAAAAAAATCAGTTCGATATTATTTCTACTATCCTGTTGAGCAAAAGGTGTTTATCTCAAAATATGCTACATTTCTAAAGAAAGAATTCGTTTTTGAAAGGAGTATTAGAACGAACCAGTGAGATATCAATTTTTTATGGAAGCTGATTATGACTAGTTAATCATACTTGATGAGCCTACCGACTAAATGAAATCAATATTTAAAATTGATTATGAGAAATGACTTGAAGTCATGAAATCTGAAATAGATTTCTTGTACATCAACCAGGTATGAAATTTAGTTGATCCACTTAAAGGGATAAAGCTCATTTGATGTAAGTGATTATTTAAAAGAAAGACTTAAATGGATGAAAATGTATAAACATACAAAGCTAAACTAGTTGTCAAAAATTACAGACAAAGACAAGATGTTGACTTTGATAAAACTTCTCACCTATAGCTATGTTAAAATCCGTAAGGATTTTATTTGCTATAGTTGCATACCATGATTATAAGATATGACAAATGGATGTCAAAGTTGCATTTCTAAATGGAAATCTTTATGAAGATGTGTAAAAGACACAACTTGAAGGTTTTGAATCTAAGAGATTTACCAATAAAATATGCAAGTTATAAAAATTCATTTATAGACTTAAGTAAGCTTCAAGAAGTTGGAATATTCGTTTTGATGAGATAATCAAACAATTTAATTTCATTAAAAATATGGACAAACCTTGTGTTTATAAAAAGATTATGAGGAATGGTGTCGTTTTATTAATATTATATGTAGATGATATATTATTGATAAAAAATAATATTCTTTTACTTTAGTCAGTAAAGATCTGTTTGTCCAAGAATTTCTCCACAATGGATATGAGAGAAGCAACCTATATATTAAAAATAAAAATTTATAAAGATAAATCTAGAAGGTTGCTTAGATTGTCCTAATCCACATACATAGACAAAATGTTTTGCATAAAAAATTATAAAGATGTTATAATTATGAGATTCTTATTGCATCAAAGCATTATTCCTAAATATTCCTAATCAATATTCTATTAAGACTGAACAATAATTAGAGTTGTTAAGACCGATAAATATTATGTTCGTTCCTTTATAAAAAGGAAGCAACTGCTCTTATAAACTGAGGTATTAGAGATACTTGAAACTAATATACAGATGCTTCTCAGATGACCTGTACACTAAACTAACCCGTAAGATAATTTTATATGAAGAGATCACTTATGTTTATGGAAAGACTCACATAATAGTTGTGTGATCCTTATAATTGGGATCACTATACGTTAACTTATATAAGAAGTGTTATGTTTTGATCCTGACCACATGTTGTCCTAATCAATGGTAACAAACATGCAAATATTGGTTATAACATAAACTATATGAAGATATTTGAGTAATCAAGAGAGGATTCATCACCCTAAGTAAATTAGAAAAATGTTTTATCTATTTTTAAATAGTATTGATTGTGAAATCATTGACCAAGGTGGAATGGGATTTGAAAAGAGTTTCAAATCTTATTCAAAGAATCAATGACTATTCAAAACTAAAATGATTTAACAAAGTACACATATTTCATGCTATAATATCTAAATCAAAACATTCTTGATGAAAAGATAACAATTACACTGAAAAACTAGTTACTGAAAGGTTAAGTCAAACCACTTATGAATTTCTTAATATTTGAGGGATCATGACATGTTGCTAGACATTGTACTTGATCTTCAAATATAAATCAATCAATTATTGAATTGATAATAAATTCAATTGTTTAATTTATTTAATCTTATTTTATTTAGGATTATGATTTATATTTGAGTCAACTTATTAAGGAACCTAATGGTTCACATGTATAATAACAATTGGTTAGAAATCAAGTGTGACATAATTGTAAATAAATTTTAGAAATTGAGGACTAGAATGTAATTAATATAAGGGATTACAATTCTAGATCTAGAAAAAATAAAGTAGGAACTTAATTGAATAAATTTTTAAAATTATCCTTAAATAATATAAATGATATTATTTAAGGAGAAAAATGATATTTTGCTTTTATAAGGTGTTTAGGTTTTCCTATAAATAGAATGTCATGTCTTTTATTTTCTGGGAATGACATTAGATGGTAGTACAACAATACAGTACAAAAACACCTAAATACAAAAGAAAAGAGCTTGCACTCAAAGGTATGTGGATTACCGTTAAAGGTTGGACACTCGGACAACTTATGGTTTGCGACAACCCAACCTTGAACTAATTATTTAAAGCCAAAAAGAATATTTGATCTTCAGGTAGTCTTTGTATAAACCCTAGACAACTCTAGATCTTTCTAACGGGATCTTTGATACTTCTTTTAAAAAAATAAACTTACCATTTTTTCTACATGTAAATGTTTCGGGAAACCCAACAATTAAGCTCGTACCACCATATCAAAAGTCGATCATTCTCGACCTAACTAGAGATGCTTATGAATATTATCCTTATGAAGGGAGATGAGCATGTTGTTGCGTGCGTATGTATATGTGTGTGTGTGTGTGTGTGTTTGGGTTACTTTCTATACTAAATAAAACGGGATTTTTTATGGAGTTTCATTTAAAAGATTCTTTCCTTTTTGTCCTTTACAATTGAACTCCTTATTTTTACTTTCAATTTTATTTTTTTTCAATTTAATCCTCATACGTTTTTTAACAGTCTTTCAAGTATTTTTTAGACCAATCAAGTCAATTGAATTACGTCGAGGCAACTGCCACATAATTTAATTTTAGAGGCTAGCCAACTCTTAACATAGTCACCCATCCAAAACTCAAAACCACGGCAGAAACAACACAAGGCAAGCATTCATTGTACAATCTAAAATTGAAAACGAATGTGCAAAGTAAAAACAAAACAGGTACAACAGATTTAAAGGCAGCAAAGGAGGAGGAAGTGAAGACTTACCTGCAAGTCTCACCGTCTTCTTTTCTGCAGAAGATGAAATAAAACCAAGAAACATTGTTGTCAAGGTTTAGCAGCAAAGCTCCCTCTCCGTCTTGTCTTTTTTCTCTCCCCTAACCTCACAATAACACCAGAATGCAAAAAAAAAAACTCTATCTATTTACTGTGTTTTTCTTACTCTCTGCCTCCCTTGCGTTTTTCTCCTCTTTTTATGCTCTTTTTCTCTCTGTTTTTCCTCTCCTTTTTCTGCTTGTGTCCTTCCATTTTTTTGATTGAAATAGTCGGCCAGGTCTGCTTTGGTTTCTAGTCCGTGATATATATATATATATATATGTTATAAAAGCATGTTGTCCCAAGCTCTTCCTTTTTGTATGAAACTAGCATGGCAGTTTCTCCCGGATTGTTAAAAGAAAATAGGTCATGAGTCGTGGTCACATGTAGTAGGATTTTGATTTCAAAATTTCAGTTTCAAAACTTTGGCTCCCTCATGCATATGGGCTTAGTCATTTCCAGTGTATAAAATTTTAAGTTGATTTGGCTTTGAACGATTTTTGTTACGAATTGTTTCAAGTTTCTTGTAGTTCTTGTAATATGAATGATGGTTTGCTACTTTCCATTTTTGTGATTACATGTAATTATGCTGTTTGCGTTTTGACAAAAAAAATATATAAGGAAAAATGTTTTCTTGTGTGTTACATATGGCCAATGCCCTAACATGTTTTGAACGTTTTTTTTTATATACAAAAAATATTGGAAGTTTTGAAAATGTGTTTTTGCATGGATTTCTTAAACATAATAAATAAATTGTTTTCTTGCATTTTTGGATTTTACAACATGTTTGTAAAACTCCAAAGGGTATTGGCCAATATTCCAAAAAATATAAAAATCTTATTTTGGGGGGAATTCATCTATTATTCACCGCTAATGTTTGGATAAAGAAATCCTTAAAGGACGAATATCCAAAATATTATTGAGAATAATTTGTTATTATTCACTGTTAATATTTGGATAAAGAAACCCGGAGTGGTAAATATCCAAAATAATTTTCTAGGAATAATAAATCCGCATAAATCCTTGAGAGAAGCCTTGATTATAATCGAGGACATTTCAATTTTTTACTCCATGGTTTATGAGCCGTGAGAGTATAAAACACTAAGATAAAAAAATAGGTTTTTAAAGCACCCCAGATTTCTAAATTTTTGTCTCTCCTCCTTGCGATTTATGAGTCGCAAACTCTTGAAAAACTAAGGGGAAATGAGCTTGTAAAGCACATGGAACTTCTTTGGATTTCTATCATAATAAATTTAGTTTGAATCAAAACCTAGAAAAACTGATGGGATTAGAAAACACCAACACTATAGCAATTATAAAGCAAACCAAACACCAAGCAGCTTACCTTAGGTAGGGCGTACTAGAGGTGCTAACACCTTCCCTTTACGCAACCAGTCCCTTGCCTTAGAATCTCTGAAAGACCAGTTAGGGTTCCTAGTGACCAAATACTAGGTGGCGACTCCCTCTTATTCAATAAAACAAAAGACCCCGAAATCAATCGAGGATCGCCGCGACGCCGCGCTCCGCCGCGAGGGTGCGACAGGAACCAGGCTATACAAAGAATCAGATCAAGAGGTTTCAATATTACCTACAAAATCAAATTTAACAACAATATCAAATAATTTTTATAACCTGATATTTTTTTGATATTAAAAAAACAAATTGATCCAATGCACAATAATATAGAACGAGAATATAAACTATTAACTCTCCAAAGCATATGGTGTGATTAGAAGAGGTCCCAGTTTGTGTTGCTTATGCAGTACTTAATTGTATTATGCCAACATTGTAATCCTCTGTTTATTTAGTGAATGAAATACAAGTTTGAAATACAATAGGAAAAAAACGATAGAGAGGTCAATCCACGCAACCCGGCTCACATTTTATGCCTGCATCATGCGTTGGTAGCATTGTTTTTTTATTTATTTTTTACACACACACACACACACACAAACACTTTTTTTGTCTGATTGCCTTGTTTCACACACACACACACACACTTTTTTTGTCTGATTGCCTTGTTTCACACACACACACACACTTTTTTTGTCTGATTGCCTTGTTTTACACACACACTTTTCTGCATTCCTGCATGGTCTTTGGTATGGTATTAATAAACAAGGACCGTAGTCATTTTTTGTCTGATTGCCTAGGTAATATGCTAGGAACAGCATGGCTAAAAGACATTGATAATGGACATTAATTTGCCCATAAATCGAGGAACACGTTTAGTGAGTTTTATGGTTTGATTTGTTTGTCGCTCCAGAGGAAAAGGACGGACGGGAGACAAGGTGTTCTTTGCTGTTCTTCTTTGGAGGGCCTGTTGTTTATTTGAAATGGAGAGACCAATTCTTTTCAGGTAGACTTGCAATGATGATACTTTCTATGAAGAATTTCTTGTCCTATTGTTTAAATGATTAAAATAATGTAATTTTATATTTTTTTGTCTTAATTTTAAAAGACACTGATAATGATAAAACTTACTTTTATTATTATATAAGGAACATAGTTTTTCTATTTCCTTCTCTGTTTTTATTTATTTATTTATTATAAAAACATTTCTTGGAGAATTAAAGAAACATGTATATTAAATATCAAATTTTCAAAATAGGAAGCAAGGGCCTTGTTTGGATTAAATTAAAAATATGAAAAGTAATGATCATAAAACATTAGGTGAACCAAATAAAATCTTTATTTTTATAGTGGGGAATTTGAAAAATAACAATCTCGGTGTTTTTCAAGTTTTTTAAAAGTGGATAATTAAAAAAAAAAACACATGTTTTCAAGAAAAAAATTTCAATTCTTAATCAGTAAACGCATTTGGTTTAGTTTTTCATTTCTTAATTTTTTTTTCTAAAAATTAAAAAACATTCACAAATAAATACAATATTTTTCAAGTATTTTTATGAAAATGCCTTTTCTTTGTGAAATGTGGAAAACAAATCCACCCAAGTGGAGCATAAGCACATGTTTAACTAAATCTAATTCTTTATTCACCACAATAATTAATAAAATAATATTGATTACCAAAACAATTCTTGTTTTAAGTAAAATGTACAATTTTAACTCTTAGATATGGATTTTGATGGTAGTTCATGAGATTTAGCAAACATGAAGAATAAGCAACTTAATTAACATCTTATTATATGTTATTAACAAACATGTTTTCCAACTTTTTAATTAACCTTTTAATTAGATTCAAAGTAAAACTTCTTATAAATGCAGAACCAAGAGATTAATTTATTGGGTTCTCGTTGCTTTTATTTTTCTTTTCCCACCCATCATTGTAGAGAAAAGAGACTAGTTGTCAATTCTCATGACCGCATCCTTATTACATGGTAAAAAAAGAAAAGGGACGGATGATTCTAAATGGTAGCTTAAGTGGTTAGATTTTGAATTTGTTTTTCAATGGTTATTTATTTGAGTTTTTTTAAAATTATTGAAAATTTACACGATTATTAATTTCAGAATTATGAAATTAGTCGAGATGCATTTAAGCTGCCCGAACACCAATATTAATTAAAAAAATTAAAAAAGAAGACTGGCTGTCCGCCGGCTGAACATTTACTTAATTCTGAACCGCATGCTACTGTGGTCATGCCTAACTCCCTATATAAACCATGGAGCAGCAACTCATATCCAGTGCAAATCAAACACAACCTAAAGAACTATATATATAGTGCACCTTCTTTCTTGACCATGGTACTTTCACCGCATCTGTTTCTCTCTTTGCTTGTAATACTAGCAACCAATACCATTGCAGCCGAGGACTTGACGGCCTACACTGTCACCAACAACGCTTGTGCAACGGCTGGTGGAGCCAGGTTCACAGGTGATATCGGGGTGGATCATAGCAAGCAAATACTAGCATCCGCAACAGCATTCATATGGAGTATCTTCCAACAGACTGACCCAGCAGATAGAAAAAATGTTCATAGGGTGGACTTGTTCATAGATGACATGGATGGTGTTGCATACGCTGATAACAATGAGATTCATGTCAGCAGCAATTACATAGGGAACTACACTGGTGATCTGGAAAGAGAGTTCAGTGGGGTGCTTTACCATGAAATGACACACGTATGGCAATGGGACGGTAACGGAACAACTCCAGGAGGATTAATTGAAGGGATTGCTGATTTTGTAAGGTTAAAGGCTAATTACGCACCTAGTCACTGGGTGCAACCAGGGCAGGGTGATAGGTGGGATCGAGGGTATGATGTTACTGCTAGGTTTTTGGACTATTGTAATGATCTTAGAAAAGGGTTTGTGGCAGAGCTTAACAATAAGATGAGAACTGGTTATAGTGCTCAGTACTTTGTTGATCTGCTGGGGAAGACTGTTGATGAGCTTTGGACAAACTACAAAGCCAAGTACGGAACATGAAAGAACTTGGTTAATCAAGAGCTGAAATTATAGAATGTTGCACGCTTGTAATTGCTCGCATCAATATACAATGGACAATTGCAGTGGCAACTTCTAAGAACGATCACTTCGAAATTAGTTTCCTTTCTGCGACCTTGATTTCCTGCAATGACATTTCTCAATACATGTACGCATCCATTGATCCAATTTAAAAGGTGAAATGCATTTTTCCATTTGCTTTCAAATTGGCCATGGCCGACCCCGAGAGTCAGATAGAGAACGCATCTCCAGTGATCCTATAAAAACGGAAACGGAAAGAGTTCCAAGAAAATTATAAAATTACTCTCACAGGGGAGGAATGCAGATTTATTTCTTTTCCTTTAGAGGAAAATTACAATCCGATATAATGTTGCGGTGAAATGCGTTTTTACTGAAAATAGCTCAACCAAAGCTCCAATATTTAAACCAAAACTTTACCCCCAAGCATGTCATCACTGCACTTGCTGAATGGCTAATACAACTTCATCAATGGATTGGAATTTTTTCCTTTCTTTGAGAACCATCTTCGCCAGGTCAAGAGCCTGCTGCTCGCATTTGGCTCGTTTGCTAGCATCAGTAATTGATTCAAAATCTTCAACATGGGCTACGCCAACAATTCTCCTGTCATGCAAAGATTTAAATCAACATGTTGCATTCAATTTAACAAATTCTTAGAAACAGGACGTTTTAATTTCACAAAAAATAAGATGGGACAATCAAGCTATGAAATTGCAGTTTCCCACTATAAGGCAAGTTATAATCAGTTTTCCAGTAGGTCATGCATCACTAAAACTAAATATGGTGGATTCATTCCTTCAAAAGATCACATGATCCAAATGATTTTCGTCCATTTCCCAAGCCAAAAGCTGATTGATATCAAGCTTTGTCTTCCCAACTTAAGATGTCCCCCCTGTTTAGACTTCCTAAATAGTCTCAGATCCTAGTGAACATTAATGATCCAACGCAGCCATGCAGTTTTCCCTAATTAGTTTGGAATAAGGTTTCTAGAGTAGCTTTTTGTTGAAAAACAATGTATTGTACAGAAGTCTAAAATCCAACGCCAAAAGTTAAAATTGAAAAAGACCATGTCCTGGAAACATATATGATGATGTAGTCTCATGATAGATGGGATGGTGAATCAAGCCGCATAACTTTCCTTATCATTTCAGCAAATATAAGTTCTTTAAGTACAAGAATTTTAAGAAACCACATGTCAACTCACCTTATCATTTTAGCCGCACCAAATCCCAAGGTGTCATGGAGCAAGTCTTGCATGAATTTTCTCTTTGCAAGCAGCCGAAGCTCAGGATTATTATAAATTTCTGGAAGATATGCCTCACCAGAGCCATCCTTGTGCTCATCCCAGAGTGCAGTGAACTTTTTGTAGAAAAGACTCCAGGTGTCTCTGATTGTCCTTAAAATCCACTCTTTATATCTCTGCATACGAGTACAACTTTCAGAGACAAACCTCAACAAACAACAGATAATAAATGTATTACAAAGTAAAACGTTGTGCCTTCCAGTTCATAAGCAAACTGAAACTACCTCCTCGTTTATTGAAACATGACCTAAAAGAAGCACATCCCACAAATAAAGAGAGGAATAAGATATAAATACAAAATTAGGGTGACTTGGAAAATAGTTTTAGTTGATAAATAAATGAAGGTTATGGAGATAGTATTTCAAAATAAGAGAAAAGGAAATAAAAATAAAAAAGCACAGAATGGTAATTAAGACATACTTTTCGGTCATTCATTTGATCGGCATGCCCGTCTTGAGCATAAAAGGCCAAAATCAAATTTCCAATAAAAGCTCCAATATCAAAACCCATTGGACCATAAAATGCAAATTCTGGATCTATAACTTGAGTAGAATCATGGGTAACCATGACAGAACCAGTGTGGAGATCTCCATGTACTAAGGCTTGGGCTCTCTCACAAAACCTATGAGGGGAAAAAAACTCTGGTAAATCATATGATCAGCTTAATAAAAGGGGACATACTGTTACATCTTGTGAAATGAATGAGCAACAAAAATGAAACAATACATGGATTTCAACTCAGCAACTTCAAGTTTTAAAATATTATCTTCACGGACAGCCTCAGCATCACGGTCAAGATAAGGGGAAGTCCAACGATTATATTGAGATATTTTGTATGGGTCAGAGAAAACAACCTGCTCAGTAAGCCTGGATAACTCCACATTCCCACAGAATTCAGCAACTGCATAGAGCATTTATAGTGCGCACATCAGAAACATTTCTTCAAGGTCGCCATTTGCAATGCACCAGTGAGAAATTGAATATGACAAATAGAAAATTAAAACAAATGATAAACAACAGAGTAGAATTACTTACCATCACGTTTATGCTCGGTGGTAGTACGATAGAGAAGCGAAGTGTAGTAAAGAGTCTTTGCCATATAATCAGACATGTGTTCTGCTAGCAAGGGATACTCAATTCCAGCAATCAACCCTTTTCTCAAGATGATATGTGGGGGCTCCAAATATCGCATAGCAATCACAGACATAGTACGGTCAAAATGATAAACTTCAGGCACATTTTCCGGGCACAATCGGCCATGCTCTCTGAGTGCCAAAGCCTCAAAATATGCTCTTTCCTTTGTCATTGGCCATGATTCTCCAATACATCGTATGTATGAAAGTGCCTGAACATAAACACTACTAGATTAGAACAACAAAAAACCAGTTCAAATATAATCCCAGATATTTCCGTCCCATTTACTTCATATGAAACGAAAAACTATTTTGAACACTGAATTTGTATCTCATCTCATTAACTTAACAATTAACTTATAAAACTGAATATGTCATCTAGTAGTAGACATGATGAAATTCCAAATTTTAAGTGAATTCAACAAGACAATGCGAGAGAGATATAAATTAATTGGTCGTTTAACATATCGTAGCATTGAAACACTGACCCACTATAGTGTTCAAATACAAATTGAAGAAGTTATAACACATTATTAATTTTTTCTAAAGAAGTGCTTGTTCAAGAGGGCCTAAAAAAGACTTCAAATTTACAAATTCACTTCATTCTCTACATTCTCCCATCAACAAAACAAACCCACATGGATTTTAAACACAAAATAAAAAACATAGACCCGACCCCATTTTTTTCACTTACTTGCTTGATGACAAAAGACCCAGATGGGCTAGCGACTATGTAGACGAAATTGAGATTCCCATCACCGACTTCTTTGATCTTCAAGTCACCGAAATTGTTACCGATCTTATCTGACAAAACAGAAGTGGCCTTAATGTACTCAATTAAAGATTTCTCGGCCAGCGGCCTGAACTCTGTGAATGCCATTTTTTATTGACGATGTTGAACTATTGGTGGCAGTGAGGATTCTAAGGGGGAGAGAAGTTAGATATTAGGAAAAGGTGGTGACTCATGTTGAAGATGATGCGAGGTTTG
>Ga0325403_1000096_pt1 | contig 44460 bp, 23 predicted proteins | sample PopdelMetagenome_19_FD_205665 | JGI IMG/M metagenome (GOLD analysis project Ga0325403, IMG submission 205665) | Populus deltoides microbial communities from Bellville, Georgia, United States - Xylem-PdKOR-R4 | ecosystem: Host-associated > Plants > Phyllosphere > Stem > Wood/Secondary xylem... | reverse complement strand
CAATTTATAATCTGATTGGAACCTCCTTTGTGTGTGGTTTCCAATTGAATAATAAAAGTTTATACTATACTTGTTTGAAATACCATTAGTGGATCCTCTAACCTTGACATGTGTTGTTATCATTGTTAAATCTTTACGTTAATCTTCCATCTCAAAGTTCTCATCAACTTCTTCTTCTTCTTCATTATTATTATTATTATTATTACTATTATTATTGTTGTTATTGTATTGCTATTAACTATAATTTATACAATTAACCTCCTTGTGGTTCGACCCCGGTCTTGCCGGGTTATTTATTACTTCGACACTCCTGCACTTGGGAGAAGACATCAATCTTTTGGTCGTGTCACTTTTTTTTTGTGAGGTTATCACAATCTCATATCATTGGTCACGAGTTAGTCGAGTTAATTCGGGTTGACTCAGATTTTTTCTCTCAAAGTTTTATTTTTTGAGTTAATCCGAGGTTGATTCAAGTGTTTTTTTTTTAAACTGATTTTCTTTCAATTTCATCTTTCATCATAAGGTTATTGGGCCTTAAGTTTCATGATTTTTTCTACTTTTTTTTTGGGATTATCTCGATCTTATATCCTAAGTTGTTGATCAGTCCACATAACCTAAGTTGACTCGAGTTTCATCATTGTTTTTACTTGATATTTTAACCGTCATTGTTTTATTCCATTTATTTTGTGCAAAGTTATCCTAATCTCAAGATCGAGCCATAAAATTAGTATGCTAACTCTAGTCAGGTTTTTTTTTTATTTTTTAAAATTGATTTTTTTTTCAATTTGTCCTTCAACATTTGATTTACTAGTAATTTAACTTTGATTTTTTTTTTTCATTTCCCTCATTATAAGGTTATCTCATTCTCATTCATTTCTTGTTTTGTTATCAAATAAAATCATTGCGACTTTTTCAGAATATTTAGAGAGTGTCTTTTTATAATATTGACAAATATCCATTTTTTTATTGTAAAAAAATAATGATTTCAAAAAACACATTCATAACATTTACACTTTCTTTTCTCACGTTAGAAATTAACTTGGAATACTATCAATATCATGTTAGTTTAACATGCTCTCTAGCCAATCAATTGGTTACACGTGACATTATTATATTCATATAAATATATATTTTCTATTAACAAAAGCTTAATTTATCTTTAATATTTATATATTATTAAATTAATGAATCTAATATTTAATTTGAATCTAGAGTAAAGTTTATAGGACAAAAACTTTTTGCAAAGGAAATTATAAAGTTGTTATAATTATGAGATTTCTATTGCATGAAAGCATTGTTCCTAAAATATTCATGGACGATGCTCTTTTAAATACTAAACATTTATTAGAGTCATAAAGACTAGTACATATTATATTTTTTTTCTTTATAAAAGGAAGTAGTTGTTCTCATCAACTGAGGTATAAGGGATATCTAGAACTAATATATAAGTGTTTGTTATAAGACATGTTTACTGAACTGACCCGCATAAGAATTTCATATGGAGAGATCATTTATGTCCATTGAAAGGCTTACATGATGGTTGACAGTTGTGTAAGTGATCCTTAAAATTGAAATCACTAGTTATCTTATATAGAGAATGTTATGTTTTGATCCTGATTCATGTTATCTTAATCAAGGTAACAGAGGGCATACATTGGGTATAACATGAACTATATGAAGGTACTTGAATGATCAAGAGATGATTCATCATCCTAGGTGAATTAGAGAAAAAATTTTGTATGTTCTCAAATAGTTTTGACTGATAAATCCTTGGCCAAGGTGGAATGAGATTTGAAAAGAGTTTCAAATCTTACTCAAACAATCAATGACTACTATTATGCAGAGAACAAACATGATTTGACATGACAGACATATTCCATGCTTTAATGTTAAATTGAAATATTATTGATGAAAATATATTAATTATACTGAGAAAACAGTCACTGAAAGGTTAAGTCAAATCACTAATAACTTGTCTAATATTTAGGGAATCATGACACATTGCTAGACGATACAACTGATCTTCAAATATAAATTAATTAATTGTTGAATTGATAATAAATTAAATTACTTAATTTATTTAATTTTATTTAATTAGAATTAAAATTTATATTTGGGCTAACATATTAAGAACCTAATAGGTCACAAACATTAAGAACCATTAGTAAAAAAATTAAACTGGGATGATTTAATTAAAGTATGACTTGATTAAACTATATTTTAGAAATTAAGGACTATAATATAATTAATACATGGATTATATTTCTAGACCTAGAAAAATCAAGTAAGGACTTGATTGAGTTAATTTATAAAATTATCCTGAATTAATATATGAATGTTATTTAGAGGGAAAAATTGATATTTTTCCAATTTATAGGGTTTTTCATATTTTCCTATAAATAGTAAGGCATGTCTCTTTTTTTTTTTTTGTATGATTTAAGACATTTCTCATTGGTGGTTCATGTGAATTATCATTGGAGGTCGAATAATTGGATGACTTGTGGTTTGAGACAACTCAGCCTTTAAAGAATTATTCAAAGTCGAAGAAGATTAGATTTTCAGGTAATAAAATCTCTAGACAACTCTAGATCTATCTAACGGAATCTTAGGGACTCTCGAATAATTTTGTTTTAATGTTTCCGCTGTGTGTATGATATTTAAAAACCCATCATATCATAGTGTGAATACAATTGCTAGTTACTTCCTAAACCCTATCCCTTCATTTTCTACTTCAATTCTATCATTATGAAATTTGTATGGCTTGGTGCATAGTTGATTATGATTTTGATCTCTAAATATTTACGAGTAAAGTTGGGTATTCCTAAATTAATAATGGGTGCCTTTGGCCCTTATTCATATGAACCAGTAAAAGAATTGGCAAAAAGAAGTCATGCATATGGTTTTGTATATAAAACCATTGTTCTTATTTTAATTAAGGGGTCAATCTTGTGGAATAAAATAAAAGAACTCCCGTAACTTTAAATTTTATTACTATTTTATAAAATAAATAGAAAATATTAATAATACATTTCACATGAAACAAATTTTATGGTATTTGACAAGTAATGATTTAAAACATGGTGATAGTTAAATGATGATGATGATGTTGTTGTTGTTTAAGTAATGGTGATGATGGTAGTGACAATGATATGAGTGGTGATGATGGTTAACGGTGAAATTGTAGTGGTAGTGACGTGTTGGTAGTGGTAACGATGATGGATGAGATATGAGTGATGACGACAATAACGGTACTAAAAGAAATGACAATGGTGGCGTCAGAGGTAATAGGGATGGTTAAAACTGCTAGATGATATATAAGTTAATTACTATAGTAAAAGGGTAGAAAGATAATGGAATAATCTCTCAAAAAACTCTCAACATGCAAAATAATTTCCCAACGAATTAATCAACTACTTTTATAATTTGATTATAAAATTTTTTTATTAACCATTTTTATTACGAAATATTTTACTTAAAGAAATAGAAATAGAAAATATCTAAATGTAAAATATTTACTCAAAACAAAGCCCCTTAAACAATTAAAATTTTAAATACCTCATAGTTTGTTCAATTAAATGAATTATTTATGCCCAAAGAAAATGACAGATTAGTAAACTAATTAATTTCCTATTAAAATATCAACAATGATGTGAAAAGCCTCTAATACAACTAGTTGAGTAATATTTCCTGATGAGACCATTTTTTTTAACTGTAAAGATAATTTTAAGTTTGTTTTCATATATTAAAATCAAGTACCTCTTTTATTAGATTTAAGTAAACTATCCACGTTTAGATTGACAATTTATAATAAATTATTTTCTTGCAGTCTCGCAAATCTATTTACTAACTAAATTAATTTAGTAGCAATAGATTAAAAAAAGTATTGCATGTGAATTACTCTAAATGTGTTCGATTCTACACAATTTTATATTTTAAAATCTATTAAGATCTAATTTTCAATCTACTATGGGATGTATCACATACATAAGGAAAAAAAAGTTGGATTTTAATGTTATGATAAATAAGATTTATTAATATAAATATTTTTTTTGTTTCTTATTATTTGGTGAAAAAAGAAGATTGAACATTAACAAATATACTAAAAAAAAATAGGGTGGCTATAATTGTTTATATAAAAAGTAAAACTACCCCCCAGTTCTTTCAATTAATTATTGCACTTCAACTTTTTTTAATTAAATCTTTTTGTGACCTAATTTTATGAGGTATAGTTTGAGATTGAGAAAGAAAAAGAACTAAAACTGAGAAGACCAAATTGTTAAACAAGAGGAAACTACATTTCAATCCCTTTTGTTTTTTGGAATTTTTTTCTTTTGATCAAAATGATCATTTTTTTTTAAGTTTTTAGGTTTGAGAAAGAAGAGAGAAACTCACTGAAAAACAACAAAAAAGAGAGAAATTTATTGGTTTGTCACATTTCAGTAACTTCGATTCTCACCTTTACCTTTTCTTTCAAGGGCCCTTGTTGGTCCAATGCTAGGTCTTTTTGCCCCTCAAGCAAGTAAATACACATTGCCTTGAGGCATTTCCTCTCACTGTGGCCACTCTAGTGAACTTTAATGACAAGTACCTAATAACAACATTGATTTGATGTAGGAGAGGCTTAACTAGAATAACATTGTAACCCAAGGCCATGTCAATGACCATGAAGGTTTGTTTGAGAAAGACACGCTCAAGGTGAGTGCCAATAGTATGTGAGATCTCCAATGTGCCCTTCACTAGTATGCCCGATCCAAATTAGAGGAGTTTGCACATGAGTTAATCTTAAAATGGTATATCCCTATCTATCACTTCTCTAGAAAAGATATTAACCACACTGCCATCATCCACTAACAGTCAATGAACTTGATGGTTAGAAAGGATTGTGGAGATGACTAGGGCATCTTTATGGAGAAAGGTTACCCCCTCTCCATCTTCTAAAGTGAAGATGATGGGCTCGTGTCATAGGTTCTAAAAACAAGTAGCTGTAAAGACTTGTTTCCACACTTTCTCTTCTTCGTGTTGGAATCACCCCCTGTTGAAGTGCTATCTAAGATCACATTAATTTCAGATATTGCCTGAATAGACTCGCAAGGCTCTTCCCTACTTTTCCCATGATGGAAATCCTTCTTCACAAATTGACAGAGATAGCTTTTAGCTATCATCCTTTTGATTTCTTTCTTCAAAATGAAACACTCTTATGTGTCATGTCCTTTATCCCTATGGAATAGACAATACTTCTTAGAAGTGCGAGTGTTAGGTGGTGATCTCATGGGCGAAAGATATTGAACAAATGTTTTACCCTCGATGACAGTAAAGACTTTTGTAAAGGTGGCATCCAATATAGTGGTGTACATTTTAGGGTAGGTTAGGCGTCTCCTGGTTGGTTTCTTTTGACATTTCTTAGGGTTATCATCCCTCCTATAAGAGCGATCCCGCTTGAAAGATCTCTTTGATTGACTCTTTTTATAGAAATAAGGAGGCCTATATTATGGCACATTTACCTCTTCACTTGTATATGGTTCTTCATGGTCTGCTTTAATTTCAACAAACTTCTATTTGGTAGAGCATACAACTTTTTCCACAAAGCTCTCCTCTTACCCTATTTATCAAGGCCTCAAAAGCCATTAGCTTGATTAATTCGTCAACCTTGATCATTTCCTTATTAAAACTCTTCAGATATACTTATGTGGACTCATCATTTGCTTGAGTAACCCCAAAGAGTTTTGTGAAACTTTTTTTAGCTGGGATGCTTGTGCTAAACCATGCTACCAATTGGTGCAAAGGTCATCAAAGCTTATAATAGAGCCTGACTTCAAATTATTATACCATGCATATAATACCATACACATACTGACCTTTTGAAGGTTGTGAGGAGGATCTTACACATGACATTGTTATCTTAGATGACAAATTCTAGGATTCTCTATATATTTTATGTATGTTTTTTTTTTTTGGGTTAGCAAGACTGACCATGGTTGTACAAAGTCATCTTGGTGGAAATATAGTCATTGGGAGTACAAGTACACATCACTTATCTTAACAAGAGATAATCTCATATCTAATGAAGAATGTAGACATCTTCATATGCATGCTCCCCCTGCAACTGCTTTCTCACTCCTGTGTCTATAAGGTTTTAGGGAGTTTAAGGTTTCTGGAGTGGAATAACGAGATCAATGGCTAGCCTTCATCCTGTAATGGCTAGATGAGTGTCAATAATACTTGTTATGTGCATGAGCATCATGACAACGTGAACGCCCTTTAATAGGGCTTAGTGACCATTAAGGATGAAAGCCTTATAACGTGTCATTCTGCCAAAAATCTTTTAGATAGTGCAATTGTTTGCGAGTTCTTGGTGTAGTCTACAATTGTAGAGCTATAAAAAGGGTGTTGTTGCAAGTGTAAGATTTGTTGAGGTGGCAAAAACTGATTTTGCCTCTAAGCTGCCAACACAACCTATGTAAAGAGTTGCACTTGGTTGATAAGCTGGTGAAAGTTTGGTTGGACAGAAGTGTCCACTATGGCAAGGAGGTCTGTCATACATCCTATTCTAAGAGTGTCTTGATTATCTGTCATTGATGGTGATTAGAGATAATAAAAAACTAGTACTGGTAGAACAATTGATGACTTTTTAATCATATTCTTATAAACTATACCAATTGATGATGTTCCAAAATCTAAAGTGCTTAGGAATAATATTTTTAGCGATTAGATTATGGGTTAATCATAGGTTCTAAAAAAGCTTGTAACTTGCAAAACAGTCTCATTTGGAGCGATTTGAGGACCCTTAGATGACAAAGTCAGTGACCTTTAAGTAAATAGTTATAATAAATGAGAGAATGAACATTTATTTTTAAGAAAAAAAAGTGTTTGTTATTAATTTTGATAGGATAAATGCTATGAAATTATGAATGTATTTTGGTTGAGAACAAAGAATGTGAACCCTTTAACCTATGTGATTCTAGGGGTATTTATACTCTTAGAACCCTGTAGAAAAGATACCTCTTAAAGGTTTACGAGGTCTTTCTACCCATATAGTACTCATTAGAGATGAAAATCCCTGACATTAACATTAATACGTGGTGAGATATCCTTGATATTAATTTTAATAGGGGATAAGAGACGAATATCCCTAATATTAACATTATTTATTAAAAGTCATAAGAATAAACAAATGGAGCCTTATGGCCTAATATTGGATCTATAATGATCTTTAGACCTTTAGCCATTTCTGCTTCACACGTTACAAAGCCCATGGTTAATGGGTATGGCAACGAGCTAAACTTGTATCCACTTGGGCTCGACACAGTACCCAACTCAAGGGCGGTGAGTTTGACAGATCACAAGACTCACGCGCCCATTGAGCTTGGCATGCAGATAAGCCCAATAATACTAGGTCCGGCAGTTCACCAACTGCATACCCACATGAGTTTGACACGATGACAAGCCCAATGACAGAAGGTATGATAATTTGCCAGATTTATGTCTGTTTTGGCTCATCACTAGAAAAAAGTATTAGCAACATCTAAATATTTTTTTATGTTAAAAAAATTTAACCCGGTCTATAATGTAACACAAATGAATACTCTAGTGAATTTTTGAATTAAGTGTCACATAACGATAGGGAGAGCATAAAACGAAGAAAGGAAGAAGAGATGTGGGTTAGTCCTTCCCTGGAATCAAACCCCACCTTTTACCTTTATAGCAAATAAAAGAGATATACCTTAGATTGGTCCCCATTTTCTTAATTAGTTTCCTAATCTATATTCTTATCTAGTTGAGTATCCAATAAATTCGAAACCATGAATTAGATCCTTCCATGAACAAATATGCCCAATCTTTCTCTCAATTAGCTCCTCAACCTAGAACAGTGTTAGACAAATTTGTTGAAACAAGGATCCAATTGACTAAAAATATAGTTCCATGACCTCATTGAAAAGTAGTTATATGATGGGCGGCGACCGACCCCTCTCGCCCTTTCCTCACAAAGCAGAAGTCAGCCCTCTCCATGGCCAGCTAGTCACTCTCGGGCCATCTCTTTTCTTTTCCTCATTTTTCTATTATAAGTAGCATTTTTTTTTTAATTCTGTTTACAGAAAGAAATCTACCTGTAAAAAAGATGGATGAACTCACAAAGGTACTTTACCTTCTATCCATTAAATTTGCGATGCCCTGTTCTATACTTGAACATTTGTATATCACAAGAACATAATAGATTCTGACATCGACAACAAACACAGTAAATTCTACCTCTGGCATGCAGATTAACAAAAAATATCATGTATGGCCGACCCTAACTTAACTTAGATTGAGGTCATGTTGTTCTTGTTAACATGGTGAAACTGTTCTTTCTTTATTTACTAGATTTGATGAAGTCATAAAGGCACATTAACCTTTTCTTTTTTATATTTCATTTTTATCGATTTAATTTACTTTCAATTGAACCCGTAAAAATACAGCAACCAATGCATGTTTATATCACAAAAACAGCAATGGACAATGAAACCCAGATTTCAAATATTTATAATAAAATCCTTTTCTTCTCCAAATTTCTCAATAGTATTCGGTGTTAGAATCTTGACTAGATATTTTAATTAATTAAAATAGGAAAATGCAAAAATAAGTAGAAAGAAAGAGTTCATGTGTTCTCGTGGGGTGGCTTTTGTTGCCGTTAGTGATAAGCACGCCTGGCAACTCATCATTCCCTCCAACTCCCTTCTCTCTCTCCCGTTCCCTATTCTTCCTCTTCTTCTTCTCTTTAGGCCCCCACCTCTCTCTCTCTCTCTCTCTCCCCCTTTTTTTAAGCCTGTCCAGCTTTTCTCTCCTCCTCTCTCTGTCTTGGCAGCTAAAACAAGAAAAATTAAAAACAAATTCTAATCTTCTCTTAATTTTTGTGATTAGATTGGATCTGGGGTTGGTTCTTTATTGGATTATCAGCTTCATACACCAGGTATTTTCATGTCACGATTGTGAATTTCCCATTTTTTTAGCATCTGTGTTTCTTAATTATCATCCCTTTTGCTGAATCCATTAAAGTAGACCACAATTTTGGTTCCTCTGTGGATGTTTGACATGTGGGGTTTTCTTGTTCGTATTGAAAGTAGCAAGATTTTGTTGTTTACAGTTTTTTTTTTTGGTTTTCGGTGCTCTGGGTTTGATCTGGTGTTTTTAGATTGGTCCTTTTATTGATCTTGGTTACGTTAGCTTATGTTGGCAATGGTAGGCTACTTGATCCAGGCAAAATTGCATCTTTTGGTGTGTGGTTTAGTAAAATATTGTTTGTTTTCGAATTTCGATATTTTGGAAGGTTTATTTTGTTGGATTTTCAATGTAGGTTTGGTTAGTATTTCGTTTTCTAATGTTTTGTTATAGAGTTTCTCGTCAAATTCTTCTCTTCTATGAGTAGTTTTGCTTTGATCATTGGTTGGTGTGCCAAATGTTTTCTAGTTGTGATTCCATGTTTTGACTCACATATTATCCGGGTTTATTGATTTCATATTATGGCATTGTCTTGGTTTTTGTGTCATTTTTATAATATTATTTTGTCTGGGATTTTGCCATTTATTGGTTAGTTGCCTACTTAATACCACCATGCGAGTATATACCAAAACATGGAACTGTTTGATGTACGGTTCTACTTAGATGGGCAGAAAAGGGCTGGTTTTTGTTTTTGTGTTATAATTAATGCTTTTTGGTATTTTTAAATGATTTTGATGTTTTAATATAAATATATATATATATATTTTTTTTTTTTGATGCATTTTCAATTGAAAAACTTTTTTAAAAAGTATCTTATATCACAATACCAACACGCACTAATGTGATTGGCTTGAGTAAATGGGAGATAGAACCAATTGACAGACATACCTTTGAGTTTGAGGCTAATTTCACATTTCAGATAGCCATGCTTTTGGTTGGATTAGTTGATATGCTGAATGGCATTGGCATGTTGTGTTTTATTAATCTAAAAACAAGTCTAGAATTTATAGCATTGATCTTCCAGTTGCTTGCACCATCTATCCTGCTGAGAATGAAGTTCTTTGATACCTTTTGGAAGCTAAGAACTTGAGCAAAAAGCAAATGATCGTAGTATTATGAGGTGACTAAGGATGCTAGAATGTGATTATGCAGTTTCCTCTAGAGATGTGATGATAGGAAAGGATGCTAGAATGTGATTATGCAGTTTCCTATAGAGATGTGATGATAGGAACTTAGTTACTGATTATATCTTAGAAATGGGAAAACATGTTGAATTGCGGAAACTGATACTCAATCTGCTAAAGGTATGAGTAAGTACATATGTATCTGGAATTTCATAGTTTTTAGTTTCTAAAAATTGAATGACAATATCATCCTCCAAAGTTCTTTGTCTGGGATTCAGGAATAGGATACAACAACATGCAATGTGAAAACAAATTTGAGACTGCAAACTTCTGTTGAAACATCAGAGTCAGAAACAGATTTTAAACAGATGCATGCATCTGTAGAACGTTCTTATGGTAAACATTGAATTTGGCTATGAAGCATTACGGTGTAAATGGGGCTATTCTCAATTCCAGAATTATTTTAGATGACTTACCTTGGGAAATTTTATACTTCCTGAGCTTCTGCCATTGACACACATCCTTGAAGGCATGTGTTTCCACTGTTTAAGAGGTTCCTGCAAAGTGTTATTAAACAGTTTCCTGTTAGTGTCCTCCTTTTCCAGAGAATTCCAGAATTATTTTAGATGACTTACCTTGGGAAATTTTATACTTCCTGAGCTTCTGCCATTGACACACATCCTTGAAGGCATGTGTTTCCACTGTTTAAGAGGTTCCTGCAAAGTGTTATTAAACAGTTTCCTGTTACTGTCCTCCTTTTCCAGAGACAAGTTTTTTGTATCGATGCTAAGTGTTGGAGATGAGATATGTTTAAGCATGCATTGTCGGCATTGAAGGATTCATGTTGAGCAGCTAATCAATCTGGAAATGATTCAGATCTGTCGTACTTATTAAAATTAAGTCACACAAGCATGTTCAGATTTATTATGATCCTTTACCTATTTTGCATGTTCTTCCTTTAAATTGTACTAATAGGCATGGAGTCTGAATTGTTTTTGACTTTGTTCTATTTTAATTGCGAAGTTATTTTGTTTGCCTCACACCAAGAAGTTTCTGAGTCCCACCTCCTCTCCATTCTATAGAGTATAGAGTCGTTGCCTGAAATTGTTTCATTACTTGTGCCTTTTCAAGTAGTTTGTATCCTTTCTTTTCCATTCCATTAACTAATATAAATGATGCCAATTCATTTCAGGGTAATCCTTTCTCTATATTCAGCCTGAAGTTGTGGCCATCCAAATAATTGAAGAGCAGAAACAGTATGGCTGTTTCCATGAGAGATTTAGACTCAGCCTTTCAGGGAGCTGGACAAAAGGCGTATCCTTTGTTTGACAAAATATGAAGCATATTTGAGTTATCTTTGTTCACTTATGAAATTCTTTTTTGCGAGTTGCACTTTCTGAAAGTTCTGATTTCCTTTAATGTGGCTTGTATTTTAGTTGCATAGTAACTCAAGGGGTGTGAACTATTACAACCACCTGTGTTAATCTTAGATAGATATAGTTTTCAATTGTTCTATCTCTGCAAGACCATTTCCTTGACAAATATAGTGGACTTGAAATATGGCGGATTGAAAACTTTCGTCCTGTTCCTGTGCCGAAGTCCTCTCATGGAAAATTTTTTATGGGGGACTCCTATGTAATTTTGCAGGTTGGTGTTTTGTTTCCTATTCATTGTGCTTCTTGTGTGTGTGTGCATGCATCTGCATGTGTTTGTTCTATAAATGGTTGCAAAAGGAGAAGGGTTCATATGATCATATGATTGGGTAAATTGTTGGTTATCTGATTTTGTTTGGAGTTCTCTTCACTAGCTTTAATAGTGAGAAAGAAGATCAATCAGGTAGAAGTTGGGGGGGGGGGGGGGGGTTCTCTAAGAGGGTTTATCCATGTGCATTGATGTCCTTCTTAATGTGTCTGTACTAATTAGTAAGTTGACTTAGTGATATGGAAGAAAGTAGTGAACAAATGATACACTAAGAAGTAATTTTGAGTGAGCAGAAAATAGAATATAGCCTTTGATAGACAGAGAAATTGGGGAAACAGGAATTGGCTGATTAAGGTCTTGCTGAGTATGAATGGGAAGAAGGCTTATATGAAAGACTGTATCTCCAACATTTGAATCTGAAAAGAGAAAAGCAAAAGAGACTGGCAGGTGTTTTGCTTCTCTTTTGAGTCTTCGCTGTTTGATATCAATCATCCATTCTGTTTTAGAGGATTCACTTATTATTCCTATCGATGGCGTAGACTGTTCTTTTGAGTGAGTGATATAGTTGTTTCTTACTCTCTCCCTCTCCCTCTCCCTCTCCCTCTCTCTCTGTTTTTATTTTTTGGATCTTCAATTTTCTGTGATATATCAGAGTGAAGCTTTTCATGAATTTGTATTGTATGATGCAATGTTTGTTTTCTCTCTGCAGACGACTGCACTAAAAAGCGGTTCCTTACGTCATGATATTCATTATTGGCTAGGTAAAGATACCTCTCAGGTCAGTCACTGTTTTTCATAATCTAGATGCTTTGCACCAACAGATTTGTGTCCATGATTTTGGTCTTGTGACCACACTCTTTTTAAATAGGATGAAGCAGGTGCTGCTGCCATTAAAACAGTTGAACTAGATGCCGCTCTTGGAGGCCGTGCTGTACAGTATCGTGAAGTACAGGGCCATGAAACAGAGAAGTTCTTATCTTATTTTAAACCATGTATTATACCACAAAAAGGTGGAGTTGCGTCTGGCTTCAAACATCCCGAGGCTGAGGAACACCAGACGTGCTTGTTTGTTTGCACAGGAAAACATGTTGTCCATGTGAACGAGGCAAGTCTGAAATTTGATTTTGTATTTATGAGGAATAATTATTAATATTATCAATCATTATGTCTCTATATTAAGCTTCAAACTTTGGCAGGTTCCTTTTGCTCGATCCTCACTCAACCATGATGATATTTTTATTCTTGATACGAAGTCAAAAATTTTTCAATTTAATGGTTCCAACTCATCCATTCAAGAGAGAGCTAAAGCTTTAGAAGTGGTCCAGTACATCAAAGATACTTATCATGATGGAAAATGTGAGGTGGCTGCTGTTGGTGAGTGGAGAATTAGACTGGAGACTCTATATTTGATAGTTTAATGGCTATTGCTTGTTGAGTCTTAATTATTTGTCCTTTTTCACATAGAGGATGGAAAATTGATGGCTGATGCTGAAACTGGAGAGTTCTGGGGTTTCTTTGGTGGCTTTGCTCCACTTCCAAGAAAAACAGCTAGTGATGAGGATAAGACTGATGTTTCTCTTTTTACCAAGCTGTTTTGGTAATTTCTTGTTTCGTCTCAAATTTCTTTCCCCAATGACATGTCTTTGCATGCCATAATTCTTCTCTACTCTACAAATTGTTATCATTTAGTGGAAATAGATATATCCTTGTGCATCATTTCCTTGAATGGTAGCTTTCTCCTTTTCATCTTCTCTGAAGTGTTTGAGGATTTTCTATGAAAAATAACATAACAGCTAGCGTGAATCACATTTCTTTCCTGCAAAAAAATTACCAAAACTGTATAATTAGATACTGAAACCTTTCTTTTGGTCTCTTGCGTTAAAAATAAGATTTAATGAATTACTGATTATTGAACCCAATTGTAATATCTATAGTTTTAACAGAATTACTTTATTCTAATTAACATATGTGTTGCCTTCCAAGTTTTAGAAGGGAGAAGAACCTGATGGGGTTGATTATTTGGAGCTAATGAACGAAAATTACATGGCAATCAATACCTATGATTTGATTTTCTCCTTTAAGATAGATCTTTAAAGATGTGGTGGATGAACTATCATGTACAATAATGTAGTTCTGACAAAAAAAAATGTTTTCAATGAAAGTGTTGAGAAGGGACAGACAGAACCTGTTGAAACTGATTCTTTGACAAGGGAGTTTCTAGACACCAATAAGTGTTATATTCTAGATTGTGGAGCGGAAGTGTTTGTATGGATGGGGAGAAACACTCCTCTTGATGAAAGGAAAAGTGCCAGTGTAGCAGCAGAAGTAATACTTCATCCCATCTTCTTCAATGCAGAGATTATAAAATGTCTGCAATGATATAACTTCTTAATTTTCTTTGCTTGTTGATCTTGCTGATCAGGAGTTAGTCCGAGCTGTTGAACGACCAAAATCCCGCGTTGTTCGTGTAATTGAGGGGTTTGAGACTGTGATGTTTAGATCAAAATTTGAATCATGGCCCCAAACGACTAATGTGACTGTGTCTGAGGATGGTAGAGGCAAAGTTGCAGGTCAGCAGTTGAATTATCTCATAGATCTTATTCTTGTATCTTGTTTTCATTCCTGAAGTAATCTTGATCATCATTAGTTTTAACTACCATTCATTCTTGTCACCATTTTCCAATGCTCATGGATCTTCTTTTCAATGAATCTGCAGCTCTTTTAAGACGCCAGGGGGTTAATGTCAAGGGTCTGTTAAAAACTGCTCCTGCTAAAGAAGAACCTCAACCGTACATTGATGTTACTGGAAATTTGCAGGTGCTGTATGTGTTGTCCTAGTTTGTCAATCTATTAGGTGTGGACTTTGGATTCTAGGACTGGCATGAGACCCATTGTTTATAATTTTATTATTTAAAAGAAAGAAAATCCCATCCTTAGTTGAACATGAGTTGGAGCTCACATACTGCTTCTCTGGGATCCCTTACCTGCATGCCTTCAGAAGCAGTAGGGTAAAAGATATATGGGATACATGAAAGAGTAGTTCTCCAAAATTAATTTTGGAATGTGTAATGAAGTAGCGAAACTAGAGGATATATTTTCAGAATATGCAACTTATCTCAAACAAAAAATGCATGAAAAATATAATTTTAAGAGTTGCATTTTGTTTGAATTTCAGAATGATTAGAGCTCAAGTCTTTCGTATATTGTTTTGTCAGAAAAACAAGGGTTCCAAGTATTTCTGAAATGCTTTTTAAGCATTTTAGATATGTATGTTTGAATGCAGTTCCTCTCAAAAATCAAATTTATGTTCTCTCTTATTCCTCTCAACTAACCACGCTTCATAATACACAAGTCATAACCACAGAAAATGCTTTTTGATTAAGTTCTAATTATAGCTCCATTGTGATTGCACAGGTCTGGAGTGTAAATGGCCAGGAGAAGGTTCTCATTCCTGCTGCAGACCAGTCAAAATTTTACAGTGGAGGTTGCTACATTTTTCAGTATTCATATCCGGGAGAAGACAGGGAGGAATATCTTATAGGAACATGGTTTGGGAAGAAGAGTGTTAAGGTAAATTTCAGGCATCCTATACTAACTTGTCCCCCCATTTCATTTTGAGTATGTGGTGCTGTCACCAATACCTTAGGAACATGTCACAATAGGAGTGGGGCATTCTAGGGTCCACTGTGGAATGCTATTATGACTTCATTTGTTTTGTTTCCATTTCACACATTAAGCTTTGAGATCTCATGCTTATTGGGGAAAGTGAAAGTGTTTGAGCATAAAATATAGCTTGTTTATATGAAATTTTCTTAGCACAAATACAGCTTGTTCATACTGCTCACCAATGATTCTGTTTAAGCCAGAATCTTCCTGGACTTTTAATACAAATAAATCTTTGCATTAATGTGCATAATTAATTGTGGTACTGGCATTGTTGAGACAAACATTTGGTAATTCGTAACATCCATATGTGCATCCTTGCATAAGGCTTCATGGCTTTTGCTTTCTTGTCTTTTTAACTTCCACCAGCTTAAGAGTTTTTTTTTTTTTTTGGTTCCTTTGCATCTTTTAAACTGTTTTTTTCTCAATAACTCTCATTTTGAGTGGTATAGACACTGTTAAAATCTGTTTATCATCATATATTTGCCAATGCATTGGTCATGCGTCTGCTAAGCTAAATCGGTTGTGGAAATAACTATCAATTTTGGTTCAGAAAAATAAATGATTTCTATTTTTTAATCTCAACAGTTGTTTCTGTTGAATGGAAAATGGTGCATTGTCATACTTTGGAAAATTAACTCAATTTGAATAATGGATGATTACGTATGCACACTTTTTTCCTGCGTATGGTATTCTGCTGAAAGCAGGATTGGTGCTCTGTGCAGGCTGGAATTCATTATTTATGTGCAGAACGCAGATTTTTATATACTTTCGGAAACATGAATTAGAGGCCTTGTCTTGCCTTCTTTTCCCTTTCTAGAAGTTTTGTAATGCTACATCTTCTATGCACTGATATATGGTACCTATCAGTTTACCCTCATATAATATATCTCACATTGAAAAATAGGAGGAAAGAGCTTCTGCTATTTCACTGGTGAGCAAGATGGTTGAATCATTAAAGTTTCTACCTGCCCAGGTGGTATTCTTTTTCCTTTAATTATTGCTGTCTTGTATCAAGGAGATTTCTGTTCACATCTGGTACCTTTCTGATTGTATTTTGTTATTAATTCTTAGGCTCGAATCTATGAAGGAAATGAACCAATTCAGTTCTTTTCAATCTTCCAGAGCTTCCTTGTCTTCAAGGTTTTTTGATACACCCGATGAAACTTCAATCAAGAATTTATAGTGACAATAGTTTAGTTTTTAACTTTTTTTCCAACTTTCAACCAAATCAGCTAATTGTAAACTTTATCAGGGAGGTCATAGCTCTGGATACAAGAATTATATTGAAGAGAATGAACTCCCAGATGAGACATACAAGGAGGAAGGCATTGCATTATTCAGGGTTCAGGGTTCTGGACCTGATAATATGCAAGCTCTACAAGTTGAACCAGTATGTCATGCCTTTATCATTGTAGCTACAGCTTGTTGTTCAGTGTAATATTGAATGTCTTAATATTTTTAATCTTTACTCTATTTTTATCCTGACTCTTGATTGCCTTTTTTCATCCCTGGCCAATTTATACTTACAGGATACAGATATCCATAATCTTTTGTTCATTGCTTTTGAGTTGTGGAAGTGGCCATGAATGTATCAACACATTTCCTGAATTGAATTGCATGACCAGACTGAGTTGCACACGTCTTCTCATTAGGAAAAGGGAAATGGAGAAATAAGGAAAAGGATTCAAAATGAATTTGACTTACCAAAATTAGTGTAAAATTCTTTGCTAAATTTACTCAAATTTTAATAAGACTCGGTTATATTAGAATCTATTTTGTACATTTCAAAGTGAGCAGTTTAAATAACTAGTGTATAAATTTTTTAAACTGGTCCTAGTAATATGGTATTACCAAAAATATTTCCCCTAAATGCCTCTTGGTCTTATTCTTTTTTTTTTAATACTTCTTGACATTATTCTAGCCGTGTCAGGTACAATTTGGAGTTTGGTCATGAGCTACATGTTGGTTATGGATCTAATTTTTGTCTAGTATTTAGATTTTCAAGTTCTGTATTGTTGTGTATATAAGATATTTATTTTTCTTCATCTGTACATCCAATCAGGTTGCATCATCACTGAATTCCTCCTACTGTTACATATTACATAATGACTCCTCTGTTTTTACATGGTCTGGAAACCTTACTAGTTCAGAGGACCAGGAACTTATCGAAAGGCAGCTGGATTTGATAAAGGTTTGATATTTCTTCCAAATAAGTTCTTTAAGTAAATTAATATAGCGTATCAGATTTCTTCTTGTTTGCTTAACTAATTATCCGGAATGGATAATACAATTACATGGAGATACATCATTTTTCTGGGTGAATGTGCTCATCAACTCATTTAAGAATTATTTTATATCAAATTAGATTCTTGTATTACTTCATTTTTAAAAATTGTATGTTGTACATAAAGCTCATTTTTAGTTCTCAGATTATTTTGGTGTAATCTGGCCTCTTTGAATAGTCATCTCTTGTTTGCCTGTGAAATTTCTGCAGCCAAATATGCAGTCAAAACCACAAAAGGAAGGTTCAGAAGCTGAACATTTTTGGGATTTGTTAGGAGGAAAATCTGAATATCCCAGTCAAAAACATGCAAGGGAAGGTGAAAGCGATCCCCACCTATTCTCATGCATATTCTCAAAAGGTAGGGAAAATGACCTTTCTGGTTTTGAGATTTGTTATGCTGCTTTTCACGTATTTTAAAAGTCTAATTCTTTCCCTTTTCTCCCATGGTTTTGTTACTGCAAAAATTCACGCTCATCTGCAGGAAACCTGAAGGTATATTTACTTTCTAGTCAATCGATTCCAGGGCCATACAATTCTCTAGGTGTTATCCAAACTCCTGCTTATTTTAAAGCTGTGATCATCTTTAAAATTCTCATTTTACTTTATGTATTCGTGCTATGGATCTGGAAGGGTAGTCAGTTTTCAGATTTTTTCTAATGAGTACTTTGTCACAAGACTCTTATGTACTTCAGTGCTGTGCGGTGGCTATTATAACAAGTTCTTGTTATTGCAGGTGTCTGAGATATACAACTTCACCCAGGATGATTTAATGACTGAAGATATTTTCATCTTGGATTCTCACTCTGAGATCTTTGTCTGGGTGGGACAACAGGTTGACTCCAAGAGCAAACTGCAAGCCTTAACTATTGGAGAGGTATCATCGAATAGATAGTTAGATGCAGTAATTATGCATTACTTTGACAGTTGAAGCTTGCACTTTTTGCAAGTTTTTGGTCTGATGGCCATTCTTGACTGCCACTCAACCAGTTAAATCATTTATAGCTCTAAAACTAAATTAAGTGTGACTTGGCTTGAGCCTTGGTTAGGTTGTCATGCAACCAGTTTACAATAATTTACTGCTCATATCAGCTATGTTTTAATTTCGTTTTTGTTCCACTTTCTACAGAAATTTCTTGAGCATGATTTTCTGTTAGAGAAGTTATCTAGTGAAATTCCAATATATATTGTTATGGAAGGGAGTGAGCCACCATTCTTCACACGTTTCTTCACATGGGATTCTGCAAAATCTTTAGTGAGTTAAATTACAATTCTTGTTAAGCAATCAGCATATATTTTAGGTTTCTGTGTGAGATCTTAGAGCTTTCATTTGGATGCAGATGCATGGAAACTCATTCCAAAGGAAACTTGCGATTGTGAAAAATGGGGGTACTACACTTTTAGATGTAAGATACTTACAGTTCTGCTATACTGTGAACAAATATCTCAGAATATCATGTAGTTAGTTTTCCTAGTTGCATATTTGCTTCATGCATCTTTAATCTATATTGGTAGGATGTTCATCTTTCTTCACATCTTTGATCTTTTCAAGAATCTCATTTCTTTGATCTCAAACATGGATCTCTTGTTGTTTAAAGCAATAGTATGTAGGTAATCTTAAATTCTTACTATTGTTGATTTGGAAACTTACTATTTTGATTTTAATTGAAAAATATATATATATGAAAACAGAACTATTGGTAAGAATATGCCCTTTCCTGCTCAGAACCATACAGTAAAAGGTGTGGAACAAAATACACAGATGAAGGCTGGTGCAATTGTTCTATCTTGATTTATGTTAGGTTTAGATTGATGTAAGTTCACATGTTAGCTCCATTGGTTACTGATCTGAGCTAGCATTTTTTTCCACCCCAACAATAAATAGGCAACTAATGAATGAGAAAAGAAAAGGATGAAGGCTGGTGCAATTGTTGGATTCAACGAAATATATATATGAAACAAAACTATTGGCAAGAATATGCCCTTTCCTGCTCAGAACCATGTAGTAAAAGGTGTGGAACAAAATACACAGATGAAGGCTGGTGCAATTGTTCTATCTTGATTTATGTTAGGTTTAGATTGATGTAAGTTCACATGTTAGCTCCATTGGTTACTGATCTGAGCTAGCATTTTTTTTCCACCCCAACAATAAATAGACAACCAATGAATGAGAAAAGAAAAGGATAGCTGTGAAATTTCTGAAGAGCTCATGAATTCTACCTTCTGAGCCTATCAAGTTTGCAATATCTTGTGATTCTTCATTGAATCCAACAATCCGTTGACATGCTTTCTGATTTTAGTTCCCATATATTGTTTTTACCACTATTCAATTTAGATTTGATTTCTGATTACATGTACCATGTGTTCTTAGAAACCCAAACGCAGAACACCTGTATCACATGGAGGCAGGTCCAGTGTACCTGACAAATCACAGCGTTCCAGAAGCATGTCTTTCAGCCCTGACAGAGTTCGTGTGAGGGGAAGGTCTCCAGCTTTTAGCGCTCTAGCTGCTAACTTTGAGAGCCCTAGTACCAGAAACCTTTCAACTCCACCACCAGTTGTTAGAAAGGTATATCCAAAGTCTGTGAGCCCTGATTCAGCAAAACTGGCTTCCAATTCTTCAGCTATTGCAGCACTTACTGCAAGTTTTGAACAACCACCACCAGCACGACAAGTTATTATGCCTCGGTCTGTCAAAGGTATGTATCTTTGAGCTTCTTGTAAGCTATTTTCTGCTGAATCTCAAATCTGTAATTGGTACATAATTTTGATATTTCTACTTGCAATGTCTGAAGCGAGCCCTGAGGCACCAAAATTGACACCTGAGTCAAACTCCAAAGAGAACTCTATGAGCAGCAGAATAGAATCCCTAACCATACAGGAGGATGTGAAAGAAGATGAAGCTGAAGATGAGGAAGGTCTCCCAATTTATCCATACGAAAGCCTTAAAGTTAACTCGTCAGATCCTGCAACTGAAATTGATGTGACCAAGCGCGAGGTAAAATATGAACAGTTGATGATACTTTTTCTTAAGCTTTCGTTATTGACTTTGTTCTGAGATAGTTCTGTTCAATTGCATGCAGACTTACCTGTCAGCAGTTGAGTTTAGGGAGAAATTTGGGATGGCAAAATATGCCTTCTATAAGTTGCCCAAATGGAAGCAGAATAAGCTTAAAATGGCCCTTCAACTGTTTTGAGTCTCCCTCGTACCTCAGCTTTTCCTTCAGCTCCCTGCTGTTGAGATTGCAGGTGGAAAAGGCTTGCTTGTGAATCTGTGAAATTTCTTCCTGTGCAAAAGTTATATGGCATCGTCAATTAGTTCCATTAATATTCTAAATGCCACACTTTTTGTTTCTTGCTGCAGTGGACGAACTTGGTTTCTCAGAATTTAAAAGGGACGGCATCAGTGCATTTTTAGCTGCTTCTGCCCCCAGGAAGCTTGTTTTCTCGATTGATTAAACATGATCAGAGTTTTTTCCCGTTTCCCCTTCTTCCCCTCCCCCTTATGGTGGTTTGAATGTCTAGTTTATATTTACTTTTTTGCTTTATTTTTTGGGTTGAGTTAGCTCTATGGTATTCTTTTATGGCCACAGGTTGATTGAGAGCTTGAATTTTTGTTTTTCATTTTCGGATTAAATCAAATTGTTTTCATTGGAGAGTAGGGGCTTGAGAATGAAGAAAAATTAGGTGCATTGTACAACTGAGGAGGATGTGAGTGTGTAGTGTACAGCAGTGTAAAACCAGTCAAAGCATCATCTATTTTCAATAAAAGTGTGTTCTTTTTAGTCTTTTTTTTTTCCCCTTATGAGCTATTTTTTCACCATGTGTGGATGTTCTCTTCAATAACTCATGTTTTCTCCTTGAGTGCATCTAATGCATTATCTGTTACCTCCGTGAATAGACGCAAGATATGGGTTTGGACTGGCATTATCCGGGAGATGGAAACTTAAGGACACCACCTAATTGTAGTACTAAAAACAATATGATATACTATCAAACATCCTGATAAATTATTTTTTTTGTGAAAGATGCCTTTATTTCAAATATTATTTCATTGGATATTATTAATTCATGTGCTGTTCCAAACATTATTTCATCAGTATTATGAATTCTTTTAATAATATATACCAATATATATATTATTAAAGATCAATTCCTGGATGGTATATTATATAATTGGCTATTTGTTAAGAATTAAGTAAATTTATTTGTTAACCTTCATTTTCTTTTTTGATGATAAAATTTATTGTAAACGATTATGGAAATTTACATATGCAATAATAGAGATCATTTAAAATGTTTGATTATTATAAGAAAATCACTAAAATGACCTGGTAGAGCTTGTAATAATAATATAAAGATTTATATTTTTTTAGCAATCATATACTCTACATTATACATGATTTGTAATTGAAAATCAAAAAAATTGTAGCGGGATATTAAATAAATAAAATAAAAACTTGAAGGAGGAGGAAAAGTTACTATAGCCCAAGAGATATTTTACTATATATTGAAATAATGAAATGACTCAATTGCTCAAGAAAAATTTTTTTACTAGGGATTTGAGGTAAAACTATTTTTTTACTATGACACAAATATCTTTTTATAAATTATATGTGATTAGATTAGTCATTTTTTTATTGCATAATAAAACTACTAATTTAATTGTAGAATAAAAAATATAATGCCTATTACTCATAGAGTTATGATCTTTTCATTTTTTTCAAAATAATATAATTACTTTAACGCACTTAAAAATAAAATCAACATTACTCTCTAACAAGGGTCTTTTTATTATTATTTTACATTGGTTTTATTATATAGTTGAAGATTATTCAGGGGTATTTTTGTAATTTACATATATTTCATATTATTTAAAAAAATTGTTAGCACGTGTATAGAATACGCTAGCATGTGGATGGCCCATGCGCCATTTAGGTAAGTGCTTTAAAGGTCTCGGTGCCCCTGATGTGCAAGAGTGATGCATGGATTAACGTATGGACCAAATGCGCCTCTGGTTTGATGTCAATAACCATTTTTTTCTCTCTCTCTCTCCACCTCAAATTCAACACCAGCCCCTTCAAAAATTAAGATCAACCCTTGTAATTTGATTGTTGTCCTTTTGATTACTATTTTTTAAATTTTGAATAATTTATGAAATTATATTTTTTTTTCAATTTTATCCCCTACCATTTTTCAATCTATAAACAATCTATCAAATTATAAATATTTTTTAATTTCACCCTATATGATTTTTAAACTTTCAAATTTGGTCCCCATTCTTTTTATTGCTATTTTTTTGTTTGGGATCATTTTAAATTTTTTTTTTTTACAATTTCATTCTCATTGGGTTTTTTTTTCCTATCAAATTGTATTCATATTCTTTTTGTTATATATTTTTTTTGCTTTTGCAAGTCTCTTTGATTAATATATTTTTCATGATTTCATCATTCAAAATTAAATTGGTTGGGATTTAAAGAGTTTTAAGATTTAATTCGGATCTAGGATTTCACGGCTTGAGAGTTTTAGAGATTAGACCAGGTTTAAGGGGTTCATCCGGGTTTCCTTGTTTTTTTTTCCCTTTTTTTAACTTGATGTTTTCTTTTCTTTTTTTTTTAGTTTTTTGGTTACTTGTTTACAGTTTGACTTATAAAGGGTTAGCCCTGGGTTCATGATCAGAATCATCAGCTTTAAAGTTCAACACAAGTTGACTTTAATTTTTTTTTAAATTAATTTATTTCAATTTCATCCTTCAAACTTTTTTTTTATTCTTTTCTTTCTGAGATTATCCCAGTCTTATGCCCATGATCATGAAGTTTGCGAATTTACCAAGTTTAACATGACTTTTTATATTATTTTTTTATATATTTTCACTATTTAATATTGGGTTGTTTGATAATCCGGATGGTCTCAAGTCTAGTTCTTTTTATCTTTTTTTTATTGTTATTTTTTAAATTTATTTATTATTGTTGCATTTTCTTTGTTCATATTATTTAATTACCAATTGAGCCAATGACTCAGGTCTAATATTTTCTTTACCCTACTATTTTTTTTTTACATCGAAAGGAAAAATTGTCCTCGATGAAGTGTGGACAACAAATCTAGTTAATAGTTAATATACTATTGTTTAAAAATCTACTATTTGAAAATTATTAATATTATCTCATCTAATAGTAATAAAATCATGTTTGTTTTTCAATATATGATAATCGAGAAGTTTATTTAGTGGAAAAATGAAAAAAAAAAATTTTGCTTTGGTAAGAGGAAATAAAGTTTTCTTTTAAGGTTAAGTTATTTTATTTAAAATTATGTTAAGCATATAACTTATATTTTTAATTAAATATGGATATTGTGATTTATAAAGAAATCTGAAAAAAATTGAAAGTAATAATTGTGTTTAGATTATGCTCTAGGAGTGTCTCGGAGGTACTACTAGTTAGCTTTTTCCTGTATTATTTTGGTATTGCTAGGATACTAAATTTTTTTACTAAATTTAATCTTGAATATAGATATAATAACTAAATAGGTGGCTTGTGCTATGTCATGGGTTGGGCTAAAACTTTTTTAATGCAAAAAAAAAAGGTTAAAAAAAATCTGTGACTTCAGTCATAGATCCGACTGGATAAAAATGGATAAAAAAACAACAATAATAAATGGATCGAATCAAAAAATAAAAATCAATCATGATGACTTGTACAAAAAAAGAATGCTTGCCAAAAGAAAAAAAAATATGAATCTAAATTCCAAGACAACCTAATGATGAATGATAAAAAAGAAAAAAATAATAATTTAAGTCAACTTGAGTTAACATGCCGAACCCGAGATCTAAATCGTGAGGATGGGATAACCCAAGCAAATAAAATATAATGCCCAATTCCGCACAATCCAAAAATAAAACAATGAAATAAAAAACAAAAACAACTAAAAAAAGAGTAGAAAAATACTCAGCAAACCCAGGTAAGACAACCAAATCTCGTGAGTCAGATCATGCGAATGTCATAACCTAATAGACTTTGAAATGAAAAAAAATTGTGAATCTCAGTTTTCAAACTAACCCAATGTTGAATTATAAAACAAAAAAAAAATCCAATATTAAATGAACGAATTATTTGGTTATGAAGGGAAAACCTTTTGAAGGATTTTTCAAAAGAAAAAAAAAACCATTTAGGATAGTCAAACCCAGGATAGACAATTTTTACTAGTTTAGAATATTACAAGAGTATTTATGATTACCAATACTTTGTAACATACTACCTTACTTGTCAAGACAAACACTCCATTTTGTCTTCTACCACGATAGCTTGTCAAAACACCTAATGATCTTTAAATTATTATCATCTTAACTAGAACATCCAGTCATTAACAGTTAATATAAGAACTCCCCCTATGAGTCTGCAGATTCTCCAACTCTTCAGCAAACAATTCTCCTTGAGAATTTTTTCACACTCTATTTGTGTGTCAAGAGTATATGCTGTGAAACTCTATATAACTCATTAGTTGGTTATGCACTTTTGCTCGATTGCAAGTGCTGCTCTACCTATTGTTGTTTTTACCTTAATTATGTTTCATATTGTCCTTCCTTATATGTATATCCATGTGATAAAGATAAGAAAATTATCTTCAACCTTTCTAGTCTGTTATCTTCTTAACAGAATGATATTCATGTTTTATAAAAACGCTTCTTTGACAGTTATCTTTGGATAAATTTGTAATTATTTTCTTTTGAAAAAACCTATTTGAAGTTCCTAAATAATTTATCCAAACAAACTAAGAAATTACAAAAATAGTCTTGCTATAACTGATAAAATAAACTTGACTAATTCTTTATCTTATTTGGATAAACTAACGATCTAAATAAATTTATCTTTAACAATGCAAATAGCCCTTCACTAATCCATGCCATATATCTTGATATTTACAATCTTTCTCTTTGGCTAATTTGTGACAAAATATAATAAGGATAAATTAGTATACAAGTAGTTCATATAATTTGATCATAAACAAATACTTCATTAAAGTATTCTTGTAAGTTCAAATGAACAATGTTATGTAGCATGTGAATGGTTAATAATATTTATGTTACAACATCCTATTAGTTCCGAACATGTTTCATACAAATAGTTCATAACATAAAAATGCATATGTTGCTTCCTAACAGTTCATAATATGTTCAAGAACTATTATGTATTAGATATTGTTATGCAATTACATGCTCAAGTTTAAAATGCATTAAGTATCCAATATAAAGGTTCCTATACTGAAAAGAATATCATAGTTATTATAGACCAAAATATTTAAAATCCAATATTCATTACTAATTAAAAAATAAATAAAATTTCATAACAACAATTTTTTTTCCTAATAGGGTCTGTTGGCTATTGGCTTGCTTGCTTCCTCTCCCTTCTCTTGGATACATCTTTGTCTCTCCCTTAGTTTGACACCAATTCTATTCCTCATCATCACCAGCGATAGACTGATGCACCTGTTCGATGTCCAAACTGAGTTGAACAAGTTTGTCATTAATCTACATAATATCTTGTTACATATGTGTTAGCAACTTATCAACTATATCAATCTTTTATTTTCTACTTACGAATAAAACTATCAAACTGGTTTGATAGTACTTGTAATTGTTATATTATATTAAGTCAAATTTCTTCCTGATAATTTCCTCTGGTCGATCCAATACTTCTTATAAAATCCAAGAAAAGGTTGAATAAAAAAATTTAGATTCTAGCGTAATTGTGTCTATTGTCTATTTCAATCTGACCATTGAATTCGGCTAAAATTTTACGAGGGGTCTCTTGATATAATTTTTTTAATCTTAGATTAAAATTTCAGGTCAATCATAGTTTGGAAAGGCCTTGCGAGAGTGTCGATGGTCTGACAAAAAAATACATAAATTAACGCATTGACTCATTAATGGCATTGCCATGATTTTAGCAAAATTCTCCTCATTGTCATTTTTCTAACCAAAACCATTAAAGAGAAGTGGAGACTTGATTTTTCTTCATTATTCTTCTTCAAATCTAGTGTTTGTTCTTTCAAAAATTTAGGCTAAAGAAAGCGTAAGGGGGTGATTTTTGTTGAGAAAGGCCAATTTAAGATATAAAACTTAGAGAGAAAATGAATTTGGAGTGTAAAAAAAGTAGAGAGAGAGAGAGAAACAAGAAATTTAAAGAAGGAAGAAGAATTAGAGGGAGAGCTTGCAAAGAAACCTTGGAAATGAAGTTCAAATGGATTGGTAAGATACTTTTTCATAAGCTTTTACATTGTTTTTGTGTTTAGTCATAAAAATGGAAGAAATACCTAAATTTTCTTTCAAGGGTTCTTGAAAGAAAAATTAAGAAAAAGTGTGTTTCGTTGTAAAATTGTTAATTTGACATAGAATGAATGCTATATAGAGTAGAAGTTGACTAAAATTGAAGAAAAAATAAATAGAGATGGCTATAAGACTAGGGTTTACCATGATGGATACTTGGGGAGGGAGGTGTTTAATTGTTTATCATCTTGTTAAATTGGTATGTGATGAATGTTATTAGAGGAAAAGATGGGAAAAAATTGAGTTATGTTAGGAATGGGAAAATGACGTGAGATATATTTTTGGAAAAAAAGTTGTTTAGGAATAGGATTTTTATGTTAAAGATGTGTGCTTGGAAAGGATGTGGACTAGAGGTTTGAATACTTTGGTAATGAGAAAATATTGTTAAGATAATGGAAGGCTTTGAATTAATAAATTTAGTGACTTTATTAATTTGGATACTTGTTAGTATAATGTAAAATATATTAGAGAAAGATGAGAGTAAATATAAAGGAATTGTATGTGTGTTTGTGTGTTATAATGTAAATATGCATAGATTATTGAAATGTCTTAAGATTAATGGATGAAAATGAAATTGTGACTTGATGCGTGTGTGGTATGATGGATATATGGAAGGAGTTGAATGAGGTTCACAGCTATAATAAGAAAATAAAAAGTTTAGAAAGGTTTATGAAATAAGAAAATAAATAAATTGGAACATAAAAGCAAGATAAGAATAATTGGCTTTATAATTGGTACATTTATGCCCATATAGGAAAAAAAAAAAAGGATGTCATAGTTTTATATGAATATTATATTGGATTGTGCATGTGTGCATTTATGTGTGAGGATATTTGTTATGATATAGTATTTGGTCATGTGCTAAGAAAGTTTAAAAATTTATTATTGTCATTTATTTTGATTAAATGGTTAGTTGTGAATGTTGAAAAGTTTGAAATTGATTAATCTATTGGAGGATTAATTTGAAAGCAAGAAAAAAAAATGAAAATTAAAGGAGAATTTAGATTTAAATGAATGTTTTGTATGTTGTGTTATTTGTTAGAAAGAATAAGTATATATTTTTTTAAAATTAAGGTGTATAAATGATTAATTGAACCATGCAAAATTATTGGTTAAACTATATGAAAATAATGAGATAGAGAAAAAATGTTTAAGTTGTATATGAATTGGCTAATTAGACTTGGGTGTTGCATTTATGTTTTCTTAAATAAAAGTGCTTGAAAGTTAGTAGTTATGATAAATTGTAAATATTGGTTCAATTGTCTAAATTGGTGTGGTAGACATGTATAGAAATTAGGTTAAAATTTTTAATGTTATATGTTTATTTAAAAGTGTAAACATGATAAATTATGTTTGGAGAAAATTTTATTAGTATGAGTGAATTTCATGATTAAATGTGTATTTAGGTAAAGTGGGGAGTGTCAGATGGTGTGTAATATTTTTTTTTTATAATGTTAAGTGCTTATGGGTGATGGAAAAAGCCTTAGAAATTTACAAAGAAAATAAACTCTTAAATTAAATGCATGCTGTCATGCTATGAAATATGTTGGAAAGTGTAGGAAATAAGTTGGAACCTTTGATTTTAAAAGTATAGATGGAACAAAAATGAAAATAAATAATTTAATGAATGTTTAGGAATACTTGAATATAGTGTTGAATGTTATAATGAGGATTATTAAGTATTTAGTTGTTTTATATATGTATTGAAATATTGGAATTTTGGAAATTGGTCAAAATGGATGAGATTGTGTTAGTTTTGATGTTTTAATGGTATTAAAAATACTTAAATGTGATTATTATTATTGCATATTGGTTTTGATATATAGAACATTAATTGGGGATTTTGGAAAGATTAAAATGTATGAATTTATGTATTGGATTGAATTTATTGTTAGACAAATAGTTGGAGGTATATGTTAAATGAATATTTATGGTTTATGTTTAGAAGTTGTAGGAGAATTATTCAAAGTGAGATTTGACTTCTCAAGAGCTTGTATAGAAGAAGCTCTAGGTAAGGGTTTGCCCTTCTTTACTCTTTCTAATTATTTTAAATGCTTTAATAGTTATTAAAATTCCAATAAATAATTAATTGTATTGCATATGATCTGAAATTTATATGTGTTTTGTAACTAACCGCAATGACGTTAACTAGTAGAAAATTATAATAAATCATAATGGCAGCAACTTGTAGATAATTAAAATAAACTGCAACAACGGTATCCAATATATAAATTGAAATTGACCGTAACAACGGTAACCATTACGTAATAAAATTCACCGTAATGATGGTATCTAGTATATAAATTGAAATTGACCGCAACTACAGTAACAATTATATAAATAGAAATAGATCACAATAGAGGAAATTATTGTGCATAAATTGTAATCATTCATAAAGGTAGAACTCATAACACAATAATGATGAGACGACCACATGAGTGGAGGTTGCTGATTAGATGTTTATGAGCCGACCACATGAGTGAGCGTTATTGATCAGTTGTATATTGAGCCAGTCAAATAAATGAAGGCTACTAATCAAGTGCATATTAAGTTTACCATATGAGAGGGGGCTATATTTTGAAAAGTATTTAAGCCAGCCGCAAGAATAGGGTAACTAGTTTTAAAATCAAACTTGGTGTATATATTGCTATTGGGCAAGAAAATAAATGGTAGGTGAGATATGCATATAGAGTAGAAAAATAATATGTGAAAATTAAATGGACAGTGATGATGAAAATCTGGATAAAAAGAAAATTGACAGCAATGGTGAAATTTAATGTTTAAAAGTTTAAATCAACCTCAATGATGGGCCTAGTATTTTAAATATTAATCCAACCACAACAATGAGAGTTGTTATGCTTGAAGATGAAATGTAAATTTTTAAAAGAATTAGCGATTATAAACAATGAAGAGTATGAGTTTGAATATAAAAATGGATCAAATTCATTAACAAAACTTATAGATGAATGGATAAATCTTGAAATGCATGGATAAGACATAATTATTATGTAAATAAGCCAAATAGGCATGAAAAATAATTGAGTGGGGAAATTTTTTTTGTAATGTTCTATAAATGGGCATGACAAATATTTAAGTTTAGAAAATATTGTAATGTGCTATAAATGAGCATGAAAAATAATTGAGTTGGAAAAAAATATTGAAATGTGCCATAAATGGACATGAAAAATAATTGAGTGGGAAAAGTATTATAGTATGCTATAAATGCGTAGGTGAAATATTTGAGTTGGAAAAATATTGTAACTTGTCGCCAATGGATATAAGAAATATTTAAGTTGAAAAGAAACAATGAAATGTTCTATATATGATTTTAAAAAATACTTAAAATAAAAAATAATTGAAGAAGTCGGAAGGGCATAAAGTAAGAATTGAAGAAATGTACGTACAAGCTAAAAATAAATTGAAAGTACATTGAGTTAAAACATTTATATGAATGAGACTTAATGGACATAAAAGATATTGAAATTGAAAGTGATATTGATAAGCCAATAATTATATAAATAGATGATGAGATGAACTAATAATTTTAGTTAGTTGGAATGAAATAAATGCTTGGAAAGGCCAAAAAGGCATATGATGGTAATTACAAAAATATGAAATGTTGTATGAATTAAGGGTGTTATAAAATAAAAATATAAATACGATGTGGAAAGGGAATATGATATGGAAACATTGCTATTAATTCAATGAACATAAAAGAAGTGAGTAAAAAAGTGTATTGAGATGAGTTATGTAATAGATGGTAAATCAATGAGTAGTTTACATATGTGATGACAATAATTAAACGTATTTAATGGAAAAGAAGAGTTTATTAGTGATTGATAAAGAGATATTAAATTAAATAGGACATAGATTGATGTACTTATAGAAAAGGCTGATGATATTATTTTATTCATATAGTTGTAAAATATAGTAATCATGATGGTATAATTACTTATGGTGATTTTCACGATCTTATATGTTTTACAAGTATTTTTTTTAAGGCCTTATCGAGCTATATGGCCTTTTCTATTGGATAGGTCTTGTTATTGATTGATAATTACTATTTTAAACAAGTTTATGTTCGTAATTTATAAGGTGTTGTAACCACACTAATATGCAAGTATAAATTGTGTATCTATATACTTGTGGATAAATTTTTTTAGAGAGGTGATCTTGATGATGTCCTTATGATATTAAAAAAAATCCTCAATTTTCATGAATATAATTATTGAAAACATGCAAATCCAATTAAAAGGTTTGGGGTGTTACTATTGTTAAATAGCATACCACAAAGGTCATGGTGAAAATTAAGTCCAAAATAGACATGTCATTAGATCTCACTTCAAAGTAAATGAACCATTAGAGATCATTGCTTGGATAGGATTTGGGTATACAATCATCTTCATTAAGCAAATATTGCAAGTGAATCATGGTTATGATAGATGAACCTTAACAAGATATTATTCATGAAACTTTTCTATGATTTGTGCTAGGTTTAATGAGCTTAACATAAACTCTTTGGCTATTCATTGACATAGATTAATAAACTATTAGTCACAAGTCATGATCAGGAGTCACCAGCTATAAAAATGTCAAGTCACCAAGTATTATTAAAACATAATAATTGAGAGTGACAAAGATGAACCAAACCTTATAATGGTTAGGTTTAACTCATCACAGTAAACTCACTATCATCTATATAGAAAGACAATTAGTAGAGTAGACATAACAGACTGTTAGGAATCAAAGACAAGGATGCCAATGTAGGATGCTTTAAGGTATTAATATCTTTTCTTTTGCATAACAAGTCCTTTATTATAAAACTTTGTAGATCAATCAAGGTTTTCTATTGACTATAATACTAGGTGACAATTTCTTTTTATAAAGTTTAGACCTTTTCCCGCTCACGACACACAAAAAGGCTTTTCCTTTCTAAGAAAAAGGACAAGTTATTGCGAAATCAGGTAGAAGAAGATTATCGATAATCAATCATCAAATTATTTTTAAACCAATATCGTGTTTTTTAATAAGAAAGAAAAAAAGATAGACTCAAAACAAACAAAACAAATTGGTTTTTTAAAATAGTGCAGATTAGGCATTGAGTAGGGTTTGTGCGTGATTTGACCTAATTGGTAATCCATTGAACTTTCATAAATATGATAAAATGACAAATAGTCATGTGTAAGCTTAAGTTAATTATTTTTGTCCCTAATGTTTGAAAGGGATTATAATTTAATACTTTATGTTTATAAACTTAAAACTTGAAACTTAAAACTTAATCCTTTATTTCTTGCTAACACTGTGATTTAACAAAAAAATAAAGAAGATCTATTTATACCCGAGATCTACATTAATACTTTTATTGGGTTTTGCTAAATCCTTACTAAGTTGATGTTTTACAAAGTATCTAAATGGTCAATTGATACATTTTAGATTTAAAAACTTGTTAACGGTTCGCACTCTATTGTTAGTTGGACCAAGTTTTTTTTAACATAAAAAGAAAAAGAATAAACAAACAACATTAACATGTTTTCTAATAGTAAATTTTTTTGTAATGAAATCAGAAAAAAAGTAATATGATTGAGGTAGGAAAAAAAATTAATGGATAAAAAAAGAGAATTACCATTGCAATCCACAACTAACTTATATAAGCTTCGCCATAGGTCGGGTCAAAAGTTAATTTCAATGAAAAAATATTTGTAAACATTGTTAATGTTTTAATAAACTTCAATTAAAATTATATACCTGTTAGGTTAGGATTTTTTTGACCCAAGTTTTAAACTAAATCAGGTTAGAGTTGACCCTTATGTAATCCGATTAACTAGTGGGTTAAAGCACAACCCAAGTAATTTAGAAAAATCCGATTTGACTTACAAAAATTTAAGGACGAGAATGTTTTAACATAATTTTTTAAATATGAGATGATAACGTCCTGGGCCAAACTACATTAACCTAATAAATACATGACTTGTTTATGTCTAATAATTTTATTTTTTGAGATATTTTTTTATTAAATCATGATAATAGAAATAGACATGTGCAATATAATGATTGAATAATTATAAAAAAACATTATGAAGGATTTTACAAAATAGCACTTACAAATATAATAAAAAAGCTATAATTTTAATAAAAAATAAAAACAATTTCAAATAAATTTTTAATCAATATATTGTCATGGATCTAAATTAAAATTCCAAGAAGAAGAATAAAAATAAAAATAAGTTAAGTGCGTCGGTCTGGATGGGCCAGGGTGCTTGTTCCATAAAAGAGGTTGCCCTCTACATGCTAAGCCTTTCTTTGTTTTTTTTTTTTAATGTTAAAAGGCATGTTATACATCCCATTGTTTTTATATAAAAAAATAGATAACATATCGTTTGCATTTCTAAATTCTAACCACTAAAAAAATGGTTAGAAAATCAGTTAATTCAAAAAAAAAACTATTTTGCAACTTATTTTAATCTAAAACCACTTAATAAACACCCTTAAAACCTCAATGAACCAATTTCTCAACTAAACACTCTCCTAAATTAGTTTAAAAACATAAAATTAAGTATTTTGTTCTTAACCCTTATCTACTTTTTATTGACAAGATGAGAGATAAAAAACATCTTAATCAAACCCATTTGAAATAAAACTAATTGATACCAACAACTTTTTTGATCATTGGAACATGGCTAACCAATTATATTCTCTATTTCCTTGTTTTTCAACAACTCCCTCTCTCCTTTCTCTACCTCCAAAGGTAAACAAAATTGATTTTAAGACCAAAATGTTAAAACATTAGAAAATAAGGATTAAAAATGAAAAAATAAAAAAAATTTTCAACGCTGCAGGAAATCTTGGGAAGTTAGTCAAAATAAATTGTCAGACCTAATTCTATATACATTAATTTTGAAAGAATCACATTTAAAAATTAAAGTAAATAAAAGAACCAAAAAGAGTATCGGAAATAAGAGAATGAACAAAAAGAGTCAAAGGACACTTCAGCCCAAAAAAAAGATGAGAAATGCAGCACTGCCAGTATCATTTATTGTCAGCAAACCACTCAGCAAACAAAAAAAAAAAGAAAAAAGAAAAAAAAAAAGAAAAGTAAAATACACAGAGAGGCAGAGAGGGGTTTGTGTATAAAAAATAAAAAATAAATTCAAGAAAGAAAGAGAAAATAAAAAGAAAAAGAAAAATAAAGACAAGAAGTGCGAGAGAGGGGAAGAGGGAGAGGGAGAGGGAGAGGGAGAGTGAAAATGGCGGCCAGTGGTAGCGAGAGAGTAGCGATGGAGTTGTGTAAAGGCATCAACGGCCTTGATAAGGTTGTGCTCCGCGATCCACGTGGCTCTACTGCTGAGGTATTATTATTCACAATAAAAACCCCCACCTTTGATGATTTTTTTTTTGATCTGATCTGAAATTGTTGAAAAAAAATTTATGCTGAAAGATTTAATTCAAGATTGGATTCTATTAATCTTTTGGATTATAATAAGAAATGCATTGGGTTTTAGGATAATTCTTAAATTAAAACAGAAAGTATTAAGTTTAGGATGCTTGTTTTTGCTTACTTTTTAAAACTGTGTTTGCACATCAACTTTCCTCCTTGGATTTCTAATGCAACTGTTTCTTTGTTTAATTTTTACTTTGTTTAGTTGTTTTTGATGATTTATCAAGTAAAGCGACTGCAAGATTTCCTTCTTGGATTTTTCGTACAAATTATGAAGTGATAGTTTCCATTTGAATTTTGATGAAACTAAGATCTGTGGTGTTTAGGACATCTTTGGCATATGCTCTTTAATTCGAGAAAACCATAGATTGGATCGGGTGCTTTCCATCTAAAACAATATCTTGATCATGGAGAAAATTTTAATGTTGTTGAGCCATGCATAATCATTGTTTTATCGTTCAGTTTTGGTCAAGAAAAACAAGCATTCAAGTTTTGTTTTCTGTTTAAATCAATGATGATATGTTTCTTGTTTCTCCAGGTGTATTTGTATGGGGCTCACGTGACATCCTGGAAGAATGACCAGGGGGAGGAGTTGCTTTTTGTCAGCAGTAAGGTGCATGCAATATTATAATTACTTTCTCCCTCCCTTCATTGTTCTGCATGTTTCATTCTGGGATTTCATGAAATTGTTTCCCATTATTAATCCCGAAGCAAAAGTTTTTAATATTTCTTTTCTGTAATATTTGTTACAAAACATTAATTAGATGTAAAGAGTGGTTGAGAAATAAAAAAGTACATTGTTTCCATCCTTAAACTAGAATAGTGGTGGACACTCTTGCACTATGGGGGGTGTCCTCTACTCAAACTATCACTTCCAAAAATATGCTCAAAGAAAACGTAGAATAGGGACATTTAAATCGTTTCACAAAATGATAAGAGTATTTAATTACATCTTTCTTATTCACCAGGCTGTGTTGAGCTTTATTGTTTTGCTAGAAAATAAACCTCTGATTGCTAAGAAATCATTAGACATTCAGTCACAGGCGTTGGTTCTCCTTTGTACTGTAGTGAATGATATTGTTTAGAGTGAGTTAAATCTACTTTTCATACATTGGATATCTTGCCATATTTTGCTGCTTTGGATTTTTGTATTTCTTTTGCTGTTATCACAATATTTTCATGTTCTTAGTCACCACTGTGCTTGGATGATATGAGAAAGTTTAATTGACCTGTGAGATATTTCCTGTGATACTTTGATCTCGGTCCTCCCCTCCCAAATACCATATGAAAAAATCAAACTGACAATAATTAATGTCTTGTGCAGGCAATATTCAAACCTCCAAAGGCAATTCGTGGAGGCATTCCGATATGCTTTCCTCAAGTATTTACTTACTCTGCAACTTTTCTTTTTCATTTTTTCAATTGGCTTCATCTTTGCTGAGAAAGCTCGCTCTGAATTTGCAGTTTGGAAGTCATGGTTCCCTTGAGCAGCATGGATTTGCCAGGAATAGGTTTTGGAGCATTGACACCGACCCACCTCCATTTCCTACAAATTCTAAGTCCTTTATTGATTTGATCCTTAAGCCTTCTGAAGAGGATATGCAGAAGTGGCCTAACAGGTGAAGTCATTTAATCTTTTACCCCTTGGATCTTTATTTAGCAATATAGGTTCTAGAATCTTTATTATCCTTTCCCCACTCCTCATTCCCAATGGGACAGACAAAGTTACTTATTAGATCATCTTTCTCTTTGCTGTTAGTTATGAGTTCCGTTTGAGGGTAGCTTTGGGAACCGGGGGAGATCTGATGCTGACATCTCGCATTAGGAATACCAATGCTGATGGAAAGCCATTCACTTTCACATTTGCGTATCACACTTATTTCTCTGTCTCAGACATCAGGTATTAATTAACTTGCTGTATCCTTCCTGATATTACTAAAATTGCATTGTATTTCTATTTGCATTTGCAGATAGCTTTAATCTCTCAAAGTAGAAGTTGGAATTTTCTGCATTATGACAGTATCTGTCTTCTATGATGTAGTTGTTGCTTGCATATTTTAAATTTATTCCCTTATTTACCATTTAGATTCTTGATCTGACAGTTTGATCTTGTCTTTGACAATAATATGTCATGGAATCTGCTATAACATTCTGTTGCTTGCAATGTGTTTTTGTAGCCATAAGAAAATTTTTGTTGTGGTATATTTTTCAGGAGTCTGTCTTATAGCATGCTCTAGAAGGATATTTTTGTGCATATTTTTTTAGTATTCTGTTAGTTAGAACCCCTTCTAACTCTTATTTGCTTGTTTTCAGTGAAGTGCGGGTTGAATGTTTAGAGACACTAGATTATCTTGACAACTTGCAGAACAAGGAACGATTTACTGAACAAGGGGATGCCCTAACGTTTGAATCAGAAGTAGGTTAAGGATACACGTTTCCCTTATGCTTGTGTTCTTCTGATTGCAATGTTTTTTAACTTGTGCATTTACAATTATATAGGTTGACAAAATATACCTTAGCACTCCTACTAAGATTGCTATTCTGGATCACGAAAAGAAGAGAACCTTTGTATTACGCAAAGATGGACTTCCAGATGCTGGTAAACTTGACATTCTTGTTAACCTTGTTAAATTTGAGGGATCTTCGAAAGAGCAAGGATCTTTTTATCCCCTGGGTGTGAATAAAATAGCATAGCCAATGGAGTTTTTAAAAACATAGATACAAAATCCCCTCATGTTTATTTATCCTGATTGACTTCTTAACATGTTTTTAGTTTTCCATAATGATGTTACAATGTCCTTTTCAATTTATTCCCTGGTTAGCTTCTTCCTACTGTCAGTTTTTTGACCATTGCTGTGTGTATCCAAATTCATTCAGAACCTATTTACCTTACAAATGGGAAAATAATTGACCATGCATAGTTCTAATCCATGTCTATTCATAATTTTATATCCTAAATTCCAATGTCCAAGTTTAGAAGTTAAGTTACAGATCTTAAGTGTATCTCTAAAGAGGGTGGTATTCTCTCTAGACTTATGCTTCGTCTTATGAGGGGCCCTCTCCTTACTCCAACGTAGCAGTTAAGAGTTGTTTCTACTCCGGCATGTTAGCTTAATTTCTTTTTCTTGCATTTAGTGGTATGGAATCCATGGGACAAGAAGGCAAAGACTATGGCGGATTTTGGAGATGATGAGTACAAGCATATGCTCTGTGTGGAGGCTGCTGTGGTTGAAAAACCCATCACGCTAAAACCTGGTGAGGAGTGGAAAGGAAGACTGGAACTTTCTGCTGTTCCTTCCAGCTATTGTAGCGGGCAACTTGATCCACAGAAAGTTCTTCAGAGCAGCTGAAAAAGGATCCATGGCTTTGATATACATATCTTGTACAGCTTCTTTGGTTGAAAGTTTAAACACAGTACTCTGAATGTGTAGTTGGTGCCTTTGAGGACTGGAATTCACTCACTTTTATGTTGATGGATCAAGTATGCTGTGCTGTGCTGTGCTTGAGAAGACGTTGTGTAGAAATTTCCATACATCATTGAAATGAGATGGTCCTTCCCTTTTTACTTCTTATTTGCATTGAAATGTTTTGCAAGCATGCTTGCATCAATAAATCTTTTTTTTTTTTTTCATCATCATTAAATGGTATTACTCCAAAGAATATTGTAATAAACTCATTGTTTTTCTCTTCAATAAATAAATTAATAAAGAAGGATGATATATTTGCCTCCATTGTGCTGTTTTCTGCATGTAGATGATTTGTGACATCAAATTCATAATGAGATCCAATAATGATATATCACATCAAAAGCTTTTTATCTTTTCTTCTCAAATTATAGGGTGCCTCTGGACAATAATCTCTTAGTTCATATTGAAAAAAAAGAATTTCTTGAAGTTGATCTTGGCGCAACCTACGACAATGTGCACATGCGATGACCAATAATCAAGAAATATGTGAGCCGAAAAATTATTTATTATTTACCTTTAATAATATAATAAATGTATTACTAGTAATGAATGGTTTTAACATAAGTTTTATTTAATTCATAATCCTTTATAATATAATAATACTGTAATTTTGCATTTTACAATCTATATATTATAAAGTATTATAAAAAATTAAACATGATAAAACTCAATGGACATTGGTTTTGAAATATAACTTCACATAGTACCTTTTCCATTATTTTCAATCATGTATAGTGAATATTAGCCTTCTTATTGAATGTAATAAAGGTGATTGACATAATATTCCCCGTGGATAAACCAAATCTTATTCTCTAGAAGTCGATATATTTCGATATTCGAATGAGATCTTTCAAATATTAGTACCAAATCGCAAGAGAATAATAAATCTTTCATAATTATGTATAGTGAATACTAGCTTTCTTATTGAATATAGTGAAGGTGATTGACATAATATTTTCTATGGATAAACCAAATCCTATTCTCTATATGTCGATATACTTCGATATTATAATGAGATCTCTCAAATATTAGTACCAAATCACAAGAAAATAATAAATCTTTCATATAATTTTGCTAAAAAATCTATATCGATTTGCATAGAAATAACAAGAGAATGACCAGATTATCTAACAATGCAACAATCAAAAGGACTCTTAGATATATGTGTGTGTTTGTTTTGTTATGTTACAAAATATATATGAATGTCAATTTTTGTCTTATAATCTTTTAAATTTTGTAATTAAATAAATCTATAATATTTTTTATTAGCATAAAGAATGCCGGTTCATTTGAATCTGGTAAACATAATATTCTTCAATTCGATAAAAATTCCTAATTTTGTCAAATAAAATTTATCATTAATCAACCCAATTTTTTATTTTAGATTTTTTGATTGGAATTTTGTTTACTCACTTTCAATTGAGTATCATTTTACCTCATTTTCCTGCTAAGATTGGAAATCATGTTTTTTTTTTAAAGAAAGTGATACAAACCCCACAGATATAAAGATCTAGTAACAATCAACATTGTCACAATCCTGCAAGGCCAAAAATCAAGTTTGATATAAGCGTGACACAAAGATTATCTGAACCTAAGCATCAACACCTTTTGAACAAACCTCCACCCAACAATTAGTGAATCATGAATAAGAAGTTTAAGGAAGATGCCATGAAGAAAATTGTTCTTCAATAAGCCAAATTTAATTCTTTAGAGAACCAAAAAATACGAGAATACCTCACACACATATACAATATTGTTCTAAAATCAAAGTTTGTAAAAAAAACCCTAAATATAAGCTATATAACCCTATTTATAATAGATAAATAATATCCTAAACAATTATGAAAAAATAATAAAAGAGTTCTAAACAAAATAGAAAAAAAATCCAAAATCAACTAGGAAACTAATACAAATTCTTAACCGTTGACCTATGGTTCACATATTAATATTTATAATATCTTATATTTTGATGATAACAATTAAATGAAAAATGGATTAATGATATGCTTGAATGACATTAAGTTTAAACAGGTTTTATATGAAGATCACATCAACAAGCATATGAAATTGAATGAAGAAATCCATTAACAAGTCCAAGATGCAAAGCAAGTAAAGACTTAGTTATAAATGATTTGTTTTAGAGTTATTTGTTAAATATTTATATCTTACTTAATATCAAACTAAAATGAACTCACACACTTCACATTGCATACATAAATAGGATTGATATATATTTAATCGGTTCAAGTTTCACTAGGTTCGAAACTGTCAAAACTGGTTTTTAAGCTAAACCGGTTGACTACTTGGGCATACCAAGTTAACCGGTCGACCACTATTCATCCATTATAAACACCTGAGAATTTTGCAGGAACCATTTGACTGAATGATATGGTCATTTGAACCGGTCGATCGCTTTAGGCAACAAAGACATTCTAACAGCTGTAAACGACTAGTTTCTTTTGAAAATATATATAGCTCTCTTTTATGCAAAAGTAATGAAAGATTCTGAACATACATAATATAGAAGTTATTCCAAAAGAAAAAACCAATTAGAAATCATCAATCGTGATGTATTCTATGTTGTGCTAAATTAAATCTTTATATTCTAACACAAGAGTATAAAATCTCACACTCATTACTCATTACACTTACACATCTTCAATCATCCTAACTGCTATTGAGTGAGCTATAGAGATTATAATTTTCAATTGTATAATCTACTCTTTGAGAGAGTGAATCTTGTTGTAAACAAATCATAATTATAAACACTTGAGAGTTTGGATAAACTCTTGACATTGGTGAGGTATTGTCATTAAGAGGAAAATCTTGAAGAGGGGACATCTTCAAGTAATGTAATTTCTTGGTGTGGATTGATTAAGGGCATTGGATCTTTCACTTGGATTAGTAAAAGAATATAATACTCAATTATGGTTAGTACTTAAGGTGTGGATGTAGGCTTGTCGAACCATGTTAAAAACTGAGTTTGCAATCTCTCTTTCTTTATCTCTTTACTTTAAGCACTTAAATTATGTTGTTGGTTATTATGTTATATGCGCTCAGTGTGATTATTTGCATTATTTGACATAATTAGTGGAACACCTAATTCAATCCCCTTTAAGTGTTGTTGTTGCCTTTAATCCTAGAACAATAACACGAACAATAGCTTCTAGACCTTATTTTAAAACATTTGTGATGTCTGATTGATCTAAAATTTTAATCGTACATAAAACAGACCTCTGAAAACTTATAGTAAAATTTTCTAACAATCAGATTATAATTATACTTGTTAGTGTAAAACAATGCATCAGAAGAAATCAACCCAAAACCGACTTTAACTCTTCTAAATAAGCATGAAAATATTTGTAATAGCTCGTGCCCCTTAATTTCCTTGTAGAATTTGGAAACTACCAAAACATTCTTCCAAAACATCCTTATAATGTTAGGATTAATTATTCAAACAAGGATGCCATCTTAATGCTAACCCTAAGTCTATGTTGTGGAAGAATTGGGCCATTCTTGCACTTGGATTAGGTTGATTATGGGTTGACCCATATGTATTGTAGCCTCCTTGAAGTTAGCCTTAGCCCAAATATGTCGAATAAGTCCATTCATTATCTCTTTTAATTTCTTGGATATTAACCATGTGATTGACCTAATTGACACATCTAATGTATCCTTTGTGTTGGTGGGCTGGTCTGAATCATCCTCTCTCTTTTAAGAAAGATTCAACCTCGAATCATCACCTACATCAAATAAAAAGAGATCATAAACATTGAAAGTCGCACTAACACTATATTTTCCTAGTAGATCCACTTTGCAGGTATTGTTGTTCCTCTCAAGGATTTAGAATGGCCTATCTCATCATGGATGTAATTTTGATTTTCAATGGGCCAAAAACTTCTTCTTGTGCATATGCACCCAAATCCAATCACTTGGTTGAAAGACAACCCATTTGCACATCTTATTTGCTTTGAATGCATATTGGTCATTATTCTTTTCGATATGTTGCCTTACACTCTCATAGAGTGCTTTCACCATTTGTGCTTTTCTATTACCATCAAGTCTAATCCTTTCATCAACAAGTAAAGGAGTTAAATCTAATGAAGTCATTAGATTAAAGCAACAAACAATCTTAAATGGTAAAAATATTAGTAGTAGAATGCACACTATGATTATAAGCAAACTCAATGAATGACAAACAATTTTCCTAACTTTTAAGGTTTTTTTAAATGACAATACATAAAAAGTGTAGTTAAATTCCTATTTATTACTTTTGTTTTACCATCTGTTTGTGGATAACATATAGTTGAAAACAAAAGTTTAGTTCCTAATTTTCCCCATAAAAATTTTAAAAGTAGCTAAGAAACTTAATGTCACAATCCAAAACTATACTCATAAGAACCCATAAAGTTGTACTATCTCTCTAAAAAATAAGTTGACTATATTAGTTGTATCATCGATTTTATGATATACTATGAAATACATTATCTTTGAAAACCTATCTATTGACCTTTGGGTTCCATATTAATATTTTATGTACTTTGATGATAACAATTAAATAAAAATGGACTAATGATATGCTTTGATGAGATTAAATTTAAACAGGTTTATATGAAAATCACATCAACAAGTATATGGAATTGAATGAAGAAATCTATCAACAAGTCCAAAATACAAAGCAAGTGAAGACTTAGCTATTAAGGATTCGTTTTAGAGCTATTTGTTAAATATTTATATCTTACTTAATAGCTAACTAAAATGGACTCACACACTTCATATTGCATGTATAAATAAGATTGATATACATTTAATCGGTTCAAGTTTTACCAAGTTTGAAATTGCCAAAACTGATTTTTAAGTTGAACCGGTTGACCACTTGGACTACCAAGTTAACCGGTTGACCACTATTCATCCATGATGAACACTTGAGAATTTTGCAGGAACCATTCAACTAAATGATATGGTCATTTGAACCGGTCGACCGCTTTAGATGACAAAAGCATTCTAACAGCTGTAAATGACTAGTTTCTTTTGGATATATATATATATATATATATATATATATATATATATATATATATCTTTTAATTATATTGTTGTTTAATTGAGTTAATTGTAGTAGTTGTTATTATTAGTGGAACACACCTAATTCACCCTCCTCAGGTGTTATTGTTGCCTTAACCTAGAACAATACTATGAACAGCTACAAATATAGAATCTCTACCATTTTTTGACATAGATAAACCAAAAACAAAGATCATTAAAATATCTACCCAAAGTTCCTTAGATACAAGCAAAAGATTATACAACTATGTGATTGGACCTTAGACTTGGTGTTTCTAGATGTAATGCATTTATCACATATATGATGTATATTTTTTTATATCCTAGGCCAATAAAAAAGTCTCATGCAACACATCCAAAGTCTTAGCTACACCAAAATGCCTCATTAAACCACCCTCATGTGTTTCACAAACAAGAAATTCATGCATAGAACTCATAGGCACACACAATCTATTCTTTTAAAAGAAATATCCATCAATTCTATATAATTTACCAAAAGCCAAATTCTTACATGTATGATATACATTTGCGAAATCACTATCATTCATATACAATTCCTTCACATACTCAAATCCCAACATCATAGCATTCAAAATAGGTAAAAGAACATATCTTCGCAATAGTGCATCATCCACAATGCTTTTCTTAACTTGCTTGTATTTGATCATGTATGGGAAGGTTGTTGACTTTTGGGTCACATATTAATATTTTTATATATTTTGATGATAACAACTAAATGGAAAATGGACTAATGATATGCTTGGTTGAGAATAAGTTTAAACATATTTATATGAAAATTACATCAACAAGCAGGGGCGGAGCTAGAATTATTTATTAGAAGGGGCTAAAATTAATATAACAAGATATAATATTTATTTTAATTTATTGTACATGAGTTGTAAAACAAAACCTGCATAATTTAGTTTTATTCAAATAACTTACTATAAACAAATAATGATCTTATTATAATGTAAAAGGTTTGGAGCAATACCAAATTGAGTCAATGCAATGAAGTTAACTTCATCTTCATAATGTATCCATCACTTTAATGTTGTTGGTCTTTATATCTATCAAATATAAACATACAAAGTATATAAGAAACATTAGCTAAAACGAATCATTATTTATGTTTGATAAACTTTGAAATAAAACAAAAAATAATAAAGAATGATTCTTACATATTTATTTTAATTGTGCTCGTTGTTCTTTCATAAAATAGAAATCATCGATTATCATATCAATTGTGAATCTTTCAAAATTTTTTTTTCTATATAGACAATCAAATAATTTACAAGAAAATTGACACGACCAAAAGATTGATGTCTTCTCCCAAGTGCAGGAGTGTCGAAGTAATAAATAACCCGGCAAGACCGGGGTCGAACCACAGGGAGGTTTATTGTATAAATTATAGTTAACAACAACAC
>Ga0325403_1000095_pt1 | contig 44490 bp, 19 predicted proteins | sample PopdelMetagenome_19_FD_205665 | JGI IMG/M metagenome (GOLD analysis project Ga0325403, IMG submission 205665) | Populus deltoides microbial communities from Bellville, Georgia, United States - Xylem-PdKOR-R4 | ecosystem: Host-associated > Plants > Phyllosphere > Stem > Wood/Secondary xylem... | reverse complement strand
TAATAGATGTTCATGAAAAGAAATAATTTTTGAATATTAATAAAACAATGATACAACATAAGTATTGGATGTCATAGATGAAATAAGATTTGGTGAGAAGAAAATATATGTTAATGCTAGAGTTAATGTTCGATTGTTTATTTTAAGTAACAAGTTGATTGAACAGTATGTTAAAAATGGATTAGAAGTGGAATTGTTTTTATGTTTAATGCCTTGATACATATATATGCCAAATTGGTAGCTTAGGGCCCTACATAGAAGGTTTTTGATCAAATGGTAGTATAAAAGGTGTTGTATCTTAGAATACAATGATTTCTATTATGATACAAAATACAATTGATAATAAAAGGTTGATGTTTATATTATAGTTATGGGGGTAAGGGTTTCGAATTGATGGTGTAATAAACTATTATTCTAACTCCTGAAGCATTTAACTTAGAATCAGGAAATTAGAGATCAGGCTCATGATTATCTTCTTTAACGTGGAATTCACTTTGAAAGAATAAATGGTTAACTTATAAACATGTATATAAAGTATGATGAGTGGATAATACATGTTATGAGATGGTATAGGCTACAGGTGAAATACACATTTACATATTTTTAAATAGTAAATGTTAAGAAATTATCAACGAAGTATTATCTTGGAAAAGAGATTAAGAGAATAAGTTATTCCTATTCATTAAACAAATAAAAATATTATAGAAATATGTGGTATAATACATATAATAGGTTGAAGGAAATAAAGATGATTTGAATGTATATTTTTGTGTATAATCCTTTTTAGGATTGAACTATGATGTATGGAATCATTGTGAGTGTGTATTGCAGGGTTAAGTATATATGAGTAAATGAATTGAATATGTAATTTTGAGTAGGATCATTGTAAGATTGATGTAGGATATGTGGAACCCTTATGGATGTGTTTTGGAATATTGAGCATGTGAAATTAGAGTTGAAATTATATGCTGGAATTTATATAAATTATGTGATGTGATGATGAAATTAATGTGTAATTTTCATTATAAATTGATCGATGATGTGAGGGATCATTGTTATGTCTTGAGAAAATTTATATATATATATATATATATATATATATATATATATATATATATTCCTTAAGTAAGGATAGTTTAAAAATCAAATGCATACTAAATGTTATATAAAATGAATGAATGAAGACAAGTTGAATTATGATGGTTGAATCATTGTTGATATGTCTTAGAAAGTTGAGAATGCAAAATCTATAAGTAAAGAATGGTTAAATGCAAATTGTATACATGGTGTTGAAAATACTTGGAAGAGATTAGTTAATTAGAGGTCAAGGTATTAATAAAATGATTTAATCAATGATTATATAGTGTATATAGATTGGCAACCAAAATGACTTAATGATGGATTGGCAACCAAAATGACTTGATGAAAGATAGAGTAGGAATTTTATAAAAATGTGTTGAAATTGATTTGAAAGGTCAAGAATGGGTTGCCTTGAATTTTTACTTGTATGGCCAAAACAATTATATTTGGAAGATGGAGGAATGAAATATTTGGGTTAATGGTTTAATTTTCCTAAAAATAGATGGTATGTGAGAGTAATGTATTAAGACTGGGGTGAAATTAGAGTTATTATATGATTGGATAGTTGTAGCGAGAACAGAGAATTAAAGATTAAATCCATGCTTATCTATTTAGGCAAGAAGAAATTGTGAAATAAATGTTTCTCCCTAGTAAGAATATAAGGGACAATTTCAATATTGAGAAAGAAATATGAAAAAGAGTGTTTATGTTGTTTTCATACTTAAGTACAAATCTAAATTTCGAGGATGAAATCTTATAAAGAGAAGAGAATATAAACCCCTGGTCTAAAACTAATAAATTAGTGCTAGAAATGGTAAATTTCAATTGAGAAATGATAATTAAAAAGGAAAATTTTTATAGTTGGGGATAATTGTTTTAGTAATTTAACTTAAATTTTAGATGAAATAAAGTAATAAAATTGATACGTGAAATGTTAATTAGTGATAAATCATGTAAACTTCTCGATCGGGTAAGATAATTATTTTAAAGGAAGAATTTTTTAAAATTTGGAGTGAAAGTATTTAGAGAAAACATAGAAGGGAATTCCAAATAAATTAATGTATGACTTTACAAGCAAATAATGTTATCTACCGATATAAATCTCATGTACAATCGCGTAGTTTTTAACTGAAAGAGGAGAAAAACTAGAAGGAAATTTTTTTATTATGAATAGGGAAGAAAGTCCTTAATTAATTAGTTTGATAATCTTGATGATTTAAGTAAATAAAATAGTACACAAAAATTTGACTGTCTAGTTTTATGATATTGAGCATATCTCTCAATGCGATCTTTGGATCAAGCTAACATTTTATGAAAAGTCTCCTAACATATTTTTCTATCTTATGTTAAGACTTTAGGTCAATAAGAGTTCGATGAGGCCTTATAAAGATACTAATGGTCAAACAAAAATACAAAAAATAACACATGGACTAAGTAGTGATATTTTTGTAAATAAAAGCAAAAAACCCCCTTCTCTTTATGATACGGCTGAATGTACAGTAGATGGAAAAGAGAGAAAGAGGGGGGGCTTAAAACGTCTTTCATGCTTCTTCTTCCTTCTTCTTCTACCTAAACATGGATGAGAGTTTGTGTTAGAAAGACAAAAGGTGAAGTTTTGTAGAGGAATCTACACTAAAAAGGAGTAAGATGGGAAGAGCAATGGGGGATTAGAACCAAGAGAGAAAAACAAGAACTAATTAAGGGAAAAAAAGACTTGAGGGAAAATTTACAAAGTAACTCACAAATTGAATTTAAAATTCATGGACAAGTTGATTTGTATGTTGTATTGTCTTGTTTTTCTTGTGTTATGGATGGGAGGATGAAAATCCCCAATATGCATGTCTAGGGCTCATGTAAAAAAAGTAGAGGAGTGATTGTTTTTATGCATTTTTAGTTTATTTGCATGACAATGGTTATGATAACAATAAATAGAAGAAGAAATTTGGATGGAAACTATGAATTGTTAGTGGTATAGGGCTGACCATATGAGAAAATGGTGGGAGATGAAAAATTATTTTAATTTGTTAAGGAAACATTATGTCATTTAGATATTGGTATTCGTTAATGAAAAATAAGTTATTTGGACATTGAAGTTCGTTGACAAAAAACTAAGTCATGTGGACATTAAGATGACTTACAAAAATAAATAACAAAACGTTCAGATATTAAGTGTTATAGTAAGGACATGAGATGATATAAAGGAATATGTATGTTTGAGCATTGGATAGAAATTGTGGAAAAATGTAAAATCCTATGTTAAAACCCTAAACTGATATGGTAAATATTAATTATTGGGTTATGATGTATTAAAATTTAAATTGCAATTCGAAAATATAAAAGTTTTAAGTGAGAAGTTAACTTGATGGAATGAATATTGACTGAGGGATGGTAATTTTAATTGATGTTTGAAATATGGTTGGATATTAATTGGAATGCTGAAATAAATAGAAATCTTTATGGTTGAATTTTTTATTGGTGGTGTTAACATTTATAAATAGATTAATTATGAGCATGTGATGATCAAACAAGGTATTGGATTTATACCATTAGGGTGTGTAGAAAACACAACTAGAAAAGAACATGTTGTGGTAAGAGATGTGCACTAAAAGTTTTAGGTAAAAGTCCACTTGCTTCTTTAATTGTTTAATTTTTTATTTTTTTTTTGTAATTCTAGAATACAATAGAAATTATATGTATTATGTTCAACTGTGTATCATGAGATAATATTGCCTATAATATGAGAAATATTGTTATGTGAATATTGTCTACTAGTAAGAGAAATATTATTATTATTATGTGAATGTTGCCTACGGATAGAAAAAGTATTTTTATGTGAATATGCTTACGGGGCTGGAAACCAGCGTGTATATATATGATTTGTGATCAACCACAACAATAAACATCCATATGCAAATTAAAATTGACTGCATATATATAACGCTCATAATGATGATAGTTAATATATCAATTATAATCGACCTTAATGGTGGATCATAAAGATAATAAATTTATTAATCAGCTGCAATATCAAAAACTAGTAAGTTAATTGATACTTAGTCAACTGTGTTGACGGGATTAAGGTTATGAAATTGATACTTAGTCGTTCGTGTTGACGGGACTAAGGTTATGAAATTGATACTTAGTCAATTGGATGGAAGGTGACTAAGGTAATTGATATGATACTTGATTAACCGGGTGGACAATAACTAAGGTGATTGAAATGTAACTTAAATGTTTGTTTGGACACAGACTGTAAAACCCGAGATAAAATTAGGAATAATATAATAAAAATTATGGTGTAATAAAATGAAACAAGAAAATGAATAAAATAAATGGGGAAATAAGAGTTAAGAAAAAGAAAAGTTTATGATTGAATATGTACATTTTAACAGAAGTATAAACGGTATAGCAATTTTAAGAAATAGCTAAACCAATTTAAGAAAATGATCAGACTATTTTGGCTACTGTCTCTATTATAACCTGATGGTGCAGCAAAAAAGAAAAGATCATTTTGTTTCTTCATCCTTCCTTTCACTTTGAAGGGCTAAAGAGTAAGGTTTAAGAGTGAAAAGAGAGAGTTTTAAGAGAAAGAAGCACATCTATACTAGAAAATTAGAAAGATCGAAGAGAGGGAAGATTGAATTAGAGAGAAAAAGTGAAGAAAGAAAAAGAAGAAAGATAAGCCTTGGAAAATTTTAACTGGTTGATTTTTAAAATATATTTTGTAACCAAGTACGATGTTTGGAATCCCTTTATGTCAATTTGAACAAGAGTTGGTTGATTTTGAGAAAATCTTAATGAAATTAAATTAGGGTTTTTAAAATGCAATTTGGGGGAAAAGTAAATTTCTTAGAAATTGAGTTTCTAAGACTTTTGTAAGCAGTTATGGGAGTGAAATCATGGAAGAATAATGAAGTAAGTTGATGGGTAAGGAGGGACTATAGGGCTAGCCATAAAAAGAACAAAAAAGGAAAATTATGCATTTATGATACTGACTATTAATTGTGTTATAAATGAGTGTAGGATCATGATTTTATTGAGTTGAATTAATGAAATGATAAAATATTGAGTAATTAAATGGTTGGGCCTAGAAGGAAGAAATTGTATAAAATTGAATATATATTGAATGATGAACTATTTTGTTATGCTTGATTTATGTTAAGTGACATTTTAGATAAATGAATAACATTTGGAATAATTAAAGAACTGAGAATTAAATTGCTTGAAATAAGATGACAATAATATAATCTAAAAAATGTGATTGGTAATGATAGGCGAGGCCACAAGAGTTATGTATGCAATATGGACTATTGTGCGCCAAAAAGTAGCAGGTAGGAGCCCTGCTTCTTGACTTTTTATTTTGTGCATTTTCATTCAATTTATGAATTCCTTAAATGTAAGAGTACATGGTAATACCATTTAACATATGTAAGATGAAAAGGTTTTGATTAAATGATGAACTAAGGTTTCTTAAGGGAATGTCATAATTAATTTGGTATTATGATGGAAGGAATTGTCATGTGGTGTGGAATTCCGCTGAAGGAATTGTCGAATGGTATGGAATTATGTTGAAGAAATTGGTAACGTGGAATTTCGTTGAAGGAATGGTTGTATGGTGTGGAATTTCATTGAAGGAATTGTCGTGTACTATGGAATTTCGTTGAAGGAATTATCATAATGAATAGCTTCTAAGAAAGAAAAAGAAAAATGGTAGGTTCTCTAATATGGATTGTTGAATTTAAATCAAAAATATTGGATGGTTGACATATTGTAACATGAAATTGGAGTATGAATCATGTGTAAATGATATTATATTTGATAATTACATTTATTCGATAAAATACCAAAACTAAGTTACTTAGTTTAAATGTTGGAAATTAATTATGAAATATTCATAATTTTTTTCGTGTGGGTACTTTAGGTACATCTCAAGATCAGCACAAGTAGTTACTTTGATGCCTTTGTGTTGTTTTAGATTCTATAATAGAGACCCATTTATATGATGTATTTTGGTTATTTATATAAGTGACAAATTCATAGACTATTAAAAATATATAATTGTAACTAATATCGAATAATTTTAAAATATGAAATGAAATGATATTTATGGGTAATCTCTCCCTAAATATTATGTAATGCATATATAAACTTCATGTTATTATAATGCATAAATTAAGTTGTAATCATGAACTCTTAGCCATCATAGCAAGTAGTATAGTAGTTCATTTTTTTTTATATTGAAAATATGATAAAGTATCATCGTTAATAACTATTATGGGAATGATCCAGTTGAATGGATCTTAAATGGATTGAATAATGATTGAGATATGATGTCAATACTAGAAAAATCAAGTCTTTAAACATAATTCTGTTGAAAATTTGGTAGAAATAATAAAAAAAATCCCTTAGTTTTTTATAAACCATGACATAATATCAAACTTGATATTATTTAAAATTTTAAAAATATTATATTTGGTATCAGAGTTTTGGTTAAGATTCAATTAAATTAAAAAAAAATAATTAATAATAAATGAATATTTATTTGATTTCAGGATGATTCTTACGAGACCAGTACGAGGACAAACCCTTTTTATAAAAGGAGGGAGATATATATGGTGAGCAAGAGCGAGACTTGTAGATGGCAGGGAGATAGGATCTAGGGTAGGGTTTATCACATAACCTAGGAGGGTCTTAGCCGATTTACGCCAAAAATACTTCTAGTATTATTAAAACCCACATGCAATTCTAGTGTTTGTAAAATTCATATTAACATGATAGAATGAATGATGGCAGGAGAAACTATTTGATAAATTAGCTGCTTTAATAACGAATTCCAAATAGAATAAACTGAAATTAAATATTAAAATTAATATTAAGTAAAAAAATTTAAAATAATTAAGATAAAAAAGATTAATTTTTTCAAAAATAAATTTTGAAAATGTTATATTAAACAAATATAAACATTTGAAAATCTTAAATGAAATAAAAATATAATATAAAAAAATTGAAATTCTCCACCATTAGAATACTTGAAATGTTCAAGAAATAAAAAAAATAATGGATTAGTAAGATTTTTTAATTATATTTTTTTATAAATTCCGAATTTTGTAAAAAATAATATTTTTGAAATTTTAAAATTCTTAAAAATTTTCAGAACTTTGATGGTAAAGTAATTTAAATATTTCTCATTTAATGTTTTTCAATTTTTTTGGTTAGAAATATCCAAGATCTGTTTTAAAAAAATTATTGATCCTTAAACTTTTTTAAAATTGATTGAGTATTGTCAAGATTGTTCTATTTCTTATAGTTTTGGAATTTTTAAAATAGTTTTTGTTGCTAAAACATTTCCTTAAGTTTTTATTTTTTGAAAATAAAATTTGATTTTTTTTCTTACTAATTTCCAAGATTTTAATGGGTCATCCTACAATTTAAATAATTTATGAATTTACTAAATTTTCAAATACAGAGTAAATTTTGATCAATTTTTTTCCATATATGTTAATTTTCCAAATTGATACCATCACAGAGAGGATTTTGTGATTTTTTCCAATGTTAGTGATTAAAACTTGGTTATAAAATATATTTGGGTGCTCAGCTACTGTTCTATAGAGACTTGGTGCCTAACAAGGCGAAACAAGCAAAGCCCCACAGCAAGTTGAAGGGTGGTAAAGTGGGGAGTGGGAGAACCTAAAATTGAAGTGGAGGAGAAGGTTCCGTGGGGTCCAATCCCAAATGCGGCGAGACGCAGCATTGGAAAAAGCCAAATTTTTCTCCACTATAATACACACTAATTCCTTTCTTTTATATTTCTTTTTTTATTTTTAGTTTTTTTATGTGCTGACGTGGATCCCACCACTTCCCAAGATAGGGGGAGATAATGGCCTCAAGTGGAGTAATGAAAAAGAAAAGAAAAGGAAAAAAGAAAAAATCTGAAACCGTTCGGACAAAGAGAAAGAAAGTAAAGGAAGGACAGCCAAACCCGAAGCTGACATGGCCCGTACTACCTGCTTCCCTTTGGCCAAGGAAAAGACGTAGAAAATACATCACAGGTGTATTTTTTTTTTTAAGTCGTAACTAGCAAACTAATAAGTCGGGGTTGTGTTTCGAGTTAATTTTTTTAACATAAACAATACACAGGTGTTCTTACATCACCATGAGAAATTTAAATTCAAAAAAGAGAAATTAATGTTGCATTTAATAAAATAAATAGAAAATTATATAAATCAATAAAGTATAGAAAGATTTGTTAACACCGACTAAACTAAAGTTAAAAGCTAAAAAATAAATGCGAATAAAGATTTATAATCTCATGTTTATATGGCAATAAAAATGAGTTTTTCATTAAAAAAGTAATAATTTAAATTTTATAGAAAAAATATATTTGCTTAATATAAATGCTCTTTTTCTAATTAATGTATTTTTTTATAGATAAATATATTTATTTAGCTAAGTTGTTTATTGCTTAAAAAAAAATCTATATCCAATTTAACGATTTAAATAAGGATAATATATCATTTTTAGCTTTTTTTTCTTATTACATAAAAACTGAAAGCAATTAAAATCAATATACAAAATTTTTTTAATGATTTTAAATAAGAATAGAAAAGGAATCTCTTTAATCAAACCCCTTTCCCTTATTAATGAATTCTTTTCTCTTATTTATAAATTACTTTTATTAAAAATATTATTTTTATATAAAAATTTATCATAATCCTAAAATTAAATTTTAATAAAAAAAATAATTGATAATTTTGACGCCAATATATTAAGAAAATATAAGAATAATAAATTTGAGAAAAAGTATATAAATTTGTATAACAAAAAAATAAAAAATAGATCTTGTGCATTGAATATTTAAGAAACCAATTGTTAATATTTCCATAAAAAATGCTAATATTATTCAAAAACAATGATGTAATTAAATAATTATTTAAATATCATTTTAATAAATTTATTTAAAAAAAATCTAATTATAAAATATAAAAAATAAAAAAGTCTATATGCTTGATTTTTTTTCCCTTGACCTTTTGTTTCTCTACAACCTTTTCGGTCATCAAAAGTAGCTTTGATAATAAAAAAATTAAGGGGTCATAATTTAAATTTCAATCATTTTTCATATAAAAACACATCTAATTAAATTATAAAATATTTTTTTACAACAAACACATATTTTAATCGGCTTAAAAATTCAAAATCAAATCAAAATAAAAAACTTCTTAAATCTAATCTTATAAAGGTGAAAACCACCTCCCCTAGTTTTCTCTAACAAAAAGAATTAAATTTAAAAAAAATTCAACATTGAGGATTAAAGTGTAGTTTTTATGTGCCTCTTGAACAATATACATTGGAAAAAAGGCATTTAATTTTTTGAATTTCAATTTTATACTTTATTTTTGAATTTTATTTTCATACAATAATAAGAAATTATATTATGCAAAATTGACTTGTAATTTAACTCTGGAACGATCTCTACATCTAGGACACATATAACATGAATAATGGCAACCCAATAAATCACCCATCTCTTTAATTTATTTGTTAATTAATTAATATGCAATAAAAAAGACTTTTTTTTTCTTATTTTAATGCTAAAATTATTTTGGGATCGTTTTAAAAGTGAATCGGTTTGGATATTATGATCTTAAAAACTTATTTTTCAAATTCATTTAATACATTAAAAGAAAATAAACAAATAGTTTTGAATAAATTAATAGGTTCATCTAATGAGGCAAACTTTTTGAGTAAAGAAGAAAGATACAAAAACTAGTTACTATTCTTGAAACGCTTTCCAAGCGAGTCCTTGATTCCTTCTCCATTTCTATACGCCTCTTTCGTTCTCCAAAAGCCGCCTCTCTCTCGCTCAGAAAATCTCTATTATGAGATATAGCTTAGCTGTGTAAAAGCCGAAAAAGTCCTCCAAACTCTACACACAATTACTACGACAGCGCATAAGGGAACACCAGGTGACCCCAGCCGCTTGTCCAACATTTTAAAACACTTGTGGATAACTATTGAGAAAAAAACTGAAACACTGTTAGGTGGTCAATGTTTGAACACAAACCCATGATCTATACATACAATTGCCTAAGAATCGAGAGAAAGATAAACAAAAAAAAAATTAAAAATTAAAAAAAATAGGACAAAAATTTTGCCTAAAAATAGGTTTTAAAAAACATTGAAACTCAGAAGACAGCCACCCTAACACCACGAATCTTTATTCCTTTTCATCAAAAAAATTCCAGCAGGGTCCATCTTGTTTAGCCCCAATTAAATTCAAGCACACACAACCACCTGATCATAAACAAAAACCAGCCTCCCTTGTCCCCTTCTCTACCAAGTCGACCGACCACTCAATTACCCCAGCCACAACAAGCCACACCAAATCCAATCCAGCAGCCACTACCCCCTCAACTTCGAGCTAATGGAGTTGATGCTGCAGAGTTCGCCACTCCGGGGCGACTGAGAACAGACGAAATTCCTCTTGTTGTCAATGATTTTAGAATTGACGCAAGGAATGCTATGGAAGCTGGTTTTGATGGAGTTGAGATGCACGGGGCTCAATGTTACTTAATTGACCAGTTCATGAAAGATCTAGTTAACGATAGAATAAAGAATAAACCACGAAAATGTAATTCAATTAATTAAGTTTTAAATTTAATTTTTAGAGTTTATCAGCTCAAATCTTATAAATTTTAGAGTTATTAAAAACTTATATATATAATAGCTAATTTTAAAATTTATAGGATTAGTCAAAACACATATATACTGGCCTGAAAATCCACATTAAAAAAAATTGACTATTGAACATATTAACATGGTAAGATGAATTTTTCACCTGTACGCCGGGGAAGATGCACACAGAATTACTACTACAGCACACAAGGGAACACCAAGTCATGACCCCAACTGCTTATCGAACATTTTAAAAATCGTTGAAGATATCTACTGAGGAAAAAAACTTAAACACTGTTAGGTCCATTACCAGCAAATGCTATTATTTTCTCCGCTAGCTCAAACATTGCATTTTTTTAAGCATCTTACCCTCTTTGCCACGTATTGGTTACGTCATTGTTTGAACACAAACCCATGATCTATACATGCAATTACCTATGTTTATATATGTCGAGTCTTTTTCAACTGCAAATAATATTTTCATGTAAGCTAATAAGACGTCAATAATTAAATTCTTTTTAGCAAAAAAAAAAAAAATCTTCGCCATCAAGCCAACCACTTCCATTCTATTTTAAGTCCGTTATAATAATTACTGCACATTAGTAATTATTTATCCATTATTAAAGTTGTTTCTGGTGTGCCAGGATTTCAGCTAATTCGCTGGACCGCAGAGCGTGGCTTCCAGAGTGAATGAAACCATTCTCACTGTTGTTGCTTCAATTAAAGAAAAAGGACTCAATGGAACATCAGCAGATTCGACCAGCAGAAACCATGAAAGTGTGTCGTCAATTACCCGCACGTTATCCTATCTTTTAAGGGCTACGGTCTAGTGTGATCTAGCTACCCTCTTCGATTCTCAAAAGAAAAATGAGAAAGATTGACGACTACTGCTAAAGAAAGATCAAATTATGACGGGCTTTGGTTGCCGTGCATGTATAACAAGTGGATCATGCTTTAGGTCAAGAAATTACGTCTAACTACTTCTCAACCTACAAAATTCTCAGCATTTACAGATGCTTGCTCTAAGATTCATTCTGAAACACAAAAGGCAAGAAAAGAAAAAGAAAATACTAAATTGGTTTTATTCATAGTCACAGTACAGTCATTGATTGGTAGACACAAAAGAAAGAAAGAAAACAGATCACCAGCAAATTCATTTTTTTCTCTTGAATCACAGAGAGAAAATCCTCAGCCGATAATTTACAAAATCTCTCAGGAATCCAATTCCGTGGAAAAGAAAATAAAAAGGGAACCTTCATCAAAACTAACCCAGAAGAGGAAGTAGGGATTACACCAAATAATATATTCTCTTCTGTTCTCTTCTCCCATCAAGTGAACTTATGATTCACAAGATTAAACAGAACAGAGACCTTACCCACCCACCCCCTCCCCCCCCTCTCTACAAATCTAAAGAAACAAGTTCAATAACTTTGTTTCTCCTCCTTCGTCTCCCAATCCAGCACTATCAAAGCAAGCTGTATTTGTAGTCACCGACTCCGCCGAATTCATTGAAGGGGTTCCCGGTCGACGGATTTCCTGCTTATAAGGAAACCCTTTTAGGGAAAAGCTTGGGGTTAACCCAAGATCAAGATCGTTATGCTGCACCTTCACTGCAACCGGCTCTTCAGTTCTTTTTCTTTTCGGGGAGAGTCTAGATCTCGAAATCGAGAATCTAGGATGGTGATTTGGATTCGGATCCTGTAGCTTCCATATGTCCGTACAGGCTACTTCAACCTCCGATGCTTCGTCTGATGAAGGAGATGGAGATCCTCCGCCGCCAGTAAGTAACTCAGGCATCGGCTGTAAAGTACCTCCTCGCAGGACTGTTTCCATTGCAGCTTGGCAGACGTGCCAATTTCCAGTCCATAAAAGGCCCGCAGCACCGTTTACTGGATTCACCGTTCTACCACAAGCCTCGAATAACAAAGATTGAAACAAAGCTGAAAAAAACATACGAGAAGACAAATTTTAGAAAAAGTATCAGAAAACCTGGAACAAATTATAAGAATAGAAACAAAACAAATGGGTAGATTACTAACAAGGACGTTGGTTTTCAGGGACAGCAGAAATGAAGGACATAAGACCAGCACGGCCAAAAAACTTGGCAACGAAAACAGTAGCATGGCCTTGAGCTTCAGGGCTTTCAATCCACTGTAAACACGGACGTAAAATACAGTTCTCACTGCATCCCTTTCGAAGTACTCTGCACCCGTTGCAACTCATCCTTGTTCTTGGTTATTAATCATGTAGGTGTACATAAACCCAATACCAAAATTATAATTGCGAAAAATTCAAACACCTCACAAGTTAGTTAGTTGCTTTGAATGCAATTAAAGGATTGTCTTTGAGATCGAGAAGGGGAGGAATAATAGAGAAGAAAAGGGAGATATTAAGGTTGCGAGAGGATGGAGAAGGGTGTATATATAATGGTGAAGATTGAAGAAGGGAGTTTGGGCTTAAAGAGGTTTTAATTTTAACTAGGGTAGAGGTTGAGTTAGCTTGATAGTTGGGTAAAATGTCTTGTAGGGGCATGGTTAGATTAGATTCCAAATACTTGGGCGCGAGCGGCTCCGTGTTTCCGCGGATGCTTCTACCTGCACCGTCGGATTCTCGTTTTCTTTTGGGTAGTGGTGATCACAGTGGATATTGATGGGCTTTCCTTTTCATCATCATTTTTTTTTTGTTAATTATATAGATAAAGTTTTAAATATACGTTAAGTATTTTTAGGTGATTACATTTTTATTATTTTATGGAATAAAAATAAGAAGATACAGGATCCATATAATCATATAAAATGTCATCACTTGACAAAAAAACACACTTCAAATTTCAATTAATTGTCATGTTTTAAAATTTAAGAACATATTCAAAATAAATAAAACTTTAAGCACTACATTGTAAAATAGCTAAAATTTGAGACATTGATTATATAATTATTTTTTTTAATTCAAAGACTTAATTATACTTTATAAATTTATGTGTCTAAATTTATTATTTTTATATCAATGCGTGAAATCTTTTGTAATAATCATGTGGAATTTGAATGTTTATTAATAAAGACTTGATGTAATAATTAAATGATGACATGATAACAATGATATAGTTTATTTGAACTTATAATATTAGAGTTGACACGTAACATTACCAAAGGAAATTTCATTAATTTTTTTAATTGTAAAAATACATTACTACATGAAATAATTAATAGAGTATTTTAGGAAATACCCAAGTTATAAAAAATTATGTTTACAATATCAATATTTGAACAATTTAACCCTAGAGCCTATTGACTTGTTAAATAAAACAAAAACACATTTTCTAATTATTTAGATCCACCACCACCAAGATACAAGATGTACACCATGACAGAATAAGCATAACTTATGTTCCTTGCAAACTTTTCCCCTTACTTTAACTCATCCTCCAGCTTAATACTAAAAAAAAGTATATCAAACAAGTTTAGTGAGCAATTTAAACAAATGAAATGTTCAAGGGAAATGTTGAAACCACAAGCTTGGATTATATTTATTTTATCACAATATGAGTATTATAATTAAATTAAATATTAAAGTTAAAACTAGATAACATAGAAAAACATGTGAAACATACATATATCATGTCAAACTTGCAAATAAACATAAAACATATAAAGATCTTAGCATGCATACTAAGCATAAATTCAAAGATGCATAAAAGATCCATGCATACTAATATATTTGATTAAACAAATCTAGAAGAGGTATTTACTTATTAAAGCACTTTAAAGTTGATGGAGTTTTAATGTTGTCAAGAATTAATTATTTATCTTTAAAACTTTATTACTCCTCACTTGGTGTAGATGATTGTTTGCAATAAACCTACCAAGATTTCAACAATACCATTTTGTTTAGATGCACTATCAACGAACAAATAAAATATAAGTCAAATATCTCTCAACAATACCGAATCTAAGCTCTAAATTTAGGAGGAAAATGAGTCTCAAAACAAAAGATAAAACACTAAAAATTAAGGTCGGAAAAGAGTATGAAAAACTTGAAAAAAAAACTCTTTTCAAAACCCCCTTTTTATAGTAAAATTTGGAACCAAAATTGATAAGAATTAATTCTTATTAATACTAGAATAAATTCACTCAATGATCAACTTTGATTATTCATCATAATACCAGAATTAGTCTTGATAGTTTTGGTTTTAAAGATCTATAAAAACTATCCCAAACTATCGAGGTTTATGAAGAATCAGTTCTGAAAAAATGAAACCGAAGAAGCTAATCAGATTTAGTCTATAGACTGGACAAGATAATGAGCTGAAGAAAAATATTTCATGGACTAAGCCCAAGCCCAAAATTAAGTAGGAAAAAAAAATATTTTAGAGCTCAAAAAATTATTTTACAATAAACATAAATCTAGACTTAAGCCTAACTTGATGCCCGAGGCTCGAGCATAAGCTAAGCCAGGCCAGGCTTGGGCCCAAGCTTGGGCCACATGTGTGTGTGTGTGTTGGGGGAGGGGGTAAAGCCTAAAGCCCACTTTTGTTTTAGCTCCCCCTTTCTAAAAGCTTAGGTTTTCTTTGAACTCTATTTTAACTTTCCACCTTCCCATTATATAAACAACAAGTAAAGCTTATTTCTTTTCTATTTAGGATACAAGTTTTTAAACGGTTTTGGTTTTCTCCAAAATATGCTAACCAAGAGTTTTTAAGATCAATTTCTCGTTCACCTATAAATTATTTAAATTATGTTAATGTTTCATGTTAAAGAGTTTATGTTAAAGATTAAATTTTAAAAAAGTTTTAACTCCAAAAGTGAATGCACCCCACTTTTAATTTTGCATCAAATGTTTCCATTAACTATGTTTTAAACAATTTTTAATAATCCTCAAATGAATGGAATTTGTCTAACGAATTTAAAAATGACTCAAAGATTTGTAGAAAGAAATTGATTTAGTGAATCACTACATCGGAGTAGGTAGCTTTTGACTTTGAACATTTCTTAGTGAAATCCTATCATATTTGCTCAACTAACTAGTGAATATGATACCTTAAGAAATTTATCTTTTTGTATAAATCAAGACAATAATATTTACATAGTTTTGTACCTAGTGACTTCCTTTGGTTTTCACTATTATATTCATTTTGTCTTTGAACAATTCTTTGATTTATAAGTGTTTTAGAGAATTCAACCTTTCTTGATATTCTAAAAAAATGACCACATTTCTCACTCATATATATGATCTTTAATTAAGAGTATTATGTTATACTCAGATTACTGGTAAATCTACTTAGTTTAATAAACGAGTATGCAATATCAACTCTTATATGTTTTTAAAGATACACCAAACTCCTAATTATCTTAGAATATTACAATCGGTCCATTCCCTTGCCTTTATTTTTTGATATATGAACATTTATATCCATTGATGTTTTCATAATACTATTGTCACCTATAAAAAATTTATCAAAAATTTCCTCAATATAATGAGATTGAGACAATATCAATCCATCAAATGGCTTAATCATTTTAAGTTCTAGTATGACATCTGCAACATTCAAGTTTTTTATGAAAAACTTACTAGTTAATATTTTCTTGGTAGACTTCATCATATAATCATTACTACCCAAAATAAGCATGTTTTCCACATTTAGATATATAATGGCGTAACCTTTATCTTTGTTTTTCACATAAACACATTTATTAACTTTATTGATTTTGAACTCATTTGACTACATAGTTTTGTTAAATTCTTCATGTCATTGTTCAAGTGTTAGTCTTAATCATATAATAATTCAATAAGAGTACACACTTTCTTTTCTTATCAATTAACAATGAACCCCTTAAATTGTTCCATATACATCTCTTTATTAAGGTCACCATTCAAGAAAGCTATTTTCTTTTTTACATCCATTTAATGTATTTCAAGTTTTTTAATATCTGCGATGACTATATATGTTTTTATGAAAGTTATTCTTGACACGAGTGAATAAATGTTAAAATATTCACACCTTATTGTTGTTTGAATCCTTTAACAATAGGTTTTTCTTTGTATTTGTTAATAGTTCCATAAGCTCTCATCTTCTTTTTAAAGATCATTTTATGGCCTAATGGTTTACTTTCAAATGAAATATCCACTAATTTTTATGCATGTTATTCATAATTGATTCAAAAGTTAACTTATAGAGGTATGCATGATCCACAATAGGTTTTTCTTTTCAACAAAAAAGCCAACTAATCCTATTTGGTAAAACAAAAGTTGATTGTAAGATATGCATGGTTCCAAGTTAAAAACCCAATAACTAACCTTTTTTTAAAAGCTCCATTTTGTAGGTTTTCAAGATTTTATATTTTTTTTTCAAATTATTCATAATTTTTACATCATCTAATCTTTTAACCAAACATATTTTATTTCTAACCACCACCACATCATAATTATAGCTATAACTACCATCAAAACTACAGTCATAAGCCAAATAGACCATAAAAAAGGAGGGGAGGTTTTCCATTGAATTCTAACATGTAATAAGTTGAATACTTTACCCAAGCTTGGTGTGAGTTTGTAATAGTCTTAAATATCAGGACAAAATGAACACAAATATAATTATTAAAACACGAGAATTTTTTTTATCTATCAAAATTTCAGTAGTCTCTCTTATAATGGGAGATCATAAGTTATCGAAAGTGACATGCTACACTACTAATTTAAATTTTTCATTCAATATCCAATCATTCTGGATCTTAATCACATCAATAGTATTCATTATTTCACCCAAAAACTCAAAAAAAAAAATTTGTAATCAATTATGTACTTCAAGAAAAATATAAATCAAACATATGCATAAGATTATGAAAACATTTTAATAATAGGGTTTGTTTATATTCATGTATCAAAAGTAAAGGTTTGACATAGTTATTACATAATTAAGTACATTACAAGCAATTCTAAAATTATACATGTCACTTCTAATTTACGATAACAAAAATGGGTTAAGATATGGCTAATCTTGTTGTAAATAAGATGGCTCTAAAAATGCAATATAAATATTGCAATAAATGAAGTAATCATAAACAATAATAAATACATTCGAAACAATATCAACATATCTAATCCTTTTATTACAACCCAATATTAAAAAAATTAGTCTTTAATAATGATTCCCTTATTTTATACATTTCTCCCTAATCCCATATCACATTTGATTATATAGAGTTAAAAAAATTCTATTCATGACTTCACTATCAATCATTCATCATTTAATGATATATTTAATGTCATTAACCATATCCATTTGGTATAATAATTCATCGCCTAAGGATGGATTTTCAAGAAGATGTTGACACCAACTCATTGGTATTATGAGTTATCACCTTCTTGGATAACTAATCAGTATTTTTAGTGTACATGCCAATATTAAGATGTCCACATTGATATCATTAGCTTATCCTCTTTTTTTAAAAAAATAGCCAATCATGTACTCTCTCCTCCTCAACTATCTGGGATGGTGATGCTAATACTAATGGACCTTATAGTATCATTAGTCTTCCTTACTAGAATTGACTAATCAATTTCATTACAATTACCAATATCAATACAACCCACCAATATCATTATTATTTCCAATCCAGAATAGCTAATCAAGTCCATCATAATATTTAAATTCATCTCTTAGAAATGTTGATGTCAAGGTCTCATTGACATCATTAGCCTTCATACTAGGAGTAGCTAATCAAATTCAAGTATCAATCTAATCACATTGATATCATTAACTATTCCCAACCTAAATTAGCTAATCAAGTCCGTTATAAGATCTTAATTCATCATTTGACAATGTCGATGTCAAAAATCCTTTAACATCATTAGCCTTCATAACCGGAGTAACTAATCAAATTTAAATGTAAATTCTTATATCAATATAATCTCATTGATATCATTAACTATTCTAATCCGGAATAGCTAATCAAGTATATCTAGATATTTCTTTTCATTTTATTATTCATTATCATATTTGCAAGTAATACAAAATCACAAGGAACTAACATTTCTAATAATGAAATGAATTAGAATTACATGTTGTCGACACTCTAGTAGTACCTCCCTAATGCTGCATAGCTCCCACGGCTCCTCCTGTATTAACAAGAATACCACATTATTTATCACTCAATGCACATTCTATGTTGATTTCTTTCAACTAATCCATCATTTACAATTTAAGTTTCATTGAATTTCCATTTCAATTTCTCATTCAATCCTTTTTCTTAGTTTACTTCTAAAAATTAAAAAAAAATTAAAATCCCAATGCACATACATGTCGACATGAACTTCATTCTTACAATCTCTACCAATTTGGTCTTACTTAAGAACAATTTATAAACAAAGTAGAAATAGCTAATTTCCAGCCAACTTAATTTAATCATTCAAGAACATTGTTCTTTATTTAAATCATAATTGAGGTTATAAAGTTCTTTTTTTAATGTAGTTTGTTTGCTTAAAAAGCTAAGATATAGAACTACTTTTTTAATGAAAGGAGGGAAGCTAAATTCCGCCATTTACACACCCGAACTACCCATTATTGTAACTCGCTGAAACTATCCAATATAGTTCCCAGCTTGACCTCCCCTTAGATGTTTACCCATTTATGAAGTTTTAGAACTCTGAATTAAACAAGTTTAGTTCTGTTGGAAAGATAACATCTCTAGTTATAACTTCTATGAAGGAACCTATCCCAAATTTTACTATTTTCATGCTCTAATCTCATTTGGAATTTCAGAGACAAAATTGTCCAATTTTTATCTACGGGTTTAATGAACAACCAAACGTTTCTAGTTGACTTCTCATAACTCAAAACAATCATTGCCATTGTCGTGCTATATATCATGTAACATCACTAAATGTAACCTCTTAAAACCAATCAACCCAATTCACAATTCATACTAACAATAGCATAAATTAAGATAAAATGTACATCTTCCATTATAAACCTTCATTTATACATTAACACATATCAATTTCTTTAAAATCAACATGCTCATTAAATTAACCAAACTCCCTTTTCCTAAGCATAATATGGTCGACACCTTATACCACCCAACACTTCAAATTTGTCCCTAATTATTCATGGTTTTAGGTTATTTCAACTCTACATTAACTCAAATTTATCATTTCACAATAATTTCTCAATATCCCTAAAATCCACCTAAGAACCCTAACACAAAATTCATTATTATAAAGCATCAATTCTTGATCGAATTCAATTAGACTTGCATATTCAAGTGTAAGCCTTTTACCTAGTGATAAAGTAAATCTAGCCAATTCTCAATCAGTTAAAATTTTTTGACTCATCTTAATTCTTCCTCCTATCCAGCCTCTTTCTCTCTCTAACTCTCACAATTCTTTCACTTAATCTTGCTAATTTCTTCCTTAGATGAAGTTTCCCCTACTTGGTACCTTAATCTCACACAAACCTTGTTAATTTTAGTGATTTCCCTCTAAATTAGATGAAGTGAAATGAAGATTTCCCTTGTCTTTCTTTTTTTATGTACTTCGAGCTTTGAAGAGGAAGGAATGGGGTATTTATAACTAAACTTTTCTTATTTACATATTGACCCTATATGGTTCAATTGTTTTTTTTTATCCTCATTTATTTTCTCTTTTAAAAATTTGTTCTATATCTTTTATCACTTTTAATTTCACTCCTTATCATTTAATTTAATTTAAGTTTTCTTAGAATTAGCCTAACCCTCTTTATCTCTGGGTTAAATTTTAATATTTCAAAATATTTTAACGAGGGCTTACGGAGTTCATGATGTTAATAGTTTATTCAATTTAAAGTTACAAAGTTTCTTGAGAAGGAGAAAGATGGTTAAAAAACAAAGATGTTTATATCTTTATTAATAGAAGTAGTACTTTAGGGATTTGGTTATTAGGGGTGACTTGCATATGGTATGCAAAAATGAAAAATATTTGTTTGGATTGTTGTGGGGTTAATATGATAGTATTTTTCTAGTAAAGAGAAAGATGATAGTATTTCTAGTGACTAATCATTGAGGAGAAGTTGTGCGCAGGGTTAGGAAACAAACCCATTTTATAGGCAGTGTAGTTTGTATATAGATCAAAAAGTTTTTTTTGGTTATTTAGAACTATTCATGTGCATGATGCTATTATTATTATTATTATTATTATTATTATTATTATTATTATTTTAGTTTGTTGAGGAAGTATGATGTAACTTTGGATCAACTATGGTGAGACATTTAAAATCTCTAAAAGAAAAGAGTAGGAATCTTTTCATACATCCTGCATATATACAATCACATTTATCAATATTGCCACATTAACCAAGCAATAAATTACTTGATGACTTGAAAATACTATGAACATTGTCAGCTCGACATGGATAGGCATTGCACATAAGCTCTAAAGCGATGCATGGACAAGATCTAGACATGTGCGAGAGGGATCATTAATTTGTTTTGTAATAATCTCAAATTTATAGGACAAGATGCACACTTTCATATGGAAAATACTAGGATTTTAGTTTTTATTTTCTATTGAAATTTCAGCAAAGTTTCCCCTTGCAATAATGACATCCCAAGTTATCGACTTGTTTCATTACACTACGATACTCTTTATCCAACCACTTGATCCAATCATCTCAAATCATAATTACACCAAGCAATACTATGAATACAACTTCCAAAGCATATTAACATGTCATTTCTCAAGCATAAAATTAGATATAAATCATAGAATTTAGAGATTAGACATTAATAATCATGCATTGAGACAAATTTAAATTCTTTAAATTAACAATACTTAATTAAACACTATCTAAATATTTATATGAAAAGACACGAATTAAAAATGCATACATATAAGTGATTAGTACTTAAAAGTGCATTTTTATCAAGGTTTTATATCATCATTTTGCACTTGAAGTATCAATAACTCCTTAACTAGAGCATGTTTTATAATAACAAGTCTGATAATATAAGATACCTTTAATTTATGGTAAATGTTCATTTTAAATGCATGCCTATCACATAAATCAAAGGATTGATTGATGAGTTTAACTACTGAAATTGAGAAGACAAAGAAAGGGCTAAGCTTAGAATAGAGATGTTGGTTGAATTCAAATTGGAACATCATTAAGTTATTGGATCATAACTGGAGTTGTAGAACTTGAATTTAGGTCTGGTTTGTATGGATAGAAAGCTAAGACATAGGCCTAAAACTTTCATGAGAGTCCAAGATTCAAAAGGATAGTTTTCAAGTTCAAATTGTAGCAACAACAGAGTAGTCGGAATCTGTCCTGCAGGGCAAACACTGTTTAGTGTTCAGCCTATATCTCGAGTTCTAGAAGTCCAAATGACCTCATTCTTTTTTTGTTGGAAAGCTGAGATAATTTCTCAAAATGTTCATGAAGACTATCTGTTCAAATTCTAATATTAGCAATGATGTTTTCTATAGACAAGAAGATAAGGATTGTTACTAGTCAAGAAGTGGCCACCAACTAAATAATTAGTCATTAAATCAATAGTTCTGAATTTTGGGCTATAAAAGGAGGCATTTGCCATGCATTTAGACATCTTGATTTTCAGATCAAGATCATGCTCTTTATTTCTTTCTTTATATTTTTGTAATGTTTAAGTTTTATTATATGTTATATTTTCCTTAATCTCTTGTTTATGCTTGTCATTTCCTTTACTATACTTATGTTTTTATATTATTTATTTATATTTCTCTTCTTCATTATGTTTAGCTAAGTTTATTATATCAAGGTGAAAAGGTTACACTAATGGTGTCAGAATAAGTATAGTGTAAACTCAACATGGATTTTAATGTTTGATACTAATATGTTTTGTATTTGTTATCTTACTCACTCTTAATACCTTGCTTGTTAAATGGTTAATCTAGATTTGTGTTGAACAACCCTTGGTATAACAAATAATTGATCCTTTCATAGCCAACTGTATGGTATAACCGACACCTGAGCTATGAAAGGAACTTGATTTGTTGTTAACATAAGTTATCACCATGAATACCTGATAATATTTACAAGTATTGACATTACTCAAATATGATAATTAATGTAATCATGTTAACAATTTATAATCTGATTGAAACCTCTTTTGTGTGTGGTTTCCAGTCAAGTAATAAAAAGATTTTATACTATACTTATTTGAAATATCATTAATGGATCCTCTAACCTTGAAAATTGTTTTATCTTTGTTTAAATCCTTACATCATTATCACATCTCAAAGCTCTCTTCAAATCTTTTCTTTTATTTATAATTTTATAGTTCACCTCCCTGTGGTTCGACCCCGGTCTTGCCAGATTATTTATTACTTCGACACTTCTGCACTTGGGATAAGACATCAATCTTTTGATCGTGTCAATAAATTTGCATTATACATTAATTAACAATTACATTAGTTTTCTATTTAGAGAAAGTTTGACATAATATATAGCAAAATAAATACAGCCTCAACTAAAGAGCTAGTCATATCTTGAGGAAGATGAACATGCAAGCAAACACACACACACTTTGACCTCAATAACAAAAAGTGTAAATCATTGCATCTTATAATCCAATGTAATAAATCTTTTTCTTTCCATTACATCCTTACACATGAATTAAAATTTCAATATTAAACATCTTGATATCCTTTGTCACCGATAATTTGGGCCATCCAAATCAATACCAATATCAATTCCAAATCGATATTATTAGTCATCATCACAATGATGACTAATCAAGGATATGCTAATACCATTTTTCCCAGTATCATTAGCATCCACTTCCTGGATAGCTAATCAAATTCCAAATAATGCCAACACCAATGTAACTTCACTGGCATCATTGGCCTCTATAACCTGAAATGGCTAATCAATTCCATATAAATGTCGATACCAATATAATCATACTGATATCACTTCATGACCCGAAAGGCTAATCAAATTCCATTTAACATTTTCCTTACTATTCTTTTAGTTGCATGCTAATGTTAATATAATCATATTGACATCATTAGCCTTCATATCCTAGAATGACTAATCAAGTTCTTATTAAAGTTAGTGTTGATTTCAATGTATCACATTGATAATCATTAGCTTTCAAATTACCTTGGACAACTAATCAAATTCACAATTCCTTCTTTTCTTCCACATTATTCTTCCATTTATTATTCATGAATCTTACCTTTAATAAAATTGCAGTTAACATAATTTAAGTGAAACAATTAAATAAATCAAAGTGTAGAATACCTACCTATCTAGTGTGTTGATCCTACACTTCCAAACACCCTGGGGTTTAACTATAACAATATCCCCTGTCAAAATAAGATTATCATATTACCATCATTTCATTAATTATGGATCCATACGTGGATTCAAAGATAACATAATTTTATTTATTGCATTTATATTTCATAACAATCAAATTGTAATCATTTAATTCTCTCATTATCAATCTTGGTCAAATGACCATCAACATTATCCTTAATTAACCTCTTATTTCATCTTGATTAATGATCAATAATACAACACAAATATGTCTACAAAAATATATTTCTACAATAATCACATGCATGACTATGATACTTTATTCTTTCTCTTTTAGGGCCATTTTGACAAAATTATACTTATTGAAACTCAAGGGTTCAACTTTTACGCATCTAAATCATTCATCTTACACTTATTTAAACATGATTTAATTCAATTATCATGAAAAGTTAACCCATTTAATTCATCTCTATTACAAAATCTAAACCAAACCCTTATTTAATAAAGGAATTGTATTTTCTTTGTTTTCTTACAATTTAATTTCTTGCTTATATTTCCTTTACTTCCATTATCATCAATTAACATAAATTCTAAGTCATTTCAATTAAAAAATTCCAATTCTTCTTTACTCTATTTGGTCAAACCATATTCAACAAAAAAGGGTATAAATTTCTTCAAATTTCTATAATTGATACATTGCCTATTTACTTTTAGGCAAGAACACAATAACAACACAATTTGATAGCAATTTCATAAAAAAAATAAATTTAAACCCCCTATCCACACCCTAGGCCGAAACTTACTTTATAAAAAAGGGTGTGGTTTTCTTTTTTAATTTTTACAGTTAGCACTTTACCCACTAGTATTTTATATAAAAGAACACCATACAAACCAATTTTCTTGTCAATTAAATGAAATGAATTCAAACCCTTTCCCCATGCTTTGGGCGAAACCTTGTTCATGATGGAGGTTTATTTTCTTTTTAATTTTTTCAATTAATACATTTCCCAACTCTTTTTTATCCACATTAACACGTTTCAAACATAAACACAATCAATTTAAACAACCTATCTTAAGTTCAAAATTTCCATAATACCTTACATTACAAAAATCACAACAATCCCTATCACAACTTTAAATTAGCTTTTGAACAATTTTTTTACCTCTTAACTTCAAAAAATTAAAAAGGAATTTAGTAAGAAAATCCAAGTTTTCCTTCACTCCATCTTCTTCCATTTTTTAGCTTCCAAGAATACTTCTTTAAGCTCAAACAACTCTTTTAAAATTTAAAATTTCTTGTTTGAACCCTTTAAACTCCTTTTTGTAGCAATGAGACATGAAATAAATTATGAATTTTGGCCAAGTGTGGGGGCAACGCCAACTTGTGTGCTACATACCCAATGCTCTTCACAATTTTAAATGGCCCAATGTATCTTATGCTAACTTTCCTTCCACACCAATTCATAACATATGTTTCCAAGGTTCAACTTTCAAAAATACATTATCTCCAAAATTAAATTCAAAGGGCCTCTTCTTTTATCTGCATAACTCTTTTGTCTATCCAGAGCTACCTTCATTCTATCCTTTACGATCCTTACATTTTCTATAGTAATTTGTACCAATTCAGGCCAAATACGCTTTCAATCACAAACTTTCTCCTAATTAACTGGAGTTCAACATTTCCTACCATATAAAGCTTCATAAAGAGTCATCCTTATAATGGTTTGATAATTGTTGTTATACGTGAACCATTAAAGGCAAGAGATTCTCCCAATTCCCTCCAAATTCTAGCACACATGACTTTAAAAGGTCTTTGAGAATCTAAATAGTCCTCTCTGACTAACCATCCATTTATATGTGAAATGCAATACTTGGTAATTTATTTACTGAATCTGTCATCTTTACTGATAAAAACAAGACAGATTTTGTCAAACGATCTACAATAACCCATATAGCATTGTTACCCTTTTTTCCCCTGGGTAATCCTGATATAAAATCCGTGGTGATATCCTTCCATTTCCATTTTAGAAGCAACAATGGTTGCAACTTTCCAGTAGGTTTTTTATATTTTACCTTCACTTGCTAGTAAACCCCACACTTTGCCATAAATTCTGCTATTTCCCTTTTTATGTTAGATCACTAATAAAACTCTTTCAAACCCCTATACATCTTGTACTCTTAGGATGTACTACAAACTTGGATTCATGGGCTTCTTATAGCACTTCCTCCTTAAGGGCTTTGTCATCTGGCAAGTAAATTTATCTACTTATTACCATTAATCCATCATTTAGAACATGAAAATATGTTTCAACCCCTTGGTTCACCTTCTTTATGATCTTCCCTACATCTACATCCAACCAATGGGCCTTTAATACCTTATCTTAAAGCACAAAAGAAACTTTAATTTGGGTTATCAAGGATCCCTCATGCCTTAAACTCAATTGCAAATTGATTCTCTATAGCTCTACTAGTTCCTTTCACTACAATAACCTCACATGACTTACCACAACTTTACCTTTTCAACATAAGGCATCAACCACCACATTAGCCTTTCTTAAGTGATAATCAATTACGCGGTCATAATCCTTTATCAACTTCACTCAATGCCTTTGTCACATATTTAATTCCTTTTATGATATTATATACTTTAAACTCTTATGATTCATGAAAATCTAAAGTTATGATCTATATAAATAGTGTCTCCAAACCTAAAGAGTAAACACTACCATTGCCAATCCTAACGCGCCCTTTAATTGGTGATAAATAAGGTTTTCTCTTGGTTATCTAAGTGCATTGGGATATGATGGTGTCAAGTGTTTACACCTAAATAGTGTAGAAATTCAAAATTGGTTATGGAATACACTAACATGTGATTTTGGAGAGTAAAATATTGTCCTTTTAGATAGAATTTATTGAAATTGGTGAAGTCTACACATCTACCATTTTTCTTTATCCATTTTTCATTATGAACATGTTGGTGAGCCATTCATATGGCACATCACTTTTTAAATGGATTTCACCTTAAGAAACTTGTCTAGCTGTCCTCAGAGCCTTTTGTCATCCCTCTTAAATCATCTTCTTTTTTTCAATACATTGAAGACTTTTAGGTTCACATTTAGCCTATGTTTGGCCATATCCAAGCTAATATGAGGCATATTTGTTGTTGCTTTGGATTTTAAGAAGCTCGAAGGTGTAATTTTTTGTTAAGATTTAGGGCGGGCCTTATTTTGGTGATACACTCGGACTTATCTTTTTTAAGCATTGCATTTGATAATATTTCGACCATTTTTATCTATATTTTCTTGTTTTATTTCATTTGAGTTTCATGGTCTTCAATAACAATTGCCTATTTCCTTTTCAAGTAAGAGAAAATGGATCAATAAGAGTATTTAATTTCCTCACATTATGATTATATCCCTTTCAGTCAAGAATTTCATGACTAGGTATTCAGTGTTAATGGCAACACTGATCTTTTGAAAGAGATATCTCTTTATGATGACATTGTATGCTAGGTCATCTTGATAACCATAAGAGTTTAACTAAAAATTTTGAATCTAGGGTAGGTGTCAGTGATGATTGGGATTTCCATTGCCTTTTTTTACTAATACTCATTTTTCATTCCATCTCAAAAAGGATTCATAGGGTGGTAGCATTTGATTTTAGCAGAGTTTATATTTGTTATGTCTAACTCAAACTTCAATGAACTTGTCTTTTGAAAAAGGCATTAGATAATCTAAAATTTTTCAATTTCCATGTTATTTGGAATCTTTGTAACCTCTAATGAGGGGTTCCTTTTAGTTTTTCTTTTAATGACTCAATATCATTCAAAGGCTTGTATTCCATGATGACCTAACTTGTCAATTCAACCAATTCTTAGAATTTTTCCTTCAATTTTTCCTCTTTTTTTATCCATAATTCGGCAAGAACAAGATTTTTTTTTTTACTATAGGCAAAAATCAAGAAAGATAGAAGATTAAGATCAAGTTTAATCAAGAACAAGATTTCTTAATGCTAGATCCAAACAGTTTGCTTGGCTTACTGTTGTAGTGTGCTATGTTGCTTGCTTCTACTGTGATGTTGTTTAGTTATTGGAGGGAAGTCTGGGGGCCTTTCCTCATAGCTGCTCACTTCTTAATGGAGAGTGCTGGATGGAGTCTGTCTTAGTAGTGACCACTCTAGCTTTGTGTGCTGCTTTATACAATTTTGTGTGCTCAGCTTCTTGAAGATGGCTTCTAGATCTTTAGGTTGCTCTAACTAATCAGTTTGGTTTGTTGCTTTCAACTTGTTGTTTGTGGGTTGGTTTCCAGCTGCTGGTCCATTGCTATTTGTTTGTTATGGTGCATGTTCATAGATGTTTGCCTCTCAGTGGAGGAGCCTTGCTGTTGTCCGTTGGCCTTGCTATGTCTAGTAGTGACCTGGTCATATGCTGATTTATTGTGTTGCTGCAGTAGGTGCAATGCCTGGTTGTGTTTGTTTTGTTGCTTATGGGCTACCTCCTAGTGACATCTCTGTCATTAGTTTGCTAATGGTGGTCGGTTTTGATGGGTATTGCTTTTGCTGCCTTCGACTATCCAGTATTCCTTGTTATGCTGGATGCTTTGCTTTCCCACTAGAAATCCTACTTGTTGTAGACATGCTGATGTGCCTCCTCTGCTATTTTGAACATGATTGTTGATCCTCTAGGTCATTTGGCTATCCTTCTATTGGAAATTGACTTCGTCTAGTTTGTTGGGCAGTGATGCTTTTCTCTTATTGCTTAGTTTTGTTGGTTAATCGACAACCACTTTTGCTATTAAGGCTTCGACCTGACACCTTTGTTCATGAGCATGTTCCTTTTGGTCTCTTTGGTTGTAAATTCTTGTCTGTTACGTTCATTTTGGGAGCCTGTTCCTTTTTGTTCGTTAAGTTGTACATGCTTGTAAATTTGACTTGCTGGTTTTCAGCTTTGTTACTATTGATCTATAATACTTACATTTCAATAATAATAAAAAAGAACACATTTTTTCTTTGACGAGTTTGATAAAATCAAGAATTTAAGTAAGATGATTTTTTTTTTATATAGGGTTTGATGTGAACTTTGAAATAATAAGAGAAAAATAGAATTTTTTTTTTAAGAAATAAAACCCTAGTTGAAACTAGGAAGAAAACAAATTCGAGAAACAACACAAATTCATGATTGAAAGGATATAACCTTATAATAGCACAAGCTCTGATACCATTTTTTATGGACACCTCTCAACATACGCTAAAATAAAATTTGAATGGTTCACAACTTGACCCAATAAGAACTTGCCTTGAAAAACCAAAGTTATATGCAATGATAGCTCCCACCCTAAGCCTATAAAGAGAAGCAAACAAGTAGTATAAAATTACAATGAATTTGATCAATCATTCGATGAGTTTGTAAGTTCAATAAAAAACTTAGTATGCAAATTACTCAACCATATAAAACATAGCAAGAATGTCAATTTCTTTCTTAAAAATAGTCGTTTTTTTTTCAAAAATTCTCTACAGAAGAGTATTTATACTTGAAAGAATTCTAAGTCTAATAAGTTATCTCTAATGAATATGGATAAACCTAGTAAATAATAATAATCCAATAAACTCAAATTTAAGTAAGGACTTTAATATCTCTAAAAGGCCTAATAATTACTAAAAAATAAATAAAACAATATCCCAGTTATTTAAATAAGACTAAAGTAATTTTTGTAATATGTTAGCATAATTGAAACTCAACTTCAAACGCATGCTTCTATTTTGTTTTAATAAATTAGAAGTCATGCCATATATTAATGGAAAGATATGGATGTAACTTTACAATGAAATATGAATCAAATTAAAAAAATATATAGATATAATTATGAAGAAAACAATAGTGAAAGGTCAAAATTGGCAAATTTGAATTTTCTTATTCCAATCTTTTTGTAATGTCTAAATGCTCATCTACAAGCCCTTCTTGAACATGAATTAAATTAGTTAAGGCATGTACTTTATTATTTTATATCTTATTGAAGTCCATCTTATTCCAATCATGAGTTTTGAAGAAGTCTTTCTCTTTAAACCTCGTAGCTAGCCATAAGTCTTGTCACTAGACCATTTGAAACCTCTAACGCATCTCTTATTGTTCCTTAAATTGCATCATTCTTTCTCTCTCCTTAAAATGATTTATTATCAAATCATTATCTACATCAAATAAAGATAAATAAAAAACAATGGCTAAACATCTAACTACACCCAAGTATGGTCCTTTCTGGTTGATTGACACTATGGCGGTCGCAGCGTTGCCCAAAGTGACTAACCCAACTAGCCTTCAACTAACAAAATTGACAGTTCATGATGGTCACTTTGAGCCAACGGTTGGGATTCTTTAGGGTTGAATCAAGAGCCAAGATTTGGCACAATCAAAGATAAAATGTCCCTCTTTCACCCCCTGTAAATAGGGGTGGATTTCATGGACTGAGAGGGAATATATTCGGGTCCAAATGTGATTAAAAAAACCAGTCTCTCCCCTAATATTTTATCTAGCATTATCATTCTTTCTTCTTTATTATTGTGACTTTGGATTCTTCAGCCACCATCACCTCACCAACGACATGACCATCAGTGGCCTAACACCCTAGCTACTCCATTTCTTTACTGGCAATAGGAGTAGCTACTATGAGCTCCTCCTTTCTCCCCTACACAGTTAACCATGACAGTGTCTCCTTCCTCTTAGACTAGCAACAAACCCTGCACCTTTAACCTCTAATCACCGGCAATAGCGACAAAAACTCTAGCAGACCGACAATTGCCACCATTTTAGTCTCTTCCTTCTTCAGCAATGGTAGCAGCAGTAGCTCCAACCACGTTGATTGTTCCTCCTTATTCTCCCTCTAACAGCCAACACCGCCCACCAACGACTCTACCACCAGTCAACAACAAGACCAGTCGGCCACTCCTTCCACGCTAGGTAGCTTTCCCATCTCTTATTCTTCTTCTCCCTCGTCTTCTTCTTTCACATATTGCATATGAATAGTGGAACATGAATTATAATTCATGTTCTACTATTCACTAGTGTAGTCACTAGGTTGGGCGAATGACTAAGCTGAATCGGGCTGGACCTGTTTTAGCCCAGCCCAGTTGGTTGGGCTGGGTCCAGTCCACCCTAAAAAAAGGGGAAGAAGAGTATGATGGGCTGCCAGTCGGCCTAACCCGACTGAGTTGAGCTGGACTCATTTCAACAGAGCCTAGATGGTCGAGTCAGGTCTAACCTAATTTATGTTTAACAACAACAATATATAATATTTTTAAAAAATAAAAAAAATTCAAAAAATTCAAAAGTCCTTTCAAAAAATTTGTGATTTTCTAGCATGTTTTTCTACCAATTTTGCATAATATTGGGTTGTATATTTACACTATAAGATATAGATCTGGTATTAAAATACCTGGTTTTCTCCAAAATGTTTCTAATTTTTTTAAAAAAAATCAAATTTCCTCTTTCAAAATAAAAAATAAAAAAATATTTTGTTTTCATGCATATGGCTAAATTCTAAAAGTTTTCCAAGCATATTTTAATAAAAGAACAACAAAAATTACATCTTTATCATGTTTTAAAAATGCAAAAGAAAGAGAGAGGATATCGTAACTAGTTTATGGTTATCCATTAGGGTTTGACTAAAATATCAAAAACCCTTTACCAATCATTTTGTTCACTTTATATTTAAAGTGTTAGGGTTTACCTATAGATTTTTATAGCTGAGGGTGTAAAATCACACAATAGAGTATACCCTTAGATATTAAAGACATAAAAACAAAAAATATAAATAAATAAATGCAATGCTAACATTTAGACCTTAGAATGGTTAGGATTTAACCTGATAAGGTAAAGACTTCATCACGAAGGGAGATCTACCTTGAACTTTAGATAAGACCAAAGAATAGAAACTTGACCTAGAAAAACAATCAAACAATAATATAGCTTACCTTAGATAGGGTGCAATAAGGGTGATACATATTCCCCTTGCACAACCAGTTCCTTACTCGGACTCTCACAAGCTATAGGTTTCGTAGTAAACTTAATACTAGGTGATGACTCTTGAATCTTATAATCATAATTTTATGATCATACCCAAAACCTTTTTTCCTTTCTTAATACCTCTCAGGAGGGTTAGCGCCCCATTCGACGTCGCCCCGCGACAACATTCTTTCTTTGTTTTCTTAAGGCTTTAATAGTTCAAGAAAGTTAGTATGAGTGTGCTTAAGCTAAGGTTTGTTGAGTTTAGGCTTTTTTTTCTGTGTTTTTGGTCATTTTATAGGTTTAAAGCAATGATTGAGTTTTCTAGGTTTCTAGGTTTTGTGTTCAAAGGTTGCCATTTTAATTTCTTGCAAACTAAAGTTATGGGCTTGCCTTGAGTGTTTTGATCGAAGCCTGGGCATATATATGAGTGTTCTCTTCTTCCAATTAATCCATACAAGGTCTTGTTTGGATCAGTTGATCATTAATCCCTTTATAGATGTAGGTTTATGTTTGAGGCTGTTAGGTTTGATTCTTGAAATATTTGGCATATTATTCCCTTTAAATAAGTCTTTCAGGTTTAATTTTACATGGTATAGCTCTTTATGTCTGTGATTCGATGCAACTTGGTCTTTAGCTTTGATTTAATTTATAGGTTCTTATTATGTTTTTCGCGTTCTTGAGAATATTCAACCAAAAACCACCATTTAATCTTTGCAAACTCTATTTTGATCAAGGGTTGTGTTTCTATGTCTTGGGCCAAGTTGGGAGGCCTGTCCATATGACTGGACTAAGCCTTTAAAGCCTAAGACCACATTTAGCAAAGCCAAAATTTATCAAATAAAAAAATATATTTTTGGGTCTTTATGGCACGTTTAGAAAACATGCCCTTAAAGAAATTTTTAAACATGTATTTTTTAGCTAAAAACATGTTTAGCAAACATGACCTAACACATTTTTCACAACCTTATTTTCTTTCTCTTTTTTTGTATTTTTCCAAACACACCTTAGTTTAATGTTAATTAATTTTTAGGTGTTTGAAGGACTATTTTGCAATTAATTTTGGGTCTTTTATATAATTTATACCCTTTTATATTTAATATTTAGGATTATGAAGTTATACGTAAGACACTTCTCCAATATTAAATAAACCAGTTTTAAAAAATAGAAGAACAATAAAGATCCTTCTTTAAAAAACACAAAACAAAATAGATTTTATGTTTTAAATTGCATTTGGTTAAACTCTAAGATAATTTTCATGCATATTTTTGGAAAAAAAAATATTTTTTCTTTTTTCTTTTAAGAAAAATCATTTAATGGATTTTATAGCTAGTTTGTAAATATCCATTAGAATTTGGCCCAACTTTCAAAAACACAAAACAAAAATTTATTTATTTATTTTTAATACCAGGATTTACAAACTTATATGTAAGAAATATTCCTAGTATTAAGGGAAATAAAAATATAAAATATATTTTAGCTTTAGAATGGATAGGTTTGACCTATAAAGTCAAGGTCCACCTTACTAAGGTGAATCTACTTTAACCAATAGACAAATCAATTGTTAAAAAAATACAACATAGCCTTAGTAATAATTAGACAAATGAACAGTACATCTTACATCAGGAAGAGAGTTATAGGGGTGATATTATTTGCCTTATACACAACCATTCCCCGTATACAGACTTTACAGACTAGTTAGGGTTTTTAATAACTATAACACTAGGTGGCGACTCCAAACCCTTAAACCATAAAAGAAAAGGAATTTCTTGTTCTTTCTACACCTAAATTTGATCCAAAAGGATGATCACCATGACATTATACACGTACGACAATGTTACTCACTGTCAACCACTAAGGGAAAGTGAGCCTCTTTTTCATTTAGGCCATCTTCCTATTATTTTCTCATCAAATACCAGCACCTTGTATCTTGCTATTGTTATTGCACATGTTAAAATTATGGTAAACACATGGCTATTTGGTTTGGGTCATAAACAAGGGGTTTAGGTGAAAAAAGAAATCATATATGAATAAGGGAGATGACTTGCTGATTTGATGTTGGCGGTAAGAGAAGAGGTTGTCATAAAGGTTTTGGATTGATGATGGTTTGAAGAATGGTCAATGAATAGAGATTATCTTTGGTTTTGGTCAAATGGTAGGGCATGTGCTTAGAGAGACCGAGTTGGTGATTCAGGTGTTTATGGTTATTCGATAAAGGCTTTGTGGGTTATGGTGCAATTCAATTTCAATAGTGATTGATTAGTACTTAAAAGTGCATTTTTATCAAGGTTTTATATCATCATTTTGCACTTGAAGTATCAATAACTTCTTAACTAAAGCATGTTTTATAATAAGAAGTCTGATACTATAAGATACCTTAAATTCAAGGTAAAAGTTCATCTTAAATGCAAGCCTATTACATAAATCAAAGGATTGATGGATGAGTTTAACTATTGAAATTGAGAAGATAAAGAAAGGGTTAAGCTTAGAAAAGAGATGCTGGTTCTGTTCAAACTGGAACATTGTTCAGTCATTGTCTCATATCTGGAGTTGTAGATCTTGGATTTTAATTTGGTTTATATGGCTAGAAAGCTAAGACATGGGCCTAAAACATTCATGAGGAATGCAAGATCAATTCTGCTGTTTGGAAGTCCAAATCTTAGCAACAACGGAGAAGTCATAATTTGTCCTACAACTCAGACATTGTTCAGTGTTCAACCCCTATCTCGAGTTCTAGAAGTCCAAATGCACCGATTCTTTTTTTTTTGAAAGCTGAGATAATTTCCTAGAACTTTCATGACAAAAATCTGTTCAATTGTTGACATTATCAATGATGTTTTGTTCAGACAAGAAGATAAGGATTGTCATCAAGTCAAGATGTGGCCACCCACTCAACAATTAGTCATCAATCAATAGTTCCAAATTTTGGCCTATAAAAGGAGGCATTTTCCATGCATTTAGGCATCTTGGTTTTCAGATCAGGATCATGTTCTTGCTGTCTCTCTTTATATTTTTGTAATGCTGAAGTTTTGCTTATATTAATCTCTTGTTTATATTTTTCATTTCCTTTCCTTTACTTAGTTAACTTATATCTTATTTATGTTCTTATCTTGTTCATTTATGTTTCTCTTCTTCATTATGTTTAGCTAAGTTTATTATGTCAAGGTGAAAAGGTTACACTAATGGTGTAAGAATAAGTATAGTATAAACTCAACATGGACTTTAATGTTTGATACTAACATGTTTTGTATTTGTTATCTTATTTACTCTTAATACTTTGCTTGTTAAATGGTTAATCTAGATTTATGTTGTATAACCTTGATACAACAAATACTTGGGGGTCAAAACCCTAAACCCTAAACCCTAAAAATGCTAAAATACAAAATAAAAAAAATGAGAAATTTTACAGGAAATGTTATTTTAGATCTTTTTTTAGAATTGTTTGAAAAGTTGGGGGTCAAAACGAGTTTTGACATGATTATTTGAAAATCTATCTTTTTATTAGATATTCTCATCCAAACTAGTAAAAATACCTTCACGTGAGAAACTTATACCTAACATAATTTATTAAAAAAAAGTATTATAAATTTTAACACCACATTACAATTCATGCTCTTAAAATTTCATTTATTTTTATTAGGGTGGGGCTTTGAGTTTCTCAAGTGAGGGTCTTTTTATAAGTTTGTATAGAAATATGAACTAGAAGGATATATTGAATAATTATTTGAAATATAAAGATAGATAGATTAAGAGTGATTAAACTAATATGAAGCTTATAAAATATAAGGATAAAAATCAATTCCCTCTATTTTATCAAAACATTACTACTTTGCTCAAAATTCTATTTTAGTGATTATCATCATCAACATAGTCAGACATAGTCATGAATTAACTTAACTATAGGTAAGACTACCTATGTTTGGATAATGTGAATTTCAATTTTGGTCAATTACTATTATATTATGTTAGAGACTAATATAAATCATATCTTGAGACCTTACTTAACAACTTAAATTTTTAGGTTGAGGTTGTTCTGTGACATGACATTAGAGCCTTGTTGACCAGGCAATCACAACTTAGAATCTCACTACCTATATTTTATTTGGTAAAATTAAGCACAAGACAGTAGTGAACATGTGCAAGTTTTAAGCCCAAAGAGCTTTCACTTGAAGGGATGAGTTAGAGAATAATATAAATCATAAATTGGGACCTCACGTAATAGCTTAAACTTTTGAATTGAGATTTGAAAAGTGAATTGAATTCGAGTAATGGAACAAACAATAAAAGCAGGGAAAAGATCTTTTGCTTTTTCCTTTTCTTTGAGGTTTGAGCAAAAATGAAAAGACAAGGAAAGAAAAAGTGACTAGAGTGACTCCAAAAAGTAGGAAAGAACATAAACAACAGTAGTAATATAAAGCACAAAAGTAAGGTACCACCTTAGCGAGCTTCAAGGAATGAATTTCAGTGTTTTTATTATTTTCTTTTTTTTCTTTCAGTTTTAAATCTTTTTTCTTTAGATTATTAAGGCTAAAATCTAAACAAACTACTTTTTTGAAAAACTAGAATAAAATCTAAACAAAACTTTTCAACCAATTTTTTTTTTGTTTTTTAGAAAAATAAAATAAAATAATTGTAGATCCTCGATTAAATTTTTTATGGTGTAAGTAAATTATTAGTAAATTAAACTTGGTGATAAAAAGGGTTCATGGAAAAACTAAAACAGATTAATATTGAATAGTTAGAAATAAAGTTTTTTGAACTAAAACATTTAGATGCAGAGGTGGTAGGGCACTAGCTGAGAAAGGTGGAGAGGGTAATTAATTAGATATCAGTACTAGAGGAGCTGCGAGTCAACTATGTGACCCATCTACTCAGAGAGTGCTCACACATTGTGGGAGATGGTTAGAGAAAGGATATCTAGGGAGGTCCTGACTTAGAGGGACTTTAGAGAGGAGTTTGAGGAGAGATATTATTCATGGTAACACAACAAGGAACATAAACTTTTAGCTCTAAGGTAAGGAGACATGACTGTATTAGAGTATAAGATGAGGTTCCATGATTTATCTATATTTGCCTCTACATACCTCCCTACTGAGTGATATGGAATAGAGAGGTTGGGAAATGGATTATGATAGGATTTGAAAAGAGTATTAATAGTGATGCTATTTTAGACAACCCAAGAGTCAGTACAAGCTGTAGTGGCTATGGAGAGAGTGATCAGGGATTATTAGAAGGAAGAGGTTGAATAGGTACAGTTAGCAGGAATGAAGAGGAAGGGTTTTGCCTTTTCCACACATAGACATCGCCTCTTAAAAAAGGAGAAATGTGGAAAGTTAGCTAGTAAGTTTATGAAGAGGGGGAAGTTTTACCTAAGGAAAAATTTTATGAGTATTCATTCAAGTCAGCGAAGGAGGACCCTCTAGAGGTCAGGCTTGTCAAGTGGTGTGTGATACAAGAGGCTCTACCAAACAAAAAGAGCCCAAGTATCCATTATGTTCTAGGTATAATTAGAGGCACCCTAGGATTGTTGAGCTACCCTAGGGAAATGTTATATTTTTAGAGGTAAGGAGTATAAATAGAGAGATTATCAGTATCTTAGGAGATGACGTTACTATTATGGAGAGACAAGCCATAGGAAGAAAATGTTTTCTTGTAAGGCGGTTAAGGATACTTTGGGACAAAGAACTACTACTTAGAGTCAATAGCAGTTAGTTATAGTTGACAGGCTTGCGAGACTCACACAATTTGGAGTGAGTGCCAACAGAGGCAGACCCAGGTTTTAGAATGATAGGACCTAGAGAAGGGTGTGAGAGTACATTACTGTTGAAAACTATGCAAGTATATGTTTTATTTCATCATAGGGCAAGTCATTCCTTTATATCATGTAAAATTACAAATAGACTATATATAATGCCTAGTAAGTTGGATGCGAGAGTAACAGTTAGTACACCTCTCAGAGAGAATTTAGATATTAATAATGTATATAGAGGGGTTAGATTGTTTATTGAGGATTATGAGCTGAGGGTAGATGTAATGTTGTTGAAATTGGATGATTTTGATCTTATCTTGGGCATGGATTAGTTGAGTCTACACCAAACACAAATGGATTGTTTCACCAAAATACTAACTATTATAGGGACATGCAGTGAAAGAATAATTTTTACAGAGGAGAGGAAGGTGATATCTAATTGTTTGATTTCAATCATGACAACTAGGAAACCAATGAGGAAAGGATGTCCTGCGTACTTGGCACATGTTAGAGAAATGGAAAAGGATAAAATGGAGCTAACTAGTATTCTACTAGTAAAGAAATTTCCAGATGCGTTTCTAGAAGAATTACCAAGGTTGCCCTCGGTTAGAAAGATTGAAGTGTCAATTGAGGTATTACTAAGGAACACTCCTATAAAAAGTCCCCAAGGGGCGTAGCGTGATGTCAAATGGCTTGAGATCTGCACAACAGGTCTTGAGTTCGAGTCAGGGCGTGCACCTCTTGTAAGAGCCTGGGACAGCCGGGGTTTTACTCACTCACCTGGGTCCACAAAGTGCGCTTTCCGGAGGGTGGGGTTTCCTCGAATCCAAAAAAAATGAAATAAACTCCTATAACAAAGGCTTCATATAGAATGTTGCTACTAAGTTAGCCAAATTGAAAATTCGACTTCAGGAGTTACTAAATAAAGGTTTTATCTGACCTAGTAAGTCATATTAGGGATCCTCGGTATTTTTTGCAACGAAGAAGGATGGCACCCTTAAGTTGTGTGTCAATTACTAATAGTTGAATATGGTGACAATAAAGAATAAGTATCTCATTCCATGAATAAATGATTTGTTTGATCAATTAAAAAGGCACGAGTATTTCCAAGATAGGTTTGAGATCTAGGTACCATTAATTAAGGATTAAGGAACAACACATGTAGAAGATGACTTTTAAAACTCTATATGGGCATTATGAGTTTTTAGTGATGCCTTTTGGGTTGATCAACACCCCAAAAGAGTTTATGGATCTGATGAACTAGATCTTCCAACTATTTTTAGGTCAGTATGTATTCAAGTTTTTATATGGAACATGAGCAACACTTAAGAAAAGTGTTGTAGAGTTTAATAGAGAACTAGTTATATGCCAAGTTAGATAAGTGTGAGTTTTGGTTAAAGGAAGTAGTGTTCTTAGAGCATGTCATCTTAGTTACGGGTATATTTGTGGATCCAAGAAAAGTGAAAGCTATTTTGAAATGAGAAAAGCTTGTTAGTGTAATAAAGTTCCATAGTTTATTGGATTTAGCAAGGTATTATAGGAGATTTATAGATGAGTTCTCTACAATAACATCTCCTTTAACCCGAATAACTCATAAAAAAAAAAGTCAAATTTGAGTGGTTAAAAGAATATGAGGGATGTTTTCAAGAGTTGAAGAGATGACTTACCTCTTTCCTGAAATTAACTCTTTCCTTAGGGACTGAAGGGTTGGTGTATAATGATGCTATCTTTATAAAGTTTTTTCTATTCTTCATAAATATTAAATGCAATTGAGACTCTTTAAATGTTCATTTGTCATCTAAGAGGTAGTTCACAAGTTTTCTTATAAGCAATCAGGGAATTAAGTCTAGCCTCAGAGAGGCATATCCCATCTGAGACATATCATCACATATCTAGTTAAAAATGTTCAAAGATTAACTTGTAAGATTAACATCAAACATATTTAATCTTCAAATGGGGTAACATTACATAGCCTTCTTTTAAATCCTTAAGAACATCAAAGATTCCTAATAAACCCTCGAGTGCTAAAAGATCTTTGAGGAACAAAAGATATTCTTATCCTTTTTAAAAATCTTAACCAAACCAAAGGATTGGGAGACTTTTTTCCTGTAAAACTCGACAAAAGTTTTGGTGAAAAGCCAACCTATGCTAAGCAAGAATTAAGGGGAACAAACTGGCCTAGTCTAAGGAGGATTTTGGGAAAAGGGGAAATTAGTTTTAGGTTAACCAAAAAAGAAATAAGAACAAGGTAATCCAGCCCCCAAACACCCCATTACGTTTATAAGTGATATAAATGTAAGGGGGAGAAAAAGAGATGACTTTTCCTCTCCCCCAGAATTGACAATAGTTATTGCTGCAGCATGATATGACCAAAGAGTTGATGTCTTCTCCCAAGTGCAAGAGTGTCGAAGTAAAAAATAACCCGGCAACACCGGGGTCGAACCACAGGGAGGTTAACTATATAAATTATAAATAACAATAATACAACAACAACAACAATAATAAATAAGAGAGCTTTGAGATGTGATATTGATATAAGGATTAAATAATCCTTATCTTCTTGTCTGAACAAAACATCATTGCTAACATCAGAATGTGAATAGATTGTACTCATGAAGGTTCTTGGAAATTATCTCAGCTTTCCAACAAAAAACAAATTGGTGCATTTGGACTTCTAGAACTCGAGATATAGGTGAACATTAAACAATATCTAGGCTGCAGGATAGATTCCGACTTCTCCGTTGTTGCTAAGATTTGGACTTTCAAACAACAGAATTGAGTCTTAGACTCCTCATGAATGTTTTAGGCCAATGTCTTAGCTTTCTAGCCATATAAAACAAATTGAAATCCAAGATCTACAGCTCTAGATATGACCTAATGACTGAACAGTGTTCTAGTTTGGACTAAACCAACATCTTTTTCTAAGCTTAGCCCTCTCTTTGTTTTCTCAATTTCAATAGTTAAACTCATCAATCAATCCCTTCATTTATGTGATAGGCCTGCATTTAAGATGAACATTTACCATAAATTAAAGGTATATTATAGTATTAGACATGATATTATAAAACATGTTCTAGTTAAGGAGTTATTGATACTTAAAGTGCAAAATAATGATATAAAACCTTGATAAAAATGCACTTTTAAGTACTAATCACCCACACACTCCTTTCCAAGGAGAAAATTGAACCCAACCAACTTGCATGTCAACTTTCTTGAGTGTTGAGTGAGAGGTGAGTTAGAAAAAAGAGAGAAAACCAAAAACATGCAAGAAGAAAGAACCTAGAGAGCCAGCTGGAACAGACAGAAAGAAGAAGAAAGAAACCGAAAGTAAGGGAAGAAAAAAGTACTAAAAACCTTTCCTAAGAGTACTTAAAATCATAAGGTAAGAAAAAAATCACTTTCTTATTTGTATCCTTGAGACTTCGAGAAAAAAAAGAGAAGGAAACCTTAAAGGAATGACTTCGGGTTTTTACACCAATGACTAAAGAGGACTGAATATAAAGATTAATAAGTATGGGGCTGAATGGGGAACATAGCTCCAGAACTTATAATAAAAGAAATAAATGATTTTGAATACACAAACTTAGAGGGAGGGCTGACCAGATTGAAGGGAGCTAAACAGAATGCAAATTGATGTGATGAAATGCTTGAATTGTGACCTTGTTATAGTCTTAGAACATGCTTGAGCCAAAAAAAAATTCATGTGGATGTTAATGTCTTGATTTTTACATATATGATTGAAGATATTATGTGAAAATGAGATGAAATGATTGTATGTGCATAATTGTGATGTTGTTAAGCCCTTAAAGGCATGCTGGATCTAAAATGGAAATGATACCATGTTAATGTCTTGATTTTGTTTATGTGATGGATGAACTTTTATAATTATGAATCAAGTGATTGAATGCATGAATATGACTTGTTGTTGGGAATATAATTGTGTTAGAAGTGATAAAATACATTTGAAAACTTGAAAGGAATGGGCTACCATGTTTGGCTAAGAAGGTGAAACATGGAGGGAGCCTTGTATGATGAGCACCCTTAGAGAAACAAGACATAGGTTGGAAATGGAACTCTTGTATGAGGTGAATTGAATATTAAATTGTGTTGATGATTTGGCATGACAAAATTGAAAACATAGAATGCAAGATTATGGCAACATTAGGTTTTAGCCTTAAAATGATGGTATTGTTTGATAGCCTTGTGATAAATTTGAATGTGATTGGTTATGGTATATGTCCAAATTTGTTTAGGGTGTGTTATAAAAGGGGAAAGCCTAGTGTAAACCTTACGCTTAGTCGAGGGAAAGAGTAAAACTAAAAATAACTCAATCGTCACTACCGATTTCTAAATCAGCAACGACATAAATTCGTTGATGAATTCTGGGTTAGTAGTGACTCAGATCTCATTGATGACTTCTGAGTCAATAGTAGATTGTATTCGTAGACAATTCTATGCGTTAGCCATGGAATTTGGTTGTGTTGATGAATATTGGGTCGACAGCAACTCAATTTTCATTGATGATTTATGAGTCAACAGTAGATTACAGTTTTGCTGATGAATTCTGAGTTCCATACATCAACTGTAAACTAGTTTCGTTGAGGATTCTGTGTTACCAATGACCTAGTTTTCGCTAACAAATTATGAGTTCCATGCATCAGTAGCAAACCAGTTTCACCGATGATTCTATGTTACCAATGGCCTAGTTGTTGCTAACAAATTTTGACTTCCATGCGTCACCCATAAACCAATTTTGTTGATGATTCTACATCAGTAGCGACCTAGCTTTCGCTAACAATTTTTGTGTCATCAACAATCCAGTTTTTACTGACGACTTTCTGTGACAGAAGCGTCCCAATTTCATTTTTGAATTCCAAATCAAAAATGTTTTAATTCATATGATAACTTTCATTGTATCATATGTGGAACTCTTAAATGTAAACATACGTATTCTGGGGATATATATGGTGATGACTTATGTGATTTCTAGATGCGAATATGTTGATTAGTGATCATTTGATGTGTCAGGTGGTACAACTAAGATCAGACCTTCGATCAAATGAGGACACCCTATGAGAGGAACAAGTAGGTGGCTTCCACCCCCTCTAGCATAATGTTAATTCTCTTAAGTGAATTCATTACGAAAGATCTATTATTGTGTTGTGGCGAATACTAAACTGTTATGAAATGTTTGGATGAGTATTATGATTAGCTTTGGCTATTGACATCCTAAAAGGATGTCACACCAATAAGGTGTGTAAGGAATCTCGTTCCATAAGTCCATATATTTTGAAAAGAATTATGTATTTGCATGTTTAAGTTATTATGTATTTTGTATGAACAAATGTATTAAGTGTGTAATTGCTGACCAACACTTTTCTATAAACTTGTAATGGTAGCAATATGTAAATATGATGCAAACTTGTAATGTCTGTTGAATTACAGTTCAAGCCTTTCCCCATGGATGCTTGCAATAGAGGAGCTTGATGGAGCATGTTATGATGGCAAATTTATCACCACTACAGTGTAGATATGGTTTGCTAGACTGAACGTGGCTCTCTGTTGATGTTGTCCTTCGGGCTGGCAAGTCTGTATATGTTGTTGGTTGGCTGCAGTGCTGTGCTAGCTCACTTGCTAGGACTCTTTCCAGTGCTGCCACTTGCTACACCGGTCATCTTCTGCGAGGTTTTTGTTGTGAGCCGTTTGTTTAGTTTACTGCTGATTGCATTATGGTTTGCTGGAGTTAATTACTGGCTTTCTGCACCACTATTACTCCTGCCATTCTGATGTCGTTGCTTGTGTTTCTGTGATAGGGGTGTCTTGGTGACAAGTTCTGCTTTAGGTTTGCTATGTTGTTGCTTCCTCAGTCCATACTCAGAGGGAATGGGTGATCTGCTACTGATGTACTCTTGCTAGCCAGTTGTTGATGTTGGTGCTGTGTATTATCCCATGCTACTTACACATGACTTCTGTGTGCCGAATGTGTTGAGGCTGCTCCTGGCCATTGTTGCGGGGCTACTGCCTTGGTTTAGCTGCTGAAGGTGTCGGTTGGCCTGTGGTGACTATTTGCTGCCCTTGTCCAGCTGTGAATGTGGGTACAGGTTGGTTTGCTGATCATGGTTGTAGGATCAACCCCCGACTGTTGCTGCTGGTGTTTTGGTTCTTCTATGAGTCCATCATATCTTCTGCGTTGTTCTGATTGTTGTTCAACTTACTTTTGCTGTTGGGCAGCTATGATTTCTTTTTTCTTTTGCTGGTTTGTTTGTTGTACTTCTTACAGCGGGCTGCTGGAACTTCAGTACATTATTGCTGGAAGAGTTGGTTTGCTGCAACTGACCTATGCTACTTTTGCTATGGATTGCTGCTTGCTTTGGATGCCTCCGCGTGCTCCACTGCTTGGTTTCTTGTAGTTGGCTGCTGTGTTCTGTCCCTGATTCACTTTTTCGGTGTTAGGTGCTGTTTTTGTACATGGCTTTGCTTCATATTGTCAAAATAGCCATGCTTCAACGGCTATGAAGTTACTTTTGCTTGTTCAAGGGAGCATGTTTCCTTTGTGCTCTATTATGTATATACATGTATATTTTGATTAGTTGGTCTCCAACATAGTTTCATTTTGATCTATAAAATTTCTTACATTCAATCAAAAAACAAATACAATATAATATAAACTTATGGATATATAAATATGATGTTGTGGGTATGTGTATTGAGCACTTTCATGGA
>Ga0325403_1000092_pt1 | contig 44985 bp, 26 predicted proteins | sample PopdelMetagenome_19_FD_205665 | JGI IMG/M metagenome (GOLD analysis project Ga0325403, IMG submission 205665) | Populus deltoides microbial communities from Bellville, Georgia, United States - Xylem-PdKOR-R4 | ecosystem: Host-associated > Plants > Phyllosphere > Stem > Wood/Secondary xylem... | reverse complement strand
CATTGTTTAATCTTTACATTAATCTTCCATCTCAAAGTTCTCTTTAATTTCTTCCTCTCCTTTTTTATTATTATTAGTACTACTACTACTACTACTACTACTACTACTACTACTACTACTACTACTAATATTGCTATTATTATTGTTGTTGTTATTATTGTTGTTGTTATTATTGTTATTATTATTATTATTCGTGTTATATTTTATGTACTTTAAGTATGCTCTGTGTTTGATCAAGGATCCTGACATTGTTGGTCTTGCCTTGTTCATTCGCATCAGAAATCTGTTTATATTATATAATATATCTCTTTGATCTTTTCATAAACTTAGTATATAGGCTGGAAACCTGTGACCCGATCTTTGAGATCATTCTCAGGTATAACAACGCCACGTACTGAGTATTATTATTATTATTACTATTACTATTAATATTATTATTACTATTACTATTGTTGTTGTTATTATTGTTGTTGTTGTTGTTGTTTTATTAATTATAATTTATACAATTAACCTCTCTATGGTTCGACCCCGGTCTTACCGGGTTATTTATTACTGTGACACTCCTGCACTTGGGATAAGACATCAACTCTTTGATCGTGTTAGCCACCTGAGCCGGAGAGGGTGGTAGGGGAGACGTTTCATAGTCTTCCTCAGAACAAGAGAAATCAAGTTGTTCTTCTCCAAGTTCTTCATCTGCAGAACAGTCCTCCTCAAGGAACCCATCAAAAGATACATTTGTGTTGCCCACCGGAGACCCATCTACCTCTCTGGCAGTGCTTGTATCTGCCCCGTTGGATGGGATGACAGCAGGGGAAGGGGGTAGATCTGTTCTTGGTATATGGGAAATAGCACCATCAAGCGTACCGAGAGCTGACTTGAGACCAAGAACCAGCGAACCACCTTGGTTTGTGTGAGATGGAACAGGAGCTTGCAATGGAACCTGTGAACGCTTGACAGCTGCTGCAGGTTTACGTTTGCTTTTTGCCATTTCGAGAAAAAAAGCGGGAAAAGAAGGGGAAACGGGTTGAGAAAAGTGGGTTATAGATTGGAGGAAACAACTTTGGGATCAAGTGCAGTGGACGGCCATGAACACGGGAGGAAACAGCTTCGGATGGAAGGAGAGCATCTCTCTCTTGTTTCTCTCTCTAGCCGACTGCACTGAGAGCTCTTTCTTGATTCTAAAAAAAAAATACCCTGTTTTTCATTCAATATGAGATTGTTGTTTTATCCCGGATATGGGGATGTTACAATAATTGTCCTTAATGGAAGGTTATGTGTGATTGTCTACATGTGTAGTGAACATTAAATGTATATATTGGATGAAAATAATGATTGGTTGATTAAGTGGCTTGAGGCTTAATATTGAGAATGAATTGTTGTATTATGGGAATTACATTTCTATAAATTGTTACACATGTATTTTAAGTGAAGAGAAAAAGAAACGAACTCATTAATGGCAATACTATAATTTTAGCCAAATTCTCCTCCTTACCACTGTTTCCGCCGTCAATCATTAAAGAGAAGAGGAAACTTGATTTTTCTTCATTCTTCAAATCTAGTGCTTGTTCTTCCAAAAACTTGGGCTAAAGAGTGTGTAAGAGTGATTTTTGTTAAGAAAGACCAATTTAAAATAGAAAGTTTAGAGAGGGAATGAGGTTGGGAAGCTTAGGTTTTAGAGAGGGAAATTAAGGGAAAATTAAAGAGGAAGGTGGAAGCTTGAGACTTTTACTAGAAGACAACTTCATGGGATTGAATTAGTTGCAATAAGTGGTTCTAATCAACTTATGGCATGTTTTGGTGATTTTTTCATGTTGGATTGAAATTTCTCAATTCTTGAACTTAGGGTTTATGATAAATTATTTGTTAAAATGTTATTGGGGTGATGTATTGTTATTGTTGGGTTGTTTATATGCACAATGATGAATTTAATTAGGTTAATTTGGTGAAGAATGAGAAAACCCCTTAAAAATATAATTCTAGGGTTCTTGAGCAAAAATTAGAGGAAATGGAAATTAGTTGTAAATTGCTGAGTTGATATAAAATGAATGTTATTAGGGTGAAAATCATGTAAAGAATTGGAAATAAATTAAGGAGAAAAGAGAACACCTAGGGTTGGCCATATAGGGGATTATAGAGAGATAGCTAAATTGATTTGAAAGCTATGAGATTGCATGTTTATTTAATATGATGATATTAATAATTGTGTTTAAAAAAGAAATTGTATAGAAATACAAACTTTAAGTTAGAAGTGTGTTTGGGAAAGAGTTGAACTTGAACTTGTGTAATTTATGATGTTGAATATTTAAAGATTAACATGAAGGTTTATGCAAAATAATTGGAAAACAATATTTGGAAACATATATATAGATTTATTTTATGCAAAATAAACATGAATTTCTAAATATACTTGATATAGAAGCTATTCCAAAAGAAAAATCAACTAAAAACCATCAATCCTAACATACTCTTGAGTATAAAATCTAAATTACACTTACACACCTTCAATCATCCTAAGTGCTCTTGAGTGAGCTATAAAGATTATGATTTTTAGATATACAATATGCTCTTTTAGAGAGTGAATCTTGTTATAAACAAATCATAATTGTAAACACTTGAGAGTTTGGATAAACTCTAGACATTGGTGAGGTATTGTCATGAAGAGAAAAATTTTGAAGAGGAAACATCTTTAAGTGGTGTAATTGCTTAGTGGATTCATCAAGGGCATTATATCTTTCACTTGGATTAGTAAAAGAGTACATTACTCAAGTACAATTGGTACTTGAGGTGTGAATGTAGGCTTACCGAACCACGTTAAAAACTGAGTTTGCAATCTCTCTTTCTTTATCTCTTTACTTTAAACATTTTAATTATATTATTAGTTATTGTGTTATATGTGCTTTGTGTGTTTATTTGCATTATTTGACATAATTAGTGCAACACTTAATTCACCCCTTAGGTGTTATTGTTGTCTTAATCCTAGAACAATAGACAAAACTAAGGAAATTGAAAAAAAAAAGAGAAATGAGTAAAACAAGAACTTAATTGAAAATGAAGATTAAATTGATGAAAGTGAACTTAAAATGATATTACGTGGAATGAACATGCAATGGAAGAATAATGTGGTATACTTGTTGATACAAGATAGGCCACGAGAGTTGTGCAGCAATAAGAAGGTCCTACTCGAGTTCTAACAGCAAGTAGGTGTCATACACCCTGTCATTTTCTTCCTTAGTCTATTATTGTATTATTCTGGAAATGTTCTATTATATCGTATTTAAATTGTGGTTTATGACGAAGGTATTATTTCCCAGTAATGGGATTAATGCTAGATAAGGAGTGATGGAATTAGTTTCCCGACAATGGGACTAATGCCGGTAATAGGAATAAGGGGTTAGTTTTCCCGGTATTGGGGTTAATTCCCGACACTAAGAGATAGGCTAAACTCCCAAAAATGGAATTAATACCCAGTAATAAAGGAAAAGAGTTTAGATTCCCAAAACTAGGAATGATGCTTCAACATAGGTGAAGAAATGAATTACTCGGTGTTGGGTATTATTTGAAAAGATTGAGTATTAGAAAATAAATTGTCATGAAAAGAATGATTTATTAAACTAATAACAAACAAGAAACCTCAATGTGGTGAATGAACAATATAGATGAAAAGATGAATTGTATTGATAAATAATTGAGGAATAATTGATGATGACAAATTATAATTTAAATTCAACATTTCATTTGTTCTATTTGTTTAAGTAATTTGCATGTCATGAAGTTAATTAATATTTATAAATTAATTACAAGTACCTTGCAACCTCAAGCAAAATGATGGATGTGTATAGGACAACTTTTAATAATTTTGTTCAAAACTTGTATTAAATGCCCTTTTTGTTTTGTAATGGGTTCTATATTTAAGTATTAATTACACCAAGGTTTATGTAATTTGAAATCGACTTAATCATTTAAACCTATGATTTCATATTAGTTCTTTTATTGTGTCCGAGATAATTAGTGTGTGATTGTGCTTTTTAAAATTTTTTAAGATTTGAAAATTTTATATTGATAATTATATGCATGTAGTGAACCATCATGAATTGTGATGAATATGATGTATGAGGTTGTGATGAGATGAGTCCAAGATGATTGAACAATGATTTGAATGTGAATTTGTTGAATATTGAAGTGTTTCAGGACATAGTCGATAACTTGAGATCTTTCGGTATAGAGGAGATTCTGCTGAAATTTCGATAGATATTAAAAAAAAAATCACTCCAAAAATTGTAATTTTCACTTTAAAAGTTGTAATATTCATAAGAAATTAAGTAATGATTGCATTAATTTATGGAGGATGTTACAATTAGCATGTCCATATAGTATGAAAAATAACAAGGCCTTTACATTAACAAATGGTGGTAAAACATTATTTTTTTTATTGCCACCAGCAGTTCTTGCCAAAGGATCACACGAACAAAAAGAACGAAAAATGACTTCTTTATTGGTATAGCTGAAAGGGATGTTGCACCGTCGCTACAATTAAGTGAAGAATTGTATGACGTGGTGTCATAATACGATGATATTGAGTTTGGTTTTCTATTCGGTAAACAGAAGTTTTCTAGTTTTGGTTTGACCCACAATTGGGTAAAACAAATATTTTTTAGAAGCTTCCTCATTGGAAGACCAATCTCTTATTCCATAAACTTGATATCAAGTACATTGAAAAGAACATGTTTGAAAACATTTTTAAAATGTTTATGGATGTGAAAAGAAAGATAAAGGACAACATGAAAGCTAGAATGAATATACCTTTGTTTTGTCACCATAAAAATATGGAGTTAGTTTATGATGGGTCATGAGTAGCAAAGCTTGAAGCTAGCTTCGTTTTAGACAAGAATGCATAGTTATTTATCTACCAATGGCATAAGAAACTATGTTTTCCTGATGAACATGCTTCAAACATATCTAAATTGGTGAATTTAAAGGATTGCAAATTGTATGGAATGAAAAGTCATGACTTCCACGTGCTTATGCAAATACCCATTCCACTAGTTTGCTGGGATTTATTACCAAAGAAGATATGAAATGCACTCACAGAAGGAAAAAATTGGAGGCCCGATCCAATATAGATGAATGTATCCATTCGAGAGGTTAGAGATTACGCATGCATCGTAATTGAAATTCTATTGTCTTTAAAAAAAAGTCAAAACATACATTAATTCCATATCGGCACCTGTTCAACCTTAAGAAAAAAGTTAAAATAAGATGTATGTTAAGGCTTCAATATGCGAGGCTTATATTGTTGAAGAGATCTCAATATTTATCTCGTATTATTTCGAGCCTCACTTCAAAACAAGAATAAACCATGTTTTTCAAGGCATGATGACGGTGGGGAAGTGTCTTGGAGTGGGAACTTGTCAATATTCTCTCATCCTAGATGACCTATACCAAAACAATGTTATGGGGAGAAGACATCTAATATAAATTGAGTTCAAACACACACATAATTATGTGTTATTTAACTGCGATGAACTAAAATCTTTTATTCAGTAAGTATAATAATTAACATGTCATTACTTTCGAACAATTTGTCTATTATATTATCATAAATTGATAGATTGTTGAATTTCTCGTAGGCAACATCATTAATTTTTATTGTCTCATGACTCATAAATGATTGAGTCTCAAATCTTTTGATTACAAGATAAACAATTTTTCACGTGGTTCAGACCACATGTAGGGACTATCTAATTATTCTTATCTCTCAAGATACTTAATTTCATTAGACATTTCTTATTAACTATTAATGGTTGTAATTCATGTATTAAGTTTATCAATTGGGTGGGAATGCTTGTGTTACTTTGAATTTACTAAGTCTGGATCCTGAAAGAAAGGTGAAGTGTTATAACGGGTATTTTATCAATGAACATGTTTTTCATACTGAAAAGAATGGTCAGGGTAGAAAGACATATAACAGTGGAGTTTGTGTTAAGGGATCGATTTCTAATGAGTTTAAAGTTGACCACTATGAGAAATTAAAAGAGGTCATTGAATTACAATATCATAGCTACTAGAATAGAGTCTTTCTATTCAAATGATATTAGTAAGATACCACTAACAGAGAAATCATAGTAGATCCTTATCATTGTTTGGTCAAAATTAATATAAAGACTAGACTATACAACGTCGATGATGTCTTTGTTTTTACCAAGCAATGCCAGCAAGTTTGTTACATATACAATCCTTCCTTTAGAAATGATCGTTCGAGAGTTGATTGGTTATTCGTAGTGAAACCAAACCTATGGATCATGTCCAAGTTGTCCAAGATAGTAACGATGAAGTAACTGCGAGATACGATGCCTTTTAACTTGATGAGTTAATTGATTCATATCGAATTGCTCTATCTATTGACTTAGAAGAAAATTTAAATTTTCGCATCGCTAATAATACTTTTGTTGATGTTGACATTGAAGAATTAAATGATGTTTAGAGATCCAATAAACTTAAAAAATTTGACGAACATGATGATAGCGACGAAATCAATATAGAAGATTGTGATGGAGAAGAAGAAGAAGAAGAAGAAGAAGAAGAAGAAGAAGACATTTTAATTAATGTGCACAACATAAATGTATAATGAAATTAACTATAATTTAATATTTCTATATGAAATTAACTTTAATGTAATGACAATGACGTGAATTTATTATTACATGACAAGAAAATATCTATTTTATATGATTTTATTGTTATTGTGTTGTATGTGTTGCTATGATTTTAAGAATTTACAGGATTGATAGATAAGAAATACAGATACAATCTAATTATGGAAACTATTTTATACTAATTTAATTACCAATGGAATGTAAAATACCAACAGATACACTGATGGATTAAGTATGTCGATATATTCTAGAGATGTTTGAAATTGTTCACTTCTCAAAGAAACTGTTCGTTATATTCATTACATACAGATACACCAATGGTTAGTGTCCTTCGATATTTTCCTGAGAGGTTTGGAACTGTTCACTTCTCATTTGAATTGTTCATTGTGTTCATTACACACAACATCACTGATGGTTAATGTCCATCAGTATTTTCATGAGAGCATTGGAACTATTTACTTTTCTATGGCACTGTTCACCATGTTCATTACAAACGACAACACCGATGAATTAAGTCCGTTGGTATTTTTCCAAAAGCTTTAGAATTATTCATTTCTCAATGGCAATGTTAATTATTGTTCATTGTAGATAGAATCACCAATGTACTGAAAAGTCGTTGATGTATTTTGGGGGTTTCTCAAAAAAATTTATTAAATTAAAAATTTTAATTAAATGTTACAAATGGAAATACCGACAAAAATGTTAAAAATACTAATATTTAATTATCCGTCGATAAAGTTATCTGTAAAAAAGTCTCAAATTAAAAGACCAGAATCTCTAATTTCATTATAGACGTGCACTTCCTCTTCTTCTGCAGAAAACAAAAATGCATCTCTTTTTCTTTCTCTTCTCTCTCTCTTTCTATTTATCCTCCTGCAAGCGTGCCAGGTATGTTCTTCTCTTCTCTTCTTCTTTTCTCTTCTCATTTTTGCCTTTTTCTTATTGATTAACATCTCTCTCTTCTCAACTTTACTCACAACAAAATTAAGGTAAGATTTGTCTTTTTTCTTCTCTTTTTTTATGTTTTTTGCATCATATTTGTATTTTTTTTTGTAATTTTATGTTCTTAATAATTGTTGGAATGTTGTTATCGGAGTTTTTTTTCATATTAGAACAAGTTTAGGTGTTGCTTAAAAGTTTATCATGATTATAGTTGATAAAAACTACATAATCAGAGTTTTTGAATAGCTTTAAGACTTCTCTACTCATCTTTGGAAGTCAAGACCACCACAATACCTTTAGAAGCCAACTACCTATAAATTTCAAACCGAAAACCTTTGTTTACTCCTGTAACCACTGCATAACTGAAAAGTAAAAAATTATCATCAAGAAACATCAACTATTATTAGGGTTATGAATGTAATGAAAGAACATTTTTTCGTTGCTTTTGCCATTAATAATAGATTTGAGAACTCAAGAGGGAAACAAGATTAAAGTTTCTTTTTTTATCTATAATAGTGATACGTTGTCTTACAACTTTGATTCTAGGGCTAAGGTAATCTATTACTTTATTTATGCTATTGTTAAGTAGTACCAACTAAAGTTTCAGAGTCCACCAAGAAAAAAAATGGCAAATTGGACAAGACATTATTGTTTGAAGAGTATAAGGAATAAGATTGATTTTAAATATTATTAGTTAATAATATTCTATTAAACATTAATAAATTTTAAATATTTTTAGTTAATAATAATTAATTATCATATATTCATAATTATAAGTTCAATTTCAATTACAAGTGAAAGTTATAAATTTAGATTGGTTTTTATAGGATATACAATATAATATTATTATTAAAATAATTGTATATATTAAAAAACAATTAAAGAAAAGAAGCTTTGCTATTTATATAGTAAAATTCTAGTTAAAAAATAAGATTCAATAATTAAGTCTACTCTATAATAACTAAATATATTAATAAAAAATAATCCAAAAATTCATGCATGTATTGTCACAACCCAAATTAAAAAAATATAATTATTTAAAAGTGTAAAATTTTATGTGGTGTAAATGTTTTTAGTAAAAATTCGATAGAGTTTTCCTTGTAACGAGACCGTGCCAAGTTACCAACATTTTCATTCCTGACACAACTCATATCATAATCATGGTCTAATCATCTTGGACCTCTTTCCCAAACAACGCATCACAAAAAAAACACGTATTGTTTGATAATCAAGATGTAATCAATAATAATAAAATAAACAAAATAAAATAAACAATTCTAAGAATTACTTAACTTGCATAATCAAATAAAAAGAAAACAATAGAAACTTAGATTATGAATATAACACCCCCATTATTTTATCATTCCAACATTTCTAATCATATAGCAACCATGATAGAATGCAAATATCTAATTTAACATAAAAATATTCTTAAATATGGCATATACATTAACTATATATAAAAGTTTTGTTCTACAAATATAAAGGTTCATTCAACCTCTTTTACATCATTTATAATTCTTAAAATACATGTTGATCAATATAAATAAACAAAAAGGTAACATATATTTAAGCAAGATCTATTTTACTGTTGCGAGGGTCCTGAAAATAAGATTAACATTTTATCAACATAAATGCAATGTATCATTTCACTACATCCATATAAAAATATTTTTTTTTATGTACTTTATTATGAATTATTAATATCTTACACCTCCATATTCATTAAATTAAATTTCAATCTTAGTTGTTTCATGGGGGTATTGCTCCCTCATTTGGGATAGTAATTCATTCGCTCAAATATCGGGCACTAGTTAATCCACTCAATTATCAGCACTAATTCAGATGTCCAATTACCGAGCATTAGTTCACTCGTCCAATTACCGGTACTAATTCACTCGCCCAATTACCAGGCAGTAATTCATCCACCTAATTACCAGTATTAATTCATCCACCCAATTACCGGGCATTAATTCATTCGCCTAATTACTGGGTAGTAATTCATCCACCCAATTACTGGTACTAATTCATCCGTTCAATTACCAGTACTAATTCATTCGTTCAATTACCGGTACTAATTCATCCGTCCAATTACCGGACATTAATTCACTTGTCCAATTACTTGGCATTAATTCATCCGCCTAATTACCAGACATTAATTCACTCGCCCAATTACCCGGTATTAATTCATCCACCCAAATATGTTCATTCGTTAACATCAAAAATAAATTATAGAATTTCTAATTAAAATTAACACAAGTTTTTCAATTAATCTTTGTACAAAAATTCAAGATGTCGGATACCTACCTGCTAGTGATGCTTGACTAGTAACTCCCTGTTGTTGTCTGGAGCCTCCAACCTCTCCTGTCTCATTTGAAAGATCTTATGATTTCAATATTTTATCACTTAATAATTTTCTTAAAACTTCATCACATAGTAAGATTTTCGATCAATATAATTTTAACATCCGAAACTATTGTGATCATTCTAACATAGTTTCATGTTCTTTAATAATTCTACAAATAATTTATACAATGCTACATCCACCTAAACTTTTAATTCACCACAATTATAAGGAAATCTTATATCACTATAAAACTTTTCCCAACAATTAAAGGAAATTTAATTCCTTTACACTTAATTCAACACATCATTTCATTTTATTTTTCTTCCACTATTTAAATACAATTCATTAATTTTTTCAAGCTTGAAATTTTATTTCTTATATTTTCCATGGCCAAATTCACCTTTCTAAGAGTTCTATAATCACACATAACTACAACTAAGCATCCATGTATGGAATTTCACTAATCAATACCATAAGATCATACTTACTTATAGAAACTATTTTTTTAATAGCAAACCCAAGGTGAAAACTATTTTTGTATCCCCCCTTCTTCTTCTTTTCTCTCTTTTTTTTACACATTCTTCAATCACCAAATACTCAATTATCATAACTAAATATAATTTGTTTGTCATTAATTCAACAATCTAGTCACCCCAAAAATTCACCCTTGGCCGAAATTCTCATTACTAAGAGGAAGAAATACATTTTTTTTTTCTTTTCAAACTAACCTAATTAATGACAAGCCCAAACATTTATTCCCTCAATAAACATATAATTAACATAAATCCATGCATTCAAACCATCATAACATCAAGAACCCACCTTCACATAATACCAATTCTACTTAATCCAATAACAAACATGAAAAAACAACACAATTGATCATCATAGAGAGTTTTCTTACTCTTAAGGAATGAAGAACTAAAAGCCAAAACAAGTTGAATCAAGTTTTCCTTCACACTTCTCTCTAAGCTCAATTTTTTTCCTTCTCTAAAAGCAAACTTAAAATCTTTGAACTCCTTGTAGTCTCCTAAATGTATCAAACCCTCTCTTTAATTACTTAACACTCTTTCTATCTTACACTTTGTTTTTTATTTTTCAAGCAATTTCCATGTACAATGACAAAAGCCATCTTTTCACATTTTCTTCTCTCGGGTGAATACACACTCCCTCTTTTTTTTTTCATTGCTAGCAGCTTATAAAGAGGGTTGTTTTAGGCAAAGTTTCAATTTGGTCCCTAAAGAAATTTCTAGACACTCATTTATGCTATTTGTTCTTTTATCTGGAAAAAATTTCTTATCATACTCCAAAAATTCTGAAACTTTAACATAGGTTAAAATAATATTTTATAAGACTTCATGCAAAATTTCAACTTAATCTGATGACCAGATTGAAAGTTATATGCTATAACGTAAAATTAGCCGATTTGTGATTTTTCATCAAAAAATTCAAATTTTTATATTTCATACATGCACAAGTCATATCAATTAATTTACTCAATTCTCGAGACCATTTTTTTCTCATATATTTTTATTTTTATTTTTATTTTTATTTTTATTTTTATTTTACATGTATTGTAATAGTATTTTATATTTTTCATTTTCTTCAAATTCAACACTTCAAGAAATTGAATAAAATCAACTGGTTTGTGGCAATCGAATTTAAATTGATGTGTATTTGCAAATAAACAAATTTTGGGTAGTATCCTGTATAGAGAAGGTGATGCGAACCTCGTGATCATATGGTTGAATGACGTCATGAAGCTAATTAATCTTTGATAAGTCAAATTCAGTTTGTTCAAGAATTGAAGAATGCAAGAATCACTCTCACACGTTAAAACTAAAAAATTCAGAAGTATTATTTATCAATGACTGTTGAAATTTAGGTTACATGTGTTTAAATAGTTCTTGAAAAAAATTAACCATAAAGGATTTACCCTAGTGGACTGATTTAGTCCACTTGTAAAATTGACCCAAAAATTTTAAACTAAAAAGCCAATAACCTGATCCAAACAAGCCTTATATCCCAGCTAAAAACAGAGTATTAATTAAGCTCAAACAAGCCTTGGGTTGTAGCTAACAAAATAAAATAAAACCCATAATATTAAATTCATATTCTGTCATTAGAAGAAGAGAATGAAAGAAAATATTACATAACTGATTCAAGGCTTATATATAGCCTTCCATGCAGCCCATTAATCTTAGAAACTAAAGAAAAGGTAGTCGCCTATGTTGTTTCCAAGTTATAGTAGGATTATGATATCAAACTTATGTTTTTCTTTTCTTTTGAAAGGAAAGAAATTGTTAGTATTAATTCTCTTCTTTTGTCGTCTCTTAGGATCCTTCTAATACTAGAAAACATAATTGAAGTTATTGAAAGAATCTCCTTGCATAATTAGGAAGCTTTGTCGCCACTTTGTTTCCTAAGTCAGCTTGGATTCTTTAGTTTTCTTTGTTATGTTTTCTCCTCACCTAACAAGAAAATAAACAAAATAATAAATCCTAATACTTAAATGAAATAATTAATGTTCTCATACATAATAGGAAGTCCAAAACTAATTAGGAATCCACAAAACAAATAGAAACATCATAAACACAAAGCTGGCTGAAAATTTGGAAAATTGGCAACCTTGTATCGAAACCTTATGGCCCAAATAATGTTGGATTGGACCCTTTTTGCACATGGATAAGATGTATTAAGGCCTCCTCTTAATACTCTAATGAAACCTTCAAATCTAACCTAGTTGAAACCTTCAAAACCAATGCATTCAATGTCTTTTCTTGAACCGAGTCATTGGTCCATTTGGAATATGTAATGGGTCATTGCTGGTGTTTATGGGCTGATCCACACCATCCTCTCTCTTCTTGAAAGGATTTGATCTCGAATCAAAACCTATGTCAAACAGGTAATGGTGTATACAGTCCATGCGATTGCACTCTAGATTTTTCCTTTCTACAAGCAATGTATTATTCACAGATTCGTTGCACATGCCTTTTCATCTTTGGCCAATAAAAATGTTCATGCAATACATCCAAAGTTTTCATAACCCCAAAATGACTCATTAAACCACCTTCATATGCTTCACAAACTAGCAATTCACACAAATAACTATCAGGAACACACAATCTATTCTCTTTGAACAAGTAACCATCTATCAAATAAAACTCACCAAAAGTCGAATGTCCAAATGCATTATAAATCTTGGCAAAGTCAGAATCATTAACATACAATTCCTTCATATATTCAAAGCCTAACAATCTATTCTCTGCGCAAAAGTGCATTAGCCACTATGTTCTCTTTGCCTTGCTTATACTTGATTACGTAAGGAAAAGTTTCAATGAATTCAACTTAGTTTTCATGTCTCCTATTCAACTTACCGTGTCCTTTTAGATGCTTCAAGGACTCATGATTTGAATGGATTATGAACTTTTTTGGACACAAGTAATGTTGTCATGTCTCAAGTGCTCTTCCAGCGCATAGAGTTCTTTATCATAAGTGATATAGTTCTAGGTTGTTCTACTTAACTTCTCACTAAAATATGCAATAAGTCTCTGATCATGCATCAAAACAACACCTATTCATATTCCAGATGCATCACATTCTATTTCAAATGCTTTCGTAAAGTCAAGTAAAGCCATTAGCCCCACGATCTCGGTGAAGACCTGTCTCTTCCTCCTCAAGTTAAAGGAAGAAAGAAAGGAGATGGACCCCAAGTTACCCCTTTATTCTAAATTATTTGTATTTCAACGTATAAATTTTTAAATTTGTAATAAGTATTTTATTTTTATATTAATTTAATTTCTTTTGATTACTTTCTACTTTTGTTTAATAGATTTTTAAAAAAATTATTTTTAAACTATTACTGATGGTTTTACCGACGGATTAAGTCCATCGATATATTCTATAGAATTGGAAAAGAATTATTGCAAATACCACAGTGACATTGTTTAATCGCATACAGTTTTATTCTGTCGGTAATATTAAATAAAATCGCCGATAGAATTACATACGGTCTTTTTATCGGTGACATGTCATATTCACCGATGGAATAAAAAACATCACTGATGGAATTACATATAGTGTTTTTGTCGATGATGTGTCATATCACTGATGGAAATACCGACGGATTAAAATGAATATTTTTTTGGCATGCTTTTGCCATTTGTAAATTCATCGGTAATTTCATTACTGACAAACTCATTAATAAATCATAAATCACCGACGATAAGTTTTCTAACGAAGTATTTATGTTTGTAAGCTTATTGGTAAAAGTCATGCCAATGGATTGAGTGTATAAATATCAACGAAATATTATGTCTAGAAATTGAAAAAATTTGGTAGTGGATATTTAGCTTGCATCGTGCATGAAAATCATGGTAATTGTTGTTTTTGCTTTAAGTTAGGTGTGAAGTTTATAGACTAGCCTTTATTGTTTTTTTTTACCACATGCATGCTAGAGCGGTTTCGCGTTTAACATTGTGACCAAAAAAAATACACTTCAAAAAATATGAATGTATTGCATGGGATTTGTACAAATACTTTAAAATATACACTTCAAAAAAAAATCTCAGCCAAACTCTTTCAAAAGATGGTTTCCGCATATCTTGGCATTGAAAAAAAAATTGTTTTATTTCGTATAAAAAGAAAAAAGAAGCAAAAAAAAAATACCTTTCCATATTTTAGCTTTTTTTCTGTCTTAGTGTCATACAAAGATAAAAAAAAATAAAAAAAATATTTTCTTGCATATTTGTACTTTACAACAAGTTTATAAAGTTTATAGAACTTGACCTAAATTTCATAGACACAAAAAAAAAAATCAATTTTTTTTTTTAATATCAGGATTTATGAACTTACATATAAGACATATTTCTAATTTAAAAAAAAAAGCAAATTAAGCCCAAAATAACCCTCATTTTCTCTCTTTTTTTATTTACTTTTTAATATTTAAGGAATTACAAACTTATACGTAAGATGCATTCTTAGTATTAAGGGAAAAAATATAAAATATATTTTGGATTTAGAATGGTTAGGTTTGACCCATAAAAACACAACAGAGCCTTAGTAATAATCAGACAAATAAACAATGCAACTTACCTTAGGTTGGATGTATTAGGGGTAATATTGTTTTCTCTATATACAACCAATCATTTTATCTAGATTTTATAGACCAATTAGGGTTCTTGGTGATCAAAACACCAGGTGGAGATTCGAAACCTTTAAACTATAAAAGGATAAGAATTTCGTGTTCTTTTCACACCCAAACCCGATCAAAAAAAATGATCGTCACGACATCGTACATGTACGATATAAGGGATCCACATGGGAGGTGAGAGCCTTAGCTTTCAAAACAACACATGTATGCTTTAATTAGCCTAATGTTTTAAAAGATGCTACATATACGGTAAATAAATGTGACAAATGTCAAAGGTTTGCTTCAGTTCCTCGCTAACCTTCTGCAAAGGTAACCACCATTGCTTCTCTATGGTTATTTTCCTAGTAGAGAATAGATATATTGGGACCATTCCCAAAAGCCCCTAGAAGAAGACAACTCATTTTGGTAATAGTTGAATATTATTTTTGGTTTGAGTTCCCCTGAACATTGATCACTGATAATGAAACCTAATTTGATAACAAAAATATGAGGGATCAATGTCAAAGGCTTAAGATTAAGCATTGATTCTCCTCGACCTCACTTCCATCGACAAATGGACAAGTTGAGCTCACTTATAAAATAATATTGAATGGATTAAAAAAGAAGATAGAATGGGCTAAAGGAGAATGAGGTCAACTACTAGATGAGATTTTATAGGCCTACAAGACTATGAAAAAGACTTCCACAGGAAAAACACCATTCTTTCTAACATATGACACAGAGGTCGTAATCCCTACTAAGATGGGATGCCTCAATCATAGAGTATTATTTTTCTTCATCAATAACAATGGTAAAGAGATGAGGGCGAACTTGGACTTGATTGAGGAAGTTAGACTTAGTATAGCAATTAAAAATAAGGCATTTTGATACCTAGTCTCTCAATACCACAATGCAAGAGTAAAAAACAAAAGATTTAAAGTGGGAGACATGACATTAAGGAAATTGAAAGAACTGGTAACTCTTAAGGTTAGACTCATTAAGTTTAATATGTATTATTTATAAGATGAATAATGAAAAGTACTTTCCTATGCATGACACTCAAATCATTTAAAGATGTATTTTTGTTCAATCTCTCGCATCTCTAATTAGCCATGTATCTTCAACGAGTATTATATCTCCTATATATCTCCAATATGATATATATATATATATATATATATATATATATATATATATATATGTTTCATTGCCTTGGTTTTGGAACTAAAAATTTTTTCAATGAAGTTTTCTCCATATTAATCTCCATATCTCCATGCAATCTCCAAGGTTTTATTCTCCTGGTTAAGTCCTCCAAGTTAATATTTGATTATTTTCTCCTTACTATCTCTAAGGTTTTATTCTCATAGTTAAGTCCTTCAAGTTAATGTTTGATTATTTTTTCTATGATTAATTTTCATATCTCCATGTAATTTTCTTCAAGGTTTCTCTTCTGACTTTTTTTTCCCAAGGATAATTGTTCTACAAATTAAAATATTCTCTAAATAGTCAAAGACAGACTGAGATATATAATAGCTCAGGTCAGACTAAGTTAAACATTACCTTGATCAAACCAAGCTAAACATGTAGCTTAGTTAGATAGCCCAATCAAACCGAACTACATTTGTAGTTCGGTCTCAACCAAGCAATACGATCATTCTTACCCAACTTAAAATTTTTCTTCAAATTGGATTATTTTTCTTCAATTTGTACCCTAGACAATTTCTCATGAAACTATTAATCTTCAAATTACACTTAGTTTATACTCCAAAAATAGATAACCAAATGATAAATTAAACTTCCTTTAATTCATTATCAAAACATACACAACACAATACTACATGGTAAATACAAAAACATTACATAATAAAAATATAATGCCAAACACATCAAATAAAATACAAGTACTACTTGTGGTCTCCTACTCTTAGTCTAGTTCATCAAACAAATATTGACCTTCAGAGGTTATTATAGCTCTCCTAGGTTGAATCTCATTAAAAGAAGGCACATTGCTATGAAACAAATAAGAGAAATCTATATTAATGTTCTAAGAATTGTTTTGGAAGTGAACGTCTCCCATCATGTCAACCAATCCGTCCTCCACTATTATTTTTAATGCGGGATTGTTGTTGTAAGTAGTCTCAAAGTCATATGGATTTTCTCTTAATACCTGGAAATGTGAACATTCTGCTTGTAACCAAGTCATATCACCCTATACCTTAGCAAGTTCATATTGCACACCAACTACTGCACACATCAGAAAATGTATTTTCAAACTCTTTAATTCTCTTCTTAAGACTAACCACTTCTTGTTTGGACTCCACAATAACAACATTAAAGGACGCAAGCTCTGTATAGAGAGCATTTCTTTATATGTGTAAGGAGTAATAGGTAGACTATAGTTCACGAAGCCTCTCTTCTATATGAGTTTGTCTCTCCTTGCAAGTTATAATCTCTTGATAAGCTAGCATTAAAGATTTGGTTATCTGCTCATGTTCTTCTTCCCATCTCTAGAGAGCTAATACTTGCATTTGGAAATTTTGGAAGAAAAAAAAAGAACCTTCTATTAGTAGTGCTAAAAATAGTAAATGATAATAATAAGGATATCAATATCTTCATACTCACATGGAAAGCTACAAACATGTTATTGGCCAACTAATGGGACAACCACCTCCTTTAAATTGGTGTATATCCGGGGAAACTAAGATATTCTAGCAAAACTATCTATATTTTAACCATGGCTATCTATAGTCGAAGGATTATCCCCAAATATAGAAGTTATAAAGTCTCTTTCTATTAGTATAAATTACCTTTCTATGAGTTTAAAATCCCACTAAAAAAGATTTTTTAGGTTGGGAACCACAACCACTGGTTGTTCTATAGCAAAAAAAAATTGGGGTAAATGGCTGGTGAAACCAAAGGAAAGAAGAAGAAGAAATACCAAAAATGGTGTTACCACTCAAATTTACATGAGTATTAATGAGACATATTGCAACATGCACAAGACTTGGTGGGGGTAACAACATGTACATGGCTTGAAAGTGGACTTGGCATGGGTGTCATTGGCATAAAAGAACTAGGAATAACAGGTTGTTAACTATGTCTCTTCTTAGTCCTCCAATGCAAAGCATATCTGCTCCCAGCAGTTTCCATGTCAATATTAGTCTCCATCTCACCACTTCCTTGTTGTGATTCTCTTATTACCTCTATTTTAGGTTCAGGTTTCTTTGTTTTAGTCTAGTCTCCCTTCTAAGATTCCTCCTCTTAAGACTCTTTCCCCCATTGAGTATCCTTTTAATGATGATGACAACAACAAAGAAGAAGTTGGAGCTCATTACTCTTTCCCACATGTAAACAACATAGACAAATATTAGTATAACAGATATATTTCAAAAGCAAGGAAGATGAAAAATATCTCTCATACCATAAATATTGTAGCTTAGAAAATACCTTTTAGCCAACCGAAGAAGGTAGTATTGACAGTTATCAGCAAAATTTCTGAAGACATTCTCCTTATTTGGGCATAAAGAAGGAGCAATATTATATATGACAGATACCCTCCATACCAAAAAAACATCCCAACACCTTTTTAGAAGACGTTATTGAACCACTATAACCTTTTATTAACCAATCATTCATCTAATTTTTTATTGACAGTGATTTACCTTGAAAAATATCGTTCAAGGGATGTCATATTCTCCCCCTAGAAAAAGTATAAAACCATATCAACCCTTTCTTACCCTAAAAAGAAGTAGATAAATTATAGCAATATATAAACAAATCAACAATTGGGACTTGATCTTTAAGTCTTAAATACTTATAAAAAGTTATTAGAGTCATCCACTCATTTGGAAGCAACTGGCTCACACACAGGTTGTAGTAGAAAAATATATCTCTAACAAAACTAGACAAGGAAAAGAAATACCCAAACTTAAAAATACACATAGGTGTTGTGATCTCAAAATTCCCAATTGTTGCCTCAGGTGTCCTACTTATTCTTTCATGTTTATGGTTAGTTGAGTAATAATATTAATGTTTACAAAACCTCTATATGGGTCTAAAGGTTAGGTTTGGCTAGTTTGTTGTCTAGAGGATAGATGCCTCTTATCACCTTGATGAAAAGGTCCAATTGTTAGGTTCCCAAGTATCATACATGCGACAGAAACAATAAAACAAAATTATTCAAAAGTCCCTAAGATTTTGTTAGATAGATCTAGAATTGTTTAGAGATTTATTACATGAAGATCTGATCTTCTTTGACTTTTAATAGTTCTTTAAAGAAAGGGTTGTTGCAAACCATAAGTCGTCTAATTGTTCATTCTCCAATGGTAATCCACATGAACCACCAGTGAAAAATCTCCTAAATTTCTATTTAGGATTGTTATGCCTATAGTGTTAGCTCTTTATTCTGTGACTTGTATAGTTTTTCTGTCTAACAAACAACAACTAAAAAAATAAGAGGCGTATCTTACTATTTATAGAAAAATCTGAAAAATCCTATAAATTAGCAAAATATCAATTTGCCCCGTGAATAATATTCATATTTTAATTTAGGAAAATTTTATAAATTAACTCAATCAAGTCCCTACTTGATTTTTCTAGGTCTAGAAATATAATCCACGTATTAATTATATTCTAGTCTTTAATTTCTAAAATATATTTTAATCAAGTTATACTTAATTAAATCATCTCAGTTTAATTTCTGACTAATAATTCTTAATGTGTGTGACTCATTAGGTTCCTAATATGTTGGCCCAAATATAAATTATAATTCTAATTAAATATAATTAAATAATTTAATTTATTATCAATTCAGCAATTAATTAATTTATATTTGAAGATCATGTGCAACATCTAGCAACGTGTCATGATCCCTTAAATATTAGAAAAGTCATTAGTGGTTTGACTTAACATTTCAATGACTGGTTTCTCGGTATAATTAATATCCTTGCATCAATAATTTTTTTGATTTAGCATTAAATTATAGAGTATGTCTACCATGTTAAATCATGTTTGTTCTTTACTTAGTAGTCATTGATCATTTGAACAAGATTTGAAACTCTTTTCAAATCTCATTCCACATTGGCCAAGGACTTCTCAGTCAATACTATTTGAGAACATATGGAACAAATTTTGTAATTCACCTAGGGTGAGGAATCATTTCTTGATCACTCAAGTACCTTCATATAGTTCATGTTATATCCAATATCTACCCCTACGTTACCTCTATTAAGATAACATATAATAGAATCAAAGCATAACATTCTATATATAAGATAACTTAGTGATCTCAAGTTTAAGGATCACTTGCACAATCATCATGCGGGCCTTTATATAGAAATAGGTGATCTTTCCATATGGAATTCTCATGCGGATTAGTTCAATGTACATGTCTTATGACAAGCACCTACATATTAGTTATAGGTATCATTTATACCTCAACTTATGAGAACAACTGCTTCCTTTCATAAAGAAAAGAACATAATATGTATCATTCTATACGACTCTAATAAATATTCAGTATTTAAGAGAGCATCACAAGGAACATTTTAAGAACAATGCTTTAATGTAATAGAAATCTCATAATTATTTGCTTAGCATTTTTGTCCCATGAACTTTATCTTTACTCTAGATTCATGAATCTAATATTATATAAATATTAAAGATAAATTAAGCCTTTATTAATAATAAATATGTATTTACATGAATATAATAATGTCACATATAGGCAACTGATTGGCTACAGGGCATATTAAACTAACACCAACTCCTCTATTTCCACCAGTAGAATGGGAAGGTTTAGCTCCTCCACTTCCACTGGTAAAAGTTCCAGCTCTAAAGTCTTCTATACCAAAAGTTTTTCAATCCAGACAAACATTTAAAAGCAAGTAGGAAAAAAAAAGTAAGGTTCCTCACATTTCTTTGCACACTAAGGGTTTAACCACAAATAATTCAAAAGAAAGAAGAATACGATTATGAAGAAAATGAGAGTACTAGCTATTTATAGCAGTGATTCTGCCGACAACCATTATCATGGTGAAATGATTCAAGCATAACCATATGGAATAGTGAAGAGGTGGACCAAGATTCCTGACACAATTGTTATTATCATGTTATCATGGTGGATCAAGATTCTGTTAGGTTCCTGAAATTCATACACGCAGTGAAAATGATAAATTTAAAAATTATTCAGAAGTCCCAAGGACCTCGTTAGACAGATCTAGAGTTGTTTAGAGTTTATTATAAGATTACCTGAAGATTTGAACTTCTTTTCGGCTTTGAATATATGTTTTACGGCTAGGTTGTCGCAAACCACAAGTCGTCTAATTGTTCTACCTCTAATGGTAATCCACACGAACTACCTGTAAGAAATATCTAAAATCCCTATTTAGAAGAGAGTGACTTAGTAAGCCTAGAGTGCTAGATCTAATTTTGTGTTTACGTAGTTTTTTTGTAGAAACTATTTGACATAACTTTTCTCTATATTCTAAAATAATAAGTATATTTATAGGGAATCCTAAAAACCCTAAGAATGAAAAAAAATATCAATTTACCCTTTAAATAATATTCATAAATTATTTAAGGATAATTTCTTGAATTTAATCAATCAAGTCCCTACTTGATTATTCTAGAACTAGAATTATAATCTTTGAATTAAATACATTATACTGCTTAATTTTTAAAATTATTTTCAATCAAGTCACACTTTAAATTTTTTATCTCAGTTTAATTTCTTATTAATGGTTCTTAATGTATATAACCTATTAGGTTCCTAATATGTTGGATCAAATATAAATTATAATTCTAAATAAATAGAATTAAATAAATTAAACAATTTAATTTATTATCAATTCCATAATTGATTAATTTATATTTGAAGATCAAGTGCATCATCTAACTATGTGTCATGATCCCCCAAATATTAGGAAAGTTATAAGTGGTTTGACTTAACCTTTCAATGACCGGTTTTTCAGTGTAATTATTATTTCTTCATCAATAATGTTCTGATTTAGACATTTTAGTATGAAGTGTGTCTGTCATGTCAAATCACATTTGTTTATAATATTATAGTCATTGATCATTTAAATAATATTTGAAACTCTTTTCAAATCTCTTTCCACCTTGCGTAAAGATTTAACAATCAATAATATTTGAGAATATGTGGAATATTTTCTCTAATTCACCTAGGGTAATGAATCCTCTCTTGATCACTCAAATATCTTCACATAGTTTATGTTATATCCAATGTTTGTCCATTTATTACCTTTAACAGGATTACATGTAATCGGATGAAAACATAACACTTCATATATAAGATAACTTAGTGATCCCAAGTCTAAGGATCACTTACACAACTATCATATGAGTTTTTTTATAGACACAAGTGATATCTCTATATAGAGTTCTTATACAGATTAGTTCAATGTATATATTATCTGACAAGCATCTATATATTAGTTTTAGGTATCTCTCATACCTCAGTTTAACAGCTCTAATAAATGTTCATTATTAAGAGAGCATTGATTAGGAACATTTAGGAACATTTAGGAACAAAACTTTGATGTAATAGAAATCTCATAATTATAACATCTTTATAATTTTCTTTACAAATTATTTTTGTTTCATGAACTTTATCTTTACTCTAAATTTATTTATCAAACATTAAATTCATAAATTAAATATAAATAAATATTAAAGATAAATAATATCTTTATTTAATAAAATTAAATATGTTCTACATGAATAAAATAATATCAAATATAACCAACTGATTGATACAAACTAACAAACTGATTGATACAAACTAACAAATTCTCATAGCCATATGCACAACCATAAGAAAGGTGTCGCAAGATTCCTGACATAATGCATTAATGTCACTGATGTTCATTGTAAGTTCACGCCTTTGAAAATTTTGTGTATTATTGGTTTCTTCCCCTTAACCTTAGTTATTTACCCATCCCACCACCTTTCTCTCTCTTTTTCTCTCTCTCCTTTTATTTTTATCACTTGTTTAGGCTACCACGTCAAGTTGTACAAGCCATACTTCATATATAATTACCACCTTTTAGGGTGAGCTACTGATGACATGAGCAAATTATCATGTAATGGGGTAAGCTATGTATTAAAACTGTCACTTTACCAAGTAACTTTGTAATTTTTCTAAGAAAAGCTATATATCCTCAAGTTTAGGGGAGAGAGAAGGGGATTTTCTCATTTTTAATTCAGAAAAAAATATCTATCTTTTATCATTCATTTCTCTTACATAATATCCACGTGAAAAACTTTAAATTAACTCTAACATTGGAGAGTTCTTTTGCATGTAATACTCACTATCTTAACCTTTTCTCTGCAAAGGGTACTGGTAAAGATGAGAAGGAAGCTCTTATTGTGGATGGCAAACTCTCTAAAATTGGCACTAAGCGTAAGTTATTTGCTTTGTTTCTTTCTTGTTTTTTTATTATTATTATTTTTTTTTATCAAATGTAAGTGTATAAAAAGATCAAAAATATACATTGCTAGAAAACCAACAAGTCCAGATAGAAGATGAACAGAAAGGGAACATGCTCCCTTAGAGACCTATACAACAAGCCACTGAAAAGAGAATCAGCAGGGAAACAGACAATGGTTATGAGAGGAACCAAAAACTAGAAGGTTCCTAGCCTAACACAAAGCAAAAGACAGGAGAATGGAGCAGCCGGATAACCACAAATAGGGCGTCCAAGAAGTAACAGAACAACCAAAAGCGAGCCATGCAAGGTCAGGCACAACTTAGAACTGCATTAAAGAACCATCAAGCCGATGATCACGAAGGCAGGCTGCAAGCCGCTGAAGGAGGAGACGGCTACAGCAGCAACAATAGAATAGTACATGCCCAGCCCAGCCGAAACAATTGAAGCCATGCACAGGAGACAGTTGTCCAAAGCACAGCCAAAAAGAAGGAACCGAAGTCAACAACAGCCAGCAAGTGGATCTCCAAGAAATCACAGCCACATGCAAGAGCATGCAAATGAATTCCTGCCACACAGCCATAGAACAAAGCATGGCCAATCAGAGCACGCCAACCCATCCAAGATAAAGGAGAGAGTTATTAAGGCTGGGACGTAACCCCTTGCATGCACCATGTAGAAGAAATAGAAACCAGCCTGATAATGAAGCTGCAGCTCCCCAAGGACACTGTTGAGCAATAAAACCCCGATCTCGCAACAAGAAGGAAGAATCACAGAAAACCCATAGCTCTGGAACAGTAGGCAACCAAAAACTAGCCAAACCCTTCAAATCACCAAATCCACAAGAAGCCACAAATACATCCCTGGCCAGTATATTCTTCGTTCCAGGGAGAGGACTCTAAGCATCAAGCAGCCACAAACAGCCCAACCAGGAAGAGGACTCATCCACTGAAGAAATCACCAAGGTACCTGTATGAGGGAATGATCCTTCTCATGAAAGTGGAGGATCATGTCGAATATGATTTGAAACTTCCGAAAGAAGAGGGCAGGTGAAGCGCACTTATCATCAAAAATTCTTTTATTTCTTTCCTCTCAGATCAGGTAGACTAGAACACAGAGAGAAACTCGTTGCATTTTAGCAACCAAGTTCTTCTTTTTTGCAGGACAAACCTTGAACTGCACTATTGAGGGTAGACATACGCCTGCTAAGTTTTAACCAAGATTTCACCATGCTCCACAGATTGAATGTCCAGGTACAACCAAAAAACAAATGCTCATGACTTTCCTCTGCCTGCCTGCAGAACACACACAAAGTGTCAATGGGAATGAACCTCAGGCGGTCCTTAGTGCGAAGCTTCCCAAGAATGGCCAGCCATAAGGTGAAATTATGTCTTGGAAGGGCCCATTGTTCCCAAACAATCTTGTCCTAGTGGACTACTGGACTTCGATGCCTGAGGGAGGCATAAGCATTAGAGGTGAAGCCACCTTCATTCTGTTCCCAGCCTGCCATTAAATCAATAACTTGTTGATGTCCTCCGTGCAGCTCATCAAGTTGGTTTTTGAGGAGGATGAGTGATTTCCACAGCGGTGAGGAAGTTCTTGGAGTAGGGGCGCTCCAAATGGAGTGTGTGGGTAGATAAAAATGATGGATCCATTTAATCCAAATGGAGTCTTGCTTCAGATGGATGTTCCAGAGATGTTTGGCAATAAAACAGTTGTTACTCACTTGAATATCGAGCAGGCCCAAACCTCCTTCATTCTTCGGGAGACAAACAGTTTTCCATGCCACAAGGGCAGCCTTGCTTCTACAAGAATTACCTGTCCATAAGAAGTTTCTGCAGAGGCAGATGATTTGTTTGATGACAGCATGCGGCATAGGGAAGATACTGACCCAGAACTGGACCATCCCATATAATACAGATTTAATAAGTTCAAGTCTTCCTGCATAGGTGAGATGCTTACCCATCCATCCTTGAATAGCAGTTTCTAGTTTGTGAATGAGGGGGGAATACTGGCTTGCAAGGAGCTTGTGAGGGCTGAGAGGAACTCCAAGGTATCTGAAAGGGAAAGCACCTTTAGAGAATCCAGTGTCTATTAGAATGGTTTGCTTCAATCTAGCAGTTACACCACCAAAGAATATTGATGATTTAAGATTATTAATATTCAAGCCAGACATTTTCCCAAAGAGCTGCAATTGCTGAAGGAGCACCTCAACTGAGCTCCTGTCCCCTCGACAAAGTAGAATAATATCATCAGCAAAGGAAAGATGAGTGAGACCAAGCTCCTTGCATTTTGGGTGGAACCAAAAAGCAGGATTCTGAGATGCTAAGCTCAGCATCCGAGAGAGGTATTCCATGCAAATGATGAAAAGGTATGGCGATAGAGGATCCCCCTACCTCACTCCGCACCTACCCGGGAAAAAACCAAAGAGCTCTCCATTGACAGCAACTGAATAGGAAGCTGTTTCAACACAAGTCATGACTAGGTGAACAAACCTGTCACGAAAGCCAAGAAGGAGAAGCAGATGCCGCAGAAAAGGCCATTGAACAGAGTCAAATACTTTTCTAAAATCAATTTTTATGAGGCATCGTGGGGAGGCCCGTTTCCTTTCATAATGCCTGAGCAGCTCCTGTAAAAGATTGATATTGTCACCCATGCGGCGACCATCGAGGAAGGCATTTTGCATGGGGCTGATAATGCCATCAAGGACACGCCCCATTCTGTCTGCTAGAATTTTGGAGATGATCTTGTACACTACGTTACAACAAGAAATGGGTCTAAAGTCACTGGCATTAGAAACCTGAGCAGCTTCGGTACTAAAGCTATGATAGAATGATTTATCTGCTTAAGAAGTTGACCAGATTGGAAATAGCCTTGCACCGTAGCATATAGGTCTGGACCAACCATGTCCCAAGATTTCTTAAAGAAAAAAGCAAAGTAACCATCCGGGCCCGGGGATTTGGTGTCACCAATGCTGAAGAGGGCTTTTTTAATATCATCAGAAGAGACATTGGCTAGCAAAAAAACATGCAAGGAGGAATCTACACAGGGACCACTGTGAACAACAGACTCATCCAAAGGGGATGTAGCACGCGAAGTACCCAGCAGCTGCGTGAAGAAGGTGACAAAGACATCCCCTACCTCAGTTGCTGAAGATGTGAAGGAACCATCACTACGGTGAATCGCAGGAATGTAGTTCTTCTTGTGCTTTTGATTCATCAAGGCATGGAAAAAGCTAGTCCCTCTATCACTGTCTTTAAAAAAATTACATTTCAGTTTTTGACTATAGAACATTTTCTCCAAAGATTTAAGATTAACAAGCTCCAGACGAAGCTTATGGTCCTGGTCCAGCAAGAGTACGTTATCCCTATGGTCTTGAAGCAAAGATTGGTGTTGTTCCAGTTGAACTTCAGCTCTGTGGACTCTCTCCGAGATATGGCCAAAATGAAGGTTGTTGAGCTGTTTTAAGGGGCCTTTGAGGAGCTTTAGCCTCCTGCATAGAACATACATTGGGGAGCCATAGACCTCAGCATGCCAATGCTCCAAGAGGAGAGATTTATAGTCATGATGCTCAACCTATATGTTGAAAAACTTGAAGCCAGCTCTCTTTGGCTGATACTGGGGTCCAAGACAAACTGTTATGGAAGAGTAATCAGAGAAGGTACCCGGGTTGCTAAAATGGACATAAACAAATCATTGAGAACTCAACCAATGAGGATTAACCAAGACTCTGTCAATCTTGCTCCAAATCTTCCTATTGGTCCAGGTGAAGTGACTACCAGTGAAGTTGAGGTCAGAAAAACCTAACTGAGAACAACAGGATCTGAAATCAGCAACTTCATACGAGGAGACAAGCTCTCCATTATGTTTATCCTCTTGAGACAAGAGAGAGTTGAAGTCACCCATGATAATCCAGGGAGAGTTTGAGTTCCATTGCCGCAAGTCTGTCCAAAGAGCTCTGCGAGCAATAATAGTGTTATAGCCATAAACAAAAGTTGCAGTAAAAGAACAGTGATTCACCAAGCTACTGATGGTGACATGAAGACCCTGGACAGTAAGATCAATAAGCTCCACCTTAACAGTAGAAGGTTCCAAAAAACCAAAATACGTGCAGTGTTAGATACTGCAACATTAGACAAAAACCTCCAATTCCTAAGCCGGAGTTTGTGCATGAAAGACACAGCAGAAGAAGCCAGCTTGGTTTCAACAAGACTACAAACATCTAGTTTATTCTTCTTCATGAGGCTTACTACCTCATGTTGCTTGAGAGGACTGTTGAGCCCTCTCACATTCCAGTAGATCTTCATGAATGAGAGGGGGTGGGAAGTAACCCCTCGCCCCTGTTAGGGACACCATCAGAGCGTTGCTGAGCCCCCTTCCTTGGGGCCAAACCTTTTGAGCAGGATGAGGAATGACCTGAAGCACCAGAAACAACCACAGATTTGCCCTTATTTCCTCTAGAGCCAGCTAAAACAGAAGCTGGTGCTGAAGTGATGGAGGGTACAGGTGTTGGAGGTGGAAGCAGACAGTCACCTTGCGGCCTATGAGAAGCTCCTTGGGCTGAGCGAAGCTCAGTATGTGGGGATTCAGTGGAAGGTCGTGGGGTTGAAGGCTTGCGCTGCACTTTTCTACGCTGAACAATCTCCCATCCTCTAGTGGAAGTGCCATCAGCTTCATTATGAGAAACAGGCCCTGCTTCAACCTGTTTTGGAGAAGGAACACAATCAGCATGCAGATTTGCCTCTGATCGATCAACAACAAGGTTGCCTACTTGGGGCCCCAACCGGTGAAAAACAGAATCCCTTCCTTTTGGAGCTGGAGCTGGGGCAGGAGCCTGCTGCTGCCCGGGAACAGTAAGAGGTAGGGATTTTGTGCAAGTGGAAGTAAGATGACCAAGGATTTTGCAATGCTTGCAAAAACGATGAAGGGTTTCATACACAACTTGTTGATGAAGTAAGCTACCATTAGGCAGAGAAACTTCAATGAGTATGGCAGGTCAGACAACAAATTAACTTCCACCAGCACCCTGGCATAGGAGAGCCTAGATATTGTAGAGGTAAGCATGTCACTTTGAACGGGCTTGCCAAGAACACTAGCGATCTTAAATAAACACTTGATGGACCAACACTTGAGTGGAAGATTGGGAAACTTAACCCAAACTGGAATAGTATGCATGTCTGAGGAAGAGAAATCAAAATATTCTGGCATTGCCCGAAGGATGAGAGGCCGCCCATAAATAAGATAAGGGCCCTCAGATAAAACATTCAGTTTGTCTGCTTCAGTGGCAAATTTAAAGATCAACCAACTAGAGGCGTGGATAGTTAAGGAAGCCTCACAGTGCCAAGTTGTGGTAATAAGATGTTGTATGGCTTTAAAGCTAGGGGAACGGCCAGCAATGTACCCACCAAGACATAACTTCCAATAATCACATTTAGTGTCCAGATCATCATCAACCAAATTACAGCCTCTAGTTTCAGTGAAATCAGAATAATGAAGAAGTTTAGGGCACCTGGTAGTATCACGGTTGGACATGAAAAGATGACGCCAAGTGCTAGAGGAAGGCTCAGGACCGGGACTTGCGGTGGCTGTCAAAGGGACATGGGCATCCATAGGAGCCTTCAGGGCAGACAGGGCTGGAACAGCAGCCAGAACAGAATCAGCACATGAGGGGGAAAGAACAGGGGTCGGCGGTGTGACCACAGGAGGGGCAGAAGGACCAGGAGGCACTGCAAACACTGGTGTGGTGAAGAATTTGGAGCCCCCCTCATAATCCTCTTCAGATGAATCAAAATCAACTTCCTCATCAACATCCGAACAATCTTCAACAAACACATGATTGATGCTAGGGGATGGATCAACATGATATTGGGACCCAGGGTCATGTGGGGGAGAGTGAAGACGAGGATTAGGATGAGGACAAACAGGGGCGAAGGTAACAGGCGGGCTGGAATTTGAATTTGAATTTGAGGGAACTGTAGCATGAACAGTACAGGGAGGAGATGAGGCAGCTAAAGCAAAAACAGTGGAATCATTGATAAGCTGAGAATCAGCTTGCATCTTTTGCTGTTTCAGACGGGATTTGTGGGACCCAACCTTCTTCTTTTTGTTTGCTATAACCAAAAGGTGCCAAGATTTACAGATTAAGAGACAAGGACGCAAACAGTGGAAGAGATCAAAGAACACGAGGGGAAAGCTTCAAAAAAAAGGAGAGCATCTCTCTCTAATTTCTCACTGTAGATCAAAAAACACTGAGAGCTCTTTCTTATTTTTATTTTTATTATTATTATTATTAGTAGTAGCGGTAGTATTGTTTTCTTTTTTCTCGGGAACTATCAAGAGATCAATGTAGCAGCTCATAGACTTGCATGCTTTCGTGTTTTGATCATAACACTGTTCTTTTCTTTTTATTCTATGGTGAAGATATCAATTGAGACTAAGTTTCTCTTCGAATAATTTAAAAAATGAACCCATATGGGTCTAATACATTTAGAAGAATTGAAGAATTTAAGGGAACTATAGCACTGTACTAAATGTTTAGTTTAATTTGAAGGAATTGTTTCTTCTCGAGGGGCGGATCTGACTCTGAAAGTATGTTTAAAAAAAAAAAAAAATTTTATTTACTTCAAATTAATATATTTTTTTATGTTTTTAAATTATTTTAATATGCTAATATCAAAAATAATTTTTAAAAAATAAAAAAATTATTATTTTAATATATTTATAAATAAAAAACACTTTAAAAAACACAAAAATCTAACACAAAAATCTAACTCAAGCTGAACTTCGAACAAGCAGTAGCAGACGACAGCATCAAGATAGCGACTTGCTCTGAATAAAAAGATGAAGGGAAACATTTGGTCTTTATGCATGCTGACATGTTTGATTTAGAAGACAAGAAACTAAAGACAGTACTAGGATTTGTCTCTTCAAGATGCGATGAAGGTTATCGGATGCCAAGATGGAATGGTCTTGGCTTCAAGAGGAAGCGGTCGATAAAAGAAAATGTCAGCTTGCTAAAGAAGATAAAAATAAATGGAGCCAACTCCCAATGTGCTAATAAATCTCTGTGTCTGCGTGTAATAAATGGAGCCAACTCTGGTATTGGTCATTTGATCAACCCTAGTGCTGTTGTTCCAGCTTTCTAGCACGAAATTGACAACACAACTCTGGTTTGCTTTTTCAAAATCTTTCACTTGAAAAAAAAAAAAAAGAGCACATGAAACCCTCAATTCGAATGAAAATATCAATCAATCAAGATTGGCTGGCGACGGATACAAAACAGATTTCGAAAATACCAATTGATTAATATAGAAACTAAGAAAGTACGACTTGGGATACAAAATTGGGCTACAAGTAGTTTAATGGTAGAAAAATCACTTTACTCGTCCCTTACCATGCTTTCCTTCTGCGCGTATTGTTGTACATTGGACTGGAGGTCCCTAACTTACCCTTTGATGCTGTCATCCAAAATAATATTGCCACGCAACAGCAATTGCAGCCATTAACAAGACTTTAAGTACTAATTTAGAATTTATCAAGGGTGATGATTCTGAAGGTGATTGGGAAGGCTCCTGTGATCTTCCTCTAAGCTTGGCTAACAGTCTGGACAGCAGTTCAGAAGGGCGACCGGTTTTTACAGCAGCAGCTGCAAATGGAGGAATGAAAGACAAAGATCAGGAGCCGAGTACATGTGCAAGTCGAGCCAATAGAAAACTGTTATTCAAAGATAGTGTCCCTTTTTAGATATTGGAAATGATTAGCTCAAAACAAATGTCTCGGGTCCACACATTTTAATGTGCGTTGATATCATCACATAATTAACATTTCAATTCAGCAATTTAAATTTTTTGTTGATTCACCAACATTTAGATTGTAATTATTGAATTAATTCAAGAGCGAGGGCCATCCATAGACCATATCTACAGACCATATTCCAGTGATCCTGCAACAACACAATTCAAGCCATGAAGTTACCTTTGCTTTTAAGAAGTCTTTCCTTCTCTCCAACCCGCTGCCGAAGTACATTGAGCAGCGATCCAAAATACAGAGCAAACACTGTACACGTGATAGTGATGACATTGTATGGCATGCTAAAATCAGGAGTTGTCAAAGGTACAAGTAATACTTCAGTGTACGAGAGAACAGGACTGCTTTCCTGCATCACAAATCTACAATCAATCCAATAAACTTGGATTGTCCAATATGAAGCACATTGAGAATCTCGAATATCATATCACCTGAAATTTAGACAGCATGGGTGATTCTCTCTCAGAGTCATTGCTAGGGAAATGCATACTTGCATGGAAGTTGGGAAAGCTTATTGCAGCTGATGGAATATCAAATCCTTGATTGGCATCTGGAGGGTATTCATCAATGTGCAAAAAACCCTGTTGACATATCATGAAGCAGTAGATAAGAAACACAATTCCAATGCAGCTTGGCTGTCTTAGAAACATCACAAGTCCTGTGCATGTGATCATTAATAACAGTATGTTTTTCCATTCTGCTAGACTATTACTATCTTTCTCTATGCGTTAGGTGCAACAGAAAATCATCACTATAGCAAGATTCAGTACATTGGAGCATTTAGATGACTTGATTCGACACCCTATGTTCATTGAGAAAGCTACTATAATGTGCTTTTAGTATCCAGCAGATTAACTAAAAAAAAGAATGTCCATTCAAAGCATTGTCCATGTCAAGTACATCAGGCAGAATCTGAGATTAAAAATAAACAAATCTTGCAGACAGGAAATTATAATCTATTTGCCCTTATCCACTGTTTCCATGGTTTGGCTTCCCAGAGGATGTTATTGACCATTGTACATATTTTATGACACTCGAATTCATTCACTGATCACTCTATAATTCCAAGTCAAACTTGAAAACATGAAGTGTTACGCATACCTTATCAAAATCTAATGTCAAAGCAGCTGATTTCACACCACAAGGAAGCTTCAGTACCATCTCCATCATACCAGGAGATATCTTGTCTTTGGAAGGCATAACATGTATCTTTTCCACAAAAGCTCCAACTGCCTTCAGTTGATCATCCACAAACAGCTGGAGAGAATGATAGTATACCCTGATATACCAAGGGACAATTTGGAAAATATTAACATGCAACTCACATCCATCACTAGCACTATCAGCACCCGGGGAACTGTCATTCAAATCTGTAGATTTCAACAAGATAGCAATTGCACCTCTTTCATTCCCGCTTCCCATCAAAAATCTAATAGCATGTAATGGAGCTTGTTGACATGACCATATTACAGGAAATTTCCATGTCAGGCCTAGATCAAATGGTTTAGAGTTGCTGTACTTGTCAACTGAAAATTCATAAAGTAAAGAGGAGCCTATTCCATGCCTACTATTTTCTTCTTTAAGTACCCTGTCTGGATTAACTGACAATTCAAAGTTGGCTTCAACATCATACCCTTCAGAGCCAATATTTTTCTCCAGTTCAGAAACTAGGCCTCTCTCAAGCTGAAGATATACTTTACTAGACTTAGCAAGAGCACATCTCCCATTGACTTTCCTACCAAAAATTGAACTCAAAGACCAGCTTGGTTGAAGATACGATTCACTAATATGAGTCAAGCTAGTTCTTTGACTACTGGGATGAAGAACAACAGTAAGTGTTTGTTCTAGAACAATGCCCGGATTCAACCCCTCAAGATCAGATGCATTTGAAGTCAAATGCAGTCGCTGAGAATGATAAAAACTTGTATAAATTGATGGCCTGTCCATTAAGGCAGAAAGCCCAGCATTATCTCGACAAGGAAGGAGCTTCAACCATGGAGTTAGGTTCTCAGTGCAAACAGCCTCACGGGGCAGCATACCATACCTCAGACTGCCAGAGGCTTGCCTAAAGCTCCACTCAGGGGCTGAATACATGGTAGATGACTCGAGGAAATTAATTGAAGCACAGAAAAGACCTGAAAGGGTATGGGTTAAATTCTTCCACGAAGCATCAACTTGCTCTTTAGGAACATCAAAGACAGCCCACAACTCAACTCCAGGAGGCTTAGCATTGTTGCTTGACATGGTGTCAAACCCACCCCAGCGTTCATAGTTCCACCGACCTTGTGTGAACGATAATTCCATTTCCTTGACCCGGAATTTCTCCACCTGTCCAGGTTAAACTTTCCACGATTTATATACACTACACTAGCTTCAATCCAGGAAGATATATATATTATTGACATAACATAAAGTCTACAATTGAAGGGGGCGGAGCAATTAGTTTAAGAAAAATAACACAAATTCAAATTTAACACTACAACCACTACTCCAAATATCACGTTTCACACTCTTCCTTTACCTTTTTAAAAAAAAAAAAAAACAAATCGTGGGAAGTGAGTCAAACAAAACTATTACCATCTGAGAAATGGCTTTAGGGAAGAGATGATGGTGGCGGCGGCCATTGGAATTGCAAGGAGGAGCTCTAGTTTCAAAGTGGAAATGAGCCAACACTTTCCGATCAGGCAACGGCTTCAACAACAATTCCTCTTGGAACTCTTCTTTATCTACTGCCGATCCAGAGGCCTTTGTTGAAGATAACAGGAAAAAGAGTAAGAAAGCCCATCTTGGTGGAAGTTCCATTGATTCAGTAAGAGGGGGTGGTGACTCAGTGGGTCAGTGTTGTGAGATGGAAACAATCCGCCGTTCGAGAGTTGAGAGACCACACCAACCTACGCTCCCCTTTCTATTTGAATCTTAAATTCCGACTCGCTGCGTTCAGCTTATGGTCTTCCTTCTGGTTCCCTGGCACAAAATCCTCCTGATAGGCATTGTTGCCGACCGACTCGGGGAAAGACCTGAAAAAAGAGCCAGATCGTTGGATCAGTGAGATAACCCTTGGATGATGTTTGATAGAAAAACATTATTTTTAATATAGTAAATTAAAACAATTTAAAAATAAAAAATAAAAAATTAATTTTAAAAACATCAAATATTTTAAAAATACTATTTAAAACACACGATACCAAAACACCTTTTTTATTTTATTATTTAAAAGAAATTGTGTATCATTTAAAGTATTCATAAAATCTATATATTTACTTAAAAAAACTCTTACATAATATTTTAAATCTTTTTTTTCTACCTAAATCATTTATAAAATTATGTTTTTATCAACGAAAAGAAGATGTTTTCAAATAATTTATTTTATTTTTTCCTAAAAAATCATAAATTAAGTTACATATTTAAGAATAATTTTAATTTAAATAGCATAGTAATAAATTAATAAATAATTAGATAATTTTAGTGACAACACAATATCACCACTTATAATCAAACAAGTTAATACAAGTCAATTACACGTGCTATGTAACATAGAATTCCAAGTTAATTTTTAATATAATAAAAAAAATATTAACACATATTTTGGCATCATGAGAAATCTTAATTGAAAATTGAAAAGTTAATATCTAGATTTAATAAAATAAATTAAAAATTATATTAATTAGTAAATCATAAAAAAAAAATTATTAATGTTAATTAAAGATCCATGAACTTCCATATCCTTGTTTCTAACAAGAAAACACATTATAATCATTTTAAAAATTCAAAATCAAATAAACAAAAAAACCTTTTGAGCTATAGTTTATATTTTCCAGTAACATTGATTATGGAACCACCTTTGTTGGGTTTATTTCTCAAAACCAAATTAATAGACACCAAAATTAAAATTATTGGTGGCCAAGAGCTTTTTTTTTCCTCGAAATTTTCTATAATTTTCTCTCTTTTCTCTTAATATTTAAGAAGTAAAATGTAAAAAATTTAAGTTTGGGACCCAAACAAAAAATCTAAAAACATGAGAGATTGAATGTAAATAAATTAAAATTAAAGAATTGAAATGTAGATTTACCCGCCTTCTATATGCATGATAACATGCTACTCGGGGATAATGAGAAAATGCAGGACACAAGCATAATAACTTTTAAGGTTTAAATTGGAAGAAAATAAAAATCAATGACTAAATCACGAGAAACCCAAAAAAATTTAGTGTGTTTGGCAGTATGATAGTGGTTATTTTTGAAATAATGTTTCGTGTCGAAATACATACCAATGATTTTTTTTATTTTTTAAAAATTATTTTTGACATCAGCATATTAAAACGATCCAAAAAGTACAAACCACACTCAATTTTAGTAAAAAAGAATTGAAATTTAATCAAACACAGGTTCAACCGCATAGCCAAACAGATGCTAATAGTGTTTTACGCAGCAAAACACAAGTTTATTTTTAATTGTTAATGTGAATATTTAGTTTTACAGCATAGTAAACACTCACAACATAACTCCACGATCATGTAGCAAGAGCCAAAACGAAACAAAATTTTTAACATCTTATGACAAATATAAATGAATTTGTATTGCCATTTAATTTTTATAAAAAAAGGTAATTTATATATAATAAATCACACATCTTCTGATAAATTAATATTTTTTATGGAAGACTTTATTGAAAAATTGACTAAAGTTTAAAATTGCTAAACCAGCAATACCAAAAGCATTTAACTACCATGCTAAAAAAACAATTGTTAGGTTTCCATGTTCTGTTGTTCATATATGAACAATAAAGAAGGTGACTTAAAAAAAAAAAAATTCTATCTGCTTCTTTATTTCTTTTCATTGAGTATTTGTTTTTGTGTTTTTTTTAATTTTATCTTTTAATATTTTGTTAATTTTAAATTAATCATCATAATTTATTTTGGTTTTTTTCTACAAAATTATCGCTGTCTTAAACAAACGTTTAGGCATTTGGTTGGTACTAAATTTTGTAAATGTCTATTTTTGTTATCATATTATTAAATAAGAAAAATTCAAAAAAAAAAATTTTAACCTAGTGGAGTCCATGATTTAGGTTGCGGTTTTGATGGGTTAAGCCACGAAACCTAGGTCGATCTATTATGTCATCGTCTCAATATTAAAAAAAAAAAGTTGTCATCTTGATTTTTATTTATGCCAAATTATATTTTTACCGGTCATCCAGGTTGTTCTTTTTATCCGCCATGTTGACTAGGTCATATAGGGGCAACTACCATGCCTGTTAATTTTAAACTCGGGTTAGAGAAGGAGTCGGATGAGGAGGTTTCAAAATTCACTCATTGAGTCTAGTTTAATAACAATACTAAATAATTTTTTTTTAAATCATCTTTTAGTTTTTTTTTCTTTTTATTGAATCCTTTTGGATTTTTTTTTTATCATCCTTCAATATTTGTTGATTTTGAATTGATCTTCATAATTTATCTTAGTTTTTTTTCTATGAGATTATAGCAGTCTCAAACAAATATCTTAGCATTTAGTTAGTGCTCAATTTCGTTAGCGTTTATTTTTGTTCAAGGTAAAAAAAAACAGTTTATTTTTATTCAAGGTAAAAAAACAGTTTTTTTTTTAAAATAAAGTTGTAAAGTTTAGTGGAGTCTATAACTTGGATCGCAGGTTTCAGGAGTTAAGCCGTGAATCCCGGATCAATCAAATATATCATTATTTTAATATTAAAAAATATATTATAATCTCTTAATATTTTGCTTGCAGTAGAAGATTATCATGCAAAGCATTACCCAGGCCATAGGTGTTAGGCCCTTTGACTTCCTATTCATCTCAAATGCAAGTTTTTTAAAAAACGTTATGATAATCTCTCAATATTTTGTACGTGTGACTAAAGGAAAAAAATATTAATTAGTGTGAAAATATCATTTTAAAGGTCAATTAAAAAAAATGAAATTTTATTTTCATTAAATATTCATTAGCACAATTTTTTTTTTACATATTAGGAATCTAATAATTAAAAAACAATTGTTGATATCCCTATAAAAATCTATATTATTATGGAAAAATCATGGAAAAATTAAATAACAATTTAAATATCATGTTAAATATTTTTTTATAGTGCATTATCATCAAAATCTAAAAAACCCAATTTTTAATTGATTTGAACCTACAATTAGCCTAAAGTAAACCGGTCGACCCGTCAGGTCAAACCGAAACTCGGTCGACCCGTCAGGTCAAACCGAAACTCGGGTGACCCGGAAAAACCCGATAAAGACCCCTTTTTTTTTCAAATGTGTTTTTTCTCCTACCCAGAGACCCTTTTTTTTTCATATTTTTCAGTTGGTTATTAACTCATTTCAAAGTTCACTATATAAATATTAAAAAAAATGTTTTATTTTTTCAATGTGGGATTTGAAACTTTTAGTAAATATACTCTATGTTCAAAAGGGAAAAAAATATGTTTTTTAAATATGGGATAAAAAATCTTTTTGATTTAAATACTTCAACTTAAAAAAATAAGATAGTATGTTTTTAATGTGGGATAAAAAACATTTTGAAATAATCTTTTCAACTTAATTATTTACAACATGTATAGTCTATATCCACATGGATTGTTTCTTAAATTTTTCATATAAAATATTAAAACGTAAAAAAAAAATTAATTTCTGTGGGTTGACTCGAGTCAACCCATGTAACCTGAGACCCGGCCCCTTGGCCGGGTCAGCCCCCAGGTTGGGTTTGATAACTATGGTTGCCATGAAAATATAACTTTAAAGAATGCAATTGAAAAGAAATAAAGTAAAGTGACCCAAGGTTGTTAAAATCGCGATTTGACTCCTAAAATCATACGATTTTACGAGTCAATATATACTTAATGTGCTAAATCATTCTAAAAACTCGAAAATGGATGAAATCGGGTTGAAATCAAGTAAAATCGCTAAAATCGGGTGAAATCGCGTAAAATCGTGATTTCACCACCGATTTAACGCTTTCAGCAAAGAACATAATTTATCTTTACTGTTTGCTCCAGCTCTAAGTGTCCAATGACTATTGGCCTATTGCTATTACAGAACAAAAGCAAAATCACATAACACTTTCTTTCTTTCATCAACTTTCACACACACACACAGAGAAAAAAAAATCAAAATCCCTAAGTTTCTAAATCCTTAATCTCCTTCTCTTAGTCGTCCAACAATCAACAACCGGTCCACCACCAACAACCCTCTTTTTTTTTTCTCCCATCATCGATGGCGTCCTTTTCAATAGCCACCGTGAGATCCAGAGTTCAGACAACAACATTGACATCTTTTCAGTCTCCACCAACTATTGTAAGTTATTCTCTGTCCAAATGGGTTGAATGGTTCTCTCTTCTCTGTTGCTAACTACCAGGGGGTGTTGTTTTTTTCCCTGTCCGTCTCTTTGTCAGTGCACAATGCACACAAATAAACTAAAATAACATTAATTATTTCTTACTCTATTTTTAAGGTTTCTAATATTAGTTTGCTTGGATTCGCAGGCTCCAAGTTTAATTGGATTCATGATTGATTTTCCCTGGTTGCAATATTGATCTGCACAGATCAGAGGTACAAACCTATATTTGTTTTTTTATTCATGATTTAAAGTTGTCTAATTTGGTGCTTTAATCTTTGCGTGATTGTTGTTCAGGTAGTTTTGTGGGTTTTAATTAAGTTCATTCGAAGTGGGTTTACAGTTTCACTTTTTATCATTACTCGGAATTTTGGTTCATTTTGAGTCTATGTAAAGGGAGATCCTTTTTTTAGCAGTGTTTGCTAACTGTTTGTTAATGCTTGAGTACATTTTAATGAGCTTTTTTTATTTTGATATGTAACTTTAAGCAAATTTGACTCATGAGATGCCGATGAACTACTAATTTGCTGATTTACATCTTAATAAAATTGGATTCCTACGTGTAGTTTAGAAAGAAAATGTCTTTATAAGTGTAGGAGTGTTTGCAATCCTAGATGTTGATTAATGACTCTAATCTGTGAAGGCCATTGAGGGTGTTTGAGACACATTGTAAATCCCGAGAAAATAAAGGCTGGATTAAATTAAAGAAAATAAACTAAACTAAAAAGAAGTGGGGGCAAAATGAATATACTTAAAGAAAATGGAGCCTAAATGCAAATAAGAATAATTATAGAGCATAAATACTCATTTTCTCACCAAAAACAAATCTGCAGCTATCGTGAAGAAAGAAAAGAGGGAGTTTTTGTATCCATTTCTACATATCAAGAGAGAAACATTAAAATTTCAAGAACCCATCCAAGATTAAGGGTTATAGGTAAAATAAACACTAGTGGGCAAGAGACTAACAAGAAAAATTAAAGAAGAAGAAAAGAGGGGAGGGTCGGTTGTCATTAGAAAGAAAAGGAGGGATCGAAATCTTGATTCGTATTGGGTGAGGTATTTTAAACATGGTCTTATGAGTCGTTTTAAAGTCGATTATGAATTGATGCCTGGATGTTAAGTAATAGATTTGAGTTCTATAACTCTAGATATAGTTAAAAATATGAGGAGAGGTCAGACGGTAAAAATTCAAAAACGAGACAGTAACAGTTGGACAGTAACAGTCCAAATGTTTGTTGATGAGCAATTTTGACTGTCTTAGAGGCAGAACTGGGTTCTCCTTCCTATAAAGAACTTGTAGCTTCATGTCTTAGCTTTCCAACGAGACTAATCTCACTTGAATCGGAGTTCTATAACTCCAGATATAGTTAAAAATCTGAGAAGAGGTCAGATAGTAACAGTTCAAAAACGAGACAGTAATAATTGGACAGTAACAGTCCAAATGTTTTTAATGAGCAATTTTGACTGTCTTAGAGGCAGAACTGGGTTCTCCTTCCTCAGAGAACTTGTAGCCTCGTGTCTTAACTTTCCAACGAGACTAATCTCGCTTGAATCGGAGTTCTATAACTCCAGATATAGTTAAAAATCTGAGAAGAGGTCAGACAGTAACAGTTTAAAAACAAGACAGTAACAATTGAACAGTAACAGTCTAAATGTTTGTTGATGAGCAATTTTGACTGTCTTAAAGGCAGAACTGGGTTCTCCTTCCTCAGAGAACTTGTAGCCTCGTGTCTTAGCTTTCCAACAAGACTAATCTCGTTTGAATCGGAGTTCTATAACTCTGGATATAGTTAAAAATATGAGGAGAGGTCAGACAGTAACAATTCAAAAATGAGACAGTAACAGTCCAAATGTTTGTTGATGAGCAATTTTGATTGTCTTAGAGGCAGAACTGGGTTCTCCTTCCTTCAGAGAACTTGTAGCCTTATGTATTAGCTTTCCGACGAGACCAATCTCGCTTGAAACAGAGTTCTATAACTCTAGATATAGTTAAAAATCTGAGGAGAGGTCGGACAGTAACAGTTCAATGTCTAGACAATGACAGTTCGGGATTTAAACAGGTTCAAATATAAAGAAAGGAATGATAGTTGTGGTTGGACAAACAATGACAATATTAATGGGTGAAATTAGAAAAATGTAAAATATTAAGAAATGACTAAAAGAAAGACTTATTGCTTGTTGATATGGTTATTATAAAACATATTCTTGAGTGAGGAAAATTTATGAGATGAACTTGTGATTTGCAGGAGGGACCACAGGCATAGTGCAACAGCAGCAGCAGAGGAGCACGAGTAGAGCTTCTATTGCAGGTAGGTGAATCATACATATACCTTCTAGTTAAATTGCATGATTTAATATATATTACCGATGTGAAATATGAATTACTGAATATATGTGTATTCAAGGGGAAAGGTTGTTGTGTGAATTGTCAAGTGATGAAATTATCACTGACAAAGAAAATATAAGAAGTGTGATTTGAGGCATAAACTAGCATACATTTAGTGTATATTAGGATCCCGGGTAAGGGGATCGCCATATTTGGACTAACATACATTTAATGTATGTTAGGATTCCTTATAAGGGGATCAAACATGTATTAACTATCTTACATTTAGTGTATGTTAGGATCCCGGGTAAGGGGATCACCATGTATTGGCTAGCATACATTTAGTGTATGTTAGGATCCCGGGCAAGAGGATCACCTTGCATCGACTCCTACGGGGTGGTAGTGATGATACCAGTGAAATTGGTATTGGTAATGTGTTAAACAAAAATAATCATGTTTGATCTTATAAAGTTTGGAATTGAGGTTAATAGTGGAAGAGGGAGCGGTTATTAATAGTTGAATAAGAAAGAGATTCTAATAAAAACTAGAAGGGAGAAGTGAACAAAATATGAATGCATGTTACCCTATTGAAATTGTTAGATATTCGTGTTGTTATATTTATGTGATATTCACCTTTCAGTAATATGTATTTTGTTTCAGGATCATCGCATGCACGACAGGAGTAGATCTTAGCTTATGTTCTCTTCTTGTAATTTAGGTTCTAGGGAGTGTACCCTTATATTTTGTAAACATGGAAATGTTTATATAACTTAATTTGTATAATTAATGTTTAAACTTGATTGAATGAACTTAACTCTGTAGTTCATATAACCATATTTCATGTCTATGTATTTATATTTGTTTTATCCATCCATAATGATATTTTGTTATATAATGTATATCATAAATATTGTGATTGATAGATGTGAGAATATTTATGGAATTGAAACCTAGGATGATTGGGTTGGGATTAAGTTATGAGATGCGAGTTATTAGAAGTGTAAACAGGTTATATGTCGATAACTTGGGATCTTCCGGTATAGGGGGGACTCCGTTAAAATTTCAATAGATTTTAATATGAAAACCATGAATATATATATATATATATATATATAATTACTCTGTTGTTCTGTTGACATGAGATTGTTGTTTTTGTCCCGGAATGGGGGATGTTACACACATTGAAAAAAAATGTCTTGAATTTGAATGTTATATAGATGGCAGAAAACTTGGTTAATTGTAGATCTTTTGTTTTATCTCGTGAAAGTGTAACTGGGTTCATAGTAGACCTGTGTTTTATCCCGTTAAGGTGCAAGTGAGAATTATGCAGGTGTTATAGTTTTATTGTAATTATCTTGACTAATTTATATTTTTTTCTGTAATTTTAATTTGGTTGTGTGAAAATGGTTTTCTTATGGATTTTATGTTTGAATGATATATACATGATTGCGAGTTCTCTTGATTAATTTTCTAACTATTTTCACCTTGATGGTTTGACTTGTTTATTTTCCAGAATGGTTTTCTAGGACTCTAGGGTGAAAGAGTTAATTGTATTGAACATTACAAACAACAAATAAAGCATTTGGAGAAAAACATAAGTCATGAGTTCTATTTTGTGTTTTGGATTCAGTGTTTTACTTTTCAAAATTGTTAACTAGGTTATTGATTTTAATTAATTTTTGAATTCAGTATTATGGTACTTCTTTTTAGATAGCTCAAATGAGATGTTTAATAACTAGATGCATTATTGTTCTAACACATGTATTATGGTACTTCTTTTTTAACAAAAATTTAATTACAATCATAAAATGTTTGGATTGATTACAGGGCTGATTTGAGTTGATTCTTGAATTGTTAAACTTATGGCATCTAGAAAAAATTCTTCTGGTAATAGGCTTGATGTGGGATGGCAACATGATATAGATATTGATAAGAATTCTAGAAAAGTTCAGTGTAAGTATTGTCAAAAAATTATCAGTGGAGGTATTTTTCGTTTCAAACAGCATATGGCTTGCACTTGTAAGGATGTTGAGTCATGTTAGCAAGTACTGGAAAATGTTAAGCAGATGATTTTGGGTGTTTTGGTGAAAAATCTAGAAGCAACTGAAAAGAAAAGAAAGGCCCATCAATATACTGGAAATGATGATGATGATGATGATGATGAAATAAAAGAAATTAGCTCCAAGGACAAAGGAAAGAGAGTAGCTACTGGGAGTGGAAGTACACAAACAACCCTAAATCAATTGCTAAAAAAGGATATTAGAGAATAAGCATGTCGATAAATTGCAAGGTTTTTCTACACTAGTGCAATTCCATTTAATTGTGTAAAAACCCTGAGTTTATTAAGGCACTTGAATTGGTTGCAAAGCATGGGCCAGGTTTCAAGCCTCCATACTACCATGATATTAGAGAGAAGTATTTGAAGCAAGAAGTGAATCAAACAATGAAATTGCTTGAGGAGTATAAGCTAGAATGAAAAAAAAAAAACAGGTTGTTGAATAATGTGTGAAGGATGGACAAATAAAAAAAGACGTTATATTTGTAACTTTTTGGTTAATAGTCCTAAAGGGACAATTTTTTTTTTGTCATCAGTGGATACTTCTAATATGTCCATGACTGCTGATAAGGTATTTGAGATGTTAGATGTCATTGTGGAGAGGATTGGGGAGGAAAATGTTGTCCAAATAGTCACCGATAATGCTGCAAATTATAAGATAGCGGGATAATTATTGATGGAAAAAAAAAGAGTTTGTTTTGGACACCATGTGCTGTCCATTATATTGACTTGATAGTAGAAGATTTTGAGAAGAAGTTAGAGGTTCATTAAGTAACTATTGCTAAGGGGAGGAGAATCACCTCATATATTTATTCAAGAACTATTCTTATTTCCATGCTAAGGCACTTTACAAAAGAAAGGGATTTGATTAGGTCTACTGCCACTCGGTTTGCTACTGCATATTTGACTCTAGGATGTTTGAATGATCATAAAATACAGTTGATGACCATGTTTATTTCCAAACAGTGGAGTTCATGTAGGTTTGCAAGAATAGAAGAAGGGAAACGAATTTAAAATTGTGTTTTGGACAACAGGTTTTGGCATGATGTCACTATATGTATTAAGACAGTGTATCCTCTAATTAAAGTTCTTCGATTAGTTGATTCATATGAGAAACCAGCTGTGGGTTTTATATATAAAGCAATGGATGAAGCAAAAGAGAAGATACAAGTGAATTTTGGTTATGTGAAAAAAAGAGTATATATCTTGCTAATTTTTATTTCAAATGTTATCATCTATTAATATGAATGTCTTTAGAGATACTTTCAATAGAGATATTCCTAGATTGTAATGATATTTTTATTGTTTGTTTTTATATATATTTATATACCTATATGGAATATTGTTGATGCAAGATGGGAACTTCAACTCAACAGACCCTTACATGCAACAACTTATTATTTGAATCCTCATTATCATTACAATCCCAATTTTAAGGTTAATGCCAATATTAAAATTGGATTATATCAATACTTAGAAAGGATGGTGCCTAATGCAAGTGAAAAGTGCAAAATTAACTTACAACGTGAATCATTCAATGATGCAAAAGGGTTGTTTGACATTGAAGCTGCCAGGACAACAAGAGATTAAAAAAACTTCAGCTCAATGGTGAGATTCTTATAGGGATAAATGTCCAAAATTACAAAAGTTTGCAATCCGAGTTCTAAGCTTGACTTGTACTTCTTCTGGATGTGAGCGTAATTGGAGTGTATTTGAAATGGTGAGTTTTTTTATTTTTTTATTTTAAATATTGAAATATTTGATAAAAATCTTATAAATTTGAATTGTTTATTTAGGTTCATATAAAACAAAGAAATCGTTTGCACTAGAGAAAAATGAATGACTTGATATTTGTAATGTGCAATCTGAAATTGAATGATAACCAAGTCATAAAGCAAGCTGATGATTTTGGCGTAGAAGATGATCTTTCA
>Ga0325403_1000090_pt1 | contig 45475 bp, 21 predicted proteins | sample PopdelMetagenome_19_FD_205665 | JGI IMG/M metagenome (GOLD analysis project Ga0325403, IMG submission 205665) | Populus deltoides microbial communities from Bellville, Georgia, United States - Xylem-PdKOR-R4 | ecosystem: Host-associated > Plants > Phyllosphere > Stem > Wood/Secondary xylem... | reverse complement strand
AAGAAAATTAAAAAAATATTGTAATTATTAAAATCATCAAACCAGAATTAGAGATGCTCGTGCATTTTGTATAATTTATTTTTCAGAGAATTACACCAAATTAACATCCTAAGATTCGATCACAATTGTACTTTCTCTCCGGTATTTGAAAAATTATATTTTACACAATACTATAAATAGAGTTAATAACATTTTGACATATCGAGTCATGAATGCCTGAAAAAATTCCAAGATATATAACAGGTTTGGATTATGCATGCAAAACACTCATTTGGATTATGACAATCGACCGACGAATTAATATGCTATACTTAGTATGTTTCATCTCCTCCAGTTTACTGAACTGTTTGTTTCTGAAGGGCCAGGTCCAAGCCAGAAGATTAAAAATAAATATATCATAAAAATATGATTTATTTGACTACTTAAACAACCTAGCTAGACAGGATCCACAATTACTCCCTTTGAATGTTGATTTCAAACCTATGCCACAAGTCGTCATAACTCTATTGAAGAAAATAATAAGAAACTCTAAAGTCAAATTAAATGTTGTACGTAAACCTTTTCCAATTCCACATATTGTGTCTCCTATATCAGCTAGCTAACTAACGCTCCCCGTCTCGCAGACTATCTCGCTCTCTACACATACCAAGACATACATTTGATTCCCTCAGAGTCTCAGCTTTCTTTCGTGTCAAGAATGGGGTCTCAAGGAAAGACTCGATACTTGACATTAATACTCCTAATTGTTACCATTATTTTGCTATCATGCTCTAACCTTACTGTGATAGCGAGGCCATCAACTCCATGCACATATGACCCCAAAGATGGTAAGTGCAAATACGGTGAACCAGCTGCAGCTCCAGTCGTATGATGAATGAGTAATCGTTTATCCTTGTATTAGCCAAGAAGGAAGGCATGGCTATTTAATTTATCCATGGTAATTATTTATGTGTCCTCCTTCGCTAGCTGGTTTAGGTTACTTCCTAGCTATTGCCATGTTTTCTTTTCCCATGCTTTTTGGCATTTGTGCCCATTAATTCTTCGCCTTGCTTTGATTTGCCAATGTTATGCTATTAATAAAGTTTCTTCACTTATCTAAAAGAAAAAGAAAAGCTAGATAATTGTGTATTAATTTATACTTTTATTCTTTTGAGAAGTCGACATATATACTTCAATGCATGGTTGGTTATTAATATCGTCATACATATATTAGGAATTGAATCTTTAAACATTTAGTACAAACCCAGAGGCCAGCACATTAATTTGTTGTGTATTTTGGTTTTGGGCATCCCAAAATGCTTCTGCATAAAAATAAGAGTAGCTAGTAGGAGAGAAAATTAAACCAAAAAAAAAGTTTTTTTCCCCATAACTTTCAAAGATACACATCCCCTCTTACGAGAGAGATCCACGAGATAGATTGAACTATTTTATCATTGGAATTAAAAATATATATGGATTTTACATTTTGGGTCAAATCAAATTGTGTATACTAAAAATAAAAATAAAAAAATTTAAAATTTTTACTTAAAAAAATATATTAAAAAATAATATAAATTATATTTAAAAGCTTCAACTTATATTCTATATTAGTTAAATATCTAGATAACATAAGGTATTAAATTAGTCCTCTGAGATTAGACGTGCATAATGAGAAAATTCATCCCTATTATAGTGACTTAGGGACAAATTTGTTCTCTTTGTTGGATTTAAAGACGCAACTCATCTCCCTTCAAGAGAAATTCATGGTGACTAATTTCATTCCTCATTTAAGGAAATAAAAACTAATTTCATATCCAAATTAAGTCTTTAATGCTAGTGCGTGGTTTGAATTTCAAATCTTATCACTTTTGTTCTTTTTAATTAGATTAAAAATTATTAGCAAGATAGTGATAGCTCTTCTTCTCTGTAATTAAATTAAAAATTAAATATAAGATATGTATATCCATAGGATATATAAATTTTTACTTGAAGAAGTGTGCTAAAAAATTATATCATAAATTCTTCTCTAAAAAATAGCCTACAAGGAAGTTTAAATACATAAAAAAAAATATATGCTTATTAGTAAAATCCTAATTAAATTTTAAATCCTAGTCTAAATAGGGAGAATAATCCAAAAACAATAAGAAAAATAAAGACAATCTTAAGCAGTAACTTTTAGACTGAATCTAGCATGTTCATGAACTCAAATGAAGTTGTCTTACAAATCATTTAAGGAACAAGACCTTTAGAATATTTTGAAAAAATTTTAGTTCTATCAAATGGTCAGATGATAAGTTATATCTATTTTCATTAGACTACCCATTGAACTCATTCGGAACTCCTTGAAATCTAAAAATTCTTAACAAAGAAAAAAAATAAAGAAATAAAACAAATTATGCTAAGGATAATGAATATAGTGCCCTACTTTAGTCATCTCCACTTATAAAAAAAACTTGCCATTAATTTAAATGTTAGAAATTGAACTCTTCCATTCCAAAAACATAGATACTTTGAATATAGCTTTATAACACATATTTTATAAGTATAATGTCTTTAATTCGTGAGTTTCAAATTCTAATTTATGGTGTATGCAAGCTGAAAAAGGATCCATATCAAATATTACACCTTTTGTTCCTGCAAAGTTCACTAGTAGCAGTTCACTGGTAGTTCCTTCACACATTCTTATACGTTAAACATGACCTTTATTATGAAAAACCTGCTGCAATTATTGATGAATATTGTAAAAGGAGAAACTAGAAAGAACACAAGATTTAATGTGGTTCAACAATGTGTCTATATCCATATGAGCGATGAAATTTTATTTTCACTATATATCGAATAGGATTACATAATTTGTATTTATAGTATACCCTAAACCACTCAAGGGTCTAACCGCCCAAGAGATATTATAATTTTTTTTTAATAATACTCATTTACCGTATTGTGGAGGCATTGCCCTGCACCCCAACCTATTAATCATTCTTGGTAACAAAATAGAAAATAAATCATAAAATGACAGATACCATCATTCCACTTTACTCTAACAATTGTCTATATGCACTACAAACTACTTGTTATTATTCAATTTTGGTTCCCTATAAAAAAAAAAAATATAAGAATAAAACCAAAAAATAAATAGCAGTGAGAAGAAGACACAAGGGTGCCCAGAAAATGGCTAAAGATTAGTTGAGGAAGTTCAAAAATACAAAGATTACAATTTGACAATATATTTTTGACTGATGAAGGCTCTATTGATAAAGAAAATTCAATTTGATGAAGAAAAGTTCAAAATCAGATGTTTAAGGACTCAATTAGATTTTGTTGAAAGATTAATTGAGTTTGTGAAGGGTTTAATTGCAAGAAAAATTTATTTTTAAGTCAATTTTGACTTTAATTGGAAAAAATTAAAGTCTGGGGGTCGAATTACAATTTTTAAGAGTTAATTTGATCAAATTAGAGGCTAAATTGAAGAAATTAAAAGTTTGTTGATGAATTAAGGATCAAAATGCATAAATTCAAAATCAATGACTAAAGAGAAAAAGGCATCCAACATCAGGGCTGACGCTTGAATTTGGCAGGGATGCAATTGAATTGATTCTTAAAATCAAAATTGCAATTGAGGACTTGGTTGAATTAAAAAACTTAAGGACTGATTTGGAAATTAACATATTTTAGCGCTATTTATATTGAAATGAAATGACGTGTTTTGTAAAAAACAACGCCGTTTCATTCACTGTTCATATATAAAATAAAGAAACCTAAAACGGTGTCGTTTTGAACGGCACTGTGTATCTTCTTCTACCCCTAACGAACAAAGGCAAGGGAAGAACGTTTTTCTTCCATTCCTTTGCAGCGTCTATCTCTCCTTTCCCTTTGCCCAAAAACCACGACACCACCCACACCCCCTCATGGCCTACCACCATGATGAAAGAGACAGGGGACAAACCCTGTGGGCGGCTCTGGGACGGCTGCACAGAGACTACCCCAACCACCTTACCCCTGCACCATGACTGGACATGGGTAATAACTTTCTCTTCTCTCTTTCCCCCTTATAAATACCAGGGGACGAGACACAAAAAAAAAGAGATAAATAGATGAAAAAGGGAGGGAAGAGAGCAAAAAATAGAAGAGAAACAAAAAGAAACAGGGGAGAACTAAGGAAGGAAAAAGGAGAGAAACAAAAACAAAAAAACATAGAAAAAAAGAAAGAACATGAGAGACAAGAACGAGAGAAGAAAACGAAAGAGAAGAAAAAAAAAGAACAACAAAGGAACAAAAAAGGAAAGAGAGGAATTTCATGCCCCTGTATAGAGAAGAAAAAACCGCAGCAGCAACCACCGTTTTTTCTCCCCACCATCGCCTACTTTCCTCGTCGCCATCATTAGCACCACCGTGAAGCCATCGCCAGGTCAACCTCTCCTCCTTCTTCTCCTTTTTCTTCTTCTCCTTCTCCTTCGGTCACCCTCCACTATTCTGCAGTGAACAGTGCAGAGTGAATTATAATTCACTCTCTACTATTCACTTGCATAACATTGGAGAGTCTCTCCATTGTTTACTAGGCCGAACCAGTTCTGGTCCAGACCAAAATGGTGGGGTCGGGTTTGGCCCAGTCCCATAAATAGAAAAGAAGTTTTGTTGGGCCGACATCGGCCCAACCCTTATTTTAGGCTAGTGTGGGCCCAACTCTTTTTGGCTGACTTTGGCCTAATTTATTTTGGGCCAATCTCATCCTAGACAGGATGGGCTCTGCCCATATAATTGGGCTGAGCCCATCCCAATATATTATAATATTATATTATATATTAATTGAAAACAAAAACAAAAAATTCCAAAAATCCTTTAAAATAATTTATGATTTTCTCTCGTATTTTTATACCAATTTTGATTAATATTGGCTTGCATTTTTATACTATAAAGATATAAATTCGATATTAAAATATCTTATTTTCACGCATACGACCAAGTCTCTCAAAAATATAAAAAATTTCACATCGTATTTTCATACCAAAACAAAAATTGAAAAAATATGTATTAACATGCATTTTGAGCTTTAATAACCAATTTATTAAAGCCAAGAGAATTATGTCAATATTTCAAAAATACAAAAAAATTATTTTATTTTATTTTCTTTTAATATTTGAGATTACAAACTTATACGTAAGATGTATTTTCAATATTAAAGAAGAGTTAGTTCATCTTTTTGTCGATATTAGAACGGTTAGGTTTTACCCAATAAGATAAGGATCTCCTTACCGATGAAGACTTTTCTTAAATCTTAAATAATTCAACCATTAGAAAACACGACAATACTCTAGTTATATCATATAATCAAACAATGCAGCTTACTTTAGGTAAGACATATTTGGAGTGTTAATACCTTTATTTTACGCAATTAGTCCTCGTATCCGATCTCTAAAACTAGTTAAGATTTTTAATGATCAAAATACTAAGTAACGACTCTCATTCACTCTTTCTACTATTAAAAAACAAAAATTTCTTATCCTATTCATTTCTCGATTTCTAGATATTGAAAAAACACTCGTCGTGATGTCTTCCATGTGCGACACTACCGATCCAATCATTTTACTTGTTCGTTATTTTAATTCCTTGGACTCAGCAAGGACGAAATAGTCAAACTAGTTTTGCGTGCTCACAAGGGAATACCTATAACCATTCATTTTCAAAGTCAAGACACGCGTGTTCATAAAGTATACGTATCATCATTCATCTTCCAGGTCAACCTGCTTTCCTCGTCACCACAATAGCAACCACCGTTTTTTCTCCCTACCATCACCTGCTTTCCTCGTCACCATCGTTAGCACCACCGTGAAGCCACCACCAGGTCAACCTCTCCTCCTCCTTCTTTTTCTGCTTCTCCTTTAGTCACCCTCCACTATTTTGCAATTGGAGAGTGAATTATAATTCATTCTCTACTATTCACTTATAGAATAGTGGAGTCTGTCCACTGTTTACTAGGTCAAATCAGTTTCAGCCCAGACTAAAATGGTGAGATCAGGTTCGGCCCAGTCCCATAAATAAAAAAGAAGTTTTGTTGGGCTGACATCAGCACAACCCCTATTTTAAATTGGTGTTGGCCAACTTTTTTTAGCCGACATGGCCCTATTTTAGACTGGTCTTGGCCGAACATATGTCGAAATAGTCACAGTTTTGCGTGCTCACAAGGGAATACCTGTAACCGTTCGTTTTCAAAGTCAAGACACGCGTGTTCATGAAGTATACGTATCATCATTCATTTTCCAAGTCAAGACCGACTCTTGAATTAATTGCATGAGAAAGGATTTATAAATTCCACAACGAATAAATCAAACCTCTCTTCCCTTAATTGCTTTTTTGTTATTTCAAAAGTATTTTTCCACCTTCTTATTTTCGCCATGCTTTTTTAATTTTCAATCCAATCAGTCTTTTAATTATCTTTTGTCAATTTTTACTCAGTCTTTTGTACTGTTTTGATGTCTTATATTTATTTTATGTATGATAGTTTCTCAGGCATTTTGGATTTTGGAAATATTTTTCTAGGTCGCTGGAAGAACGACTGAACATATCCTTCATGTATCAAATTTCCAGCAGTTATTTTACATCAACCACGCACTTGCATATGCATGAAATATTTAAAGTTAATAAGACAATAATATTTTCTCATTGGGAAAATTAATGTCTACGCGTTGAATAATTTGACTTCTTCATATTTAAAGTTAATAAGACAATAATATTTTCTCATTGGGAAAATTAATATTTTCTCATTGGGAAAATTAATATTTTCTCTTTAATAATGTTAGAAGTAAATGTTAAGGGCTTGAGATAAGAGGAATTTATTTTTCGTCACCATTACTCTTTAATAATGTCAAAACAATCTTTTTAGTGAATTTTGTTGCTGGTGGAAGTTCATTTAATTTGTACAGTATGGCTTGTTTCCTGTTTTTCCTCTTTTGCTTTCCTACGAATATAATCTTTCATTCATCACAAAATCAAAAGAAGAAGAAATTATATTTACCTCAGCCATGAATGACTTTTTCTCGGCTGCGAAGAGCCCAAGACCTCAAATTTGCAGTTTATAAAATCAACTGAAGAGCTTATTTCAATATTTATTAATTTGTGCATTAATAGATAAATATATTAGAGGAGGGCAATATTGTGTAATCCTCAATCCCATCACACCACAGAAAAAAAAAAAAAGATCAAGTAAAAGTAGAGAGTGCTTAGTTTTTGCTTAACATTTATTTACATTACAAGTTGCTTGAACAAAACAGGCATTTAAACAGCTTTGACTGTTTGTTTCTGAAGGGCCACGCCAGAAGATTAAAAAAACAAATATCATAGAGATTTTGTTAAACAACCTGGACATGATCCACACATGACTCCCGTTTAATGTTAATTTCAACCTATGTCACAAGTCACAACTGCTTCGAAGAAAATAATAAGAAACAATTTCGAGGAAAGTATAGTTTTCCAATTCAACAAATTGGAAAAGTTTTTGAAATGAATTTAAATGCTGAATACTTTTCCAATTCAACATATTGTGTCTCATATATATATCAGCTAGCTAACCCTCTCCATCTCTACAATCACCCATCTCGCAGACTAGCTCGCTCTCTACACATACGTACCAAGACATACATTTGATTCCCTAAGAGTCTCAGCTTTCTTTCGTGTCAAGAATTAATGGGGTCTCAAGGAAAGGCTCGATACTTGACAATAACAGTTCTCCTTGTTACCATTATTTTGTTATCATGTTCTAACCTAGCTGTGATAGCGAGGCCAGCTCGATGCAAATATCATCCCAATGATCCTATGTGCAAAGTCCGTGAACGCTTTCCATGCAAATATGACCCCAAGGATCCTAGTAAGTGCCACATCGGTGAACCAGCTGCAGCAACAAAGTTTGATGGGGTGAGGAGTTAGGAGAGGTGGTTTTCACTTATCTCAAAGAAGAAAAAAAAGCTAGCTAATTGTGTATTTATAATTTTTTTTTAGAAGTCGACATACTTGTTGGTTATTAATATCTTGATACAAATATTTAGGAATTGAATCTTTGAACATTTTGTAGATACCAAGAGGCCAGCACATTTGTTCTGTATTTCGGTTTGGGACAACGCAAAATGCCTATGTATAGAAATATTCAATATTAAATTTTATAGTTTTACCATGAAATTTTTTATCGATATTTAAACTCATAGTCTGTCGGTTCATATTTTAACAATCGGTTTGTGAATGGAACCTATCAATTTAACAAACTCTTGTCTGTTGGGTAACTAAGTCTGGCATGGTTTTATTGTGAGAGACTGGTAATAACACAGCAGTTCCAGAAGGCCATTCCAATGCCACATTGGACCACCTGACATCATGGCCAGCAAAATGAGCAAACCTGATACCAAATATAGCAACTGATCATAACCTTACCAGATTGAGTAAAATCCAAACATAATACATGCTGAGGAATTGAAGGCAGGAAAGCAGCAACCCAGAATAACAACAGCGGTCATGGGTGTGATTCTGGAAGGTCGGATACGAATAATGAAGAAGAAATCAACAACGATAATTGCAATATGTTCAAAATAAACATGCCTGCAACCTGTAATATTTGCACATTCACTTTTGATATTATGTTTAAAGTTCACAAAGGGTACAGTGATTTCCCGTTTGCACATTGTTTGATGCATCTGTTCCACTATCTTCTTCAAACTAGACAAGAAAAAAACTACAAGCATATTTCCAAGGATTGACTAAAAAGCATATACAAGTAAATGGACATTTGATTTTCTTCTCCAGAAATGATTATAGAGAAAATAGTTGTTGACTCCACAAAATAGCAGGAGATTATCTACAGCATTTTTGAGTCGAACTTCATATGTAAACTTCATAACCTTAGTCTAGGAAGCAATTCAGATCTAACTCACAGTTTCTATTGAAGTTGATCTGAACTTCAAATTTATGACCCTAAAAACGCATCGACCTTAGCATTTGTTCCCCTTGACAAAAACTTCATGCAAATGGGAGGTTTTACTCCGGCTAGAGCAAGTATCGAACTAGGCAAAGTCCATATGCCATCCCCACAAATCAAACCAGAAGCCACTGCTGGCCCAAAAGCATCTGCCTTTGCGTTGTCAATCTTTTCCCAGATAAATAGAATCAAGCTTCCCACACACATGTCGATGGCAATGTATAGGCCAATATAGAACGGTATAGCCATCGCCATTGGATTGGGAATGAACCTCGCCCATTTCTTACCCAATGCATCCTTAATTAAATTTATCAGAATAGCTGCACCGAAGAACCCATAACAAAGATAGAGGCAATTCTTTGGTAGAGACGAGAATCCGTCTACCCCCAATATAGCCATGTTTCGATATACAGTAGCATAAGGAGCAGGGTATTGACTTCCAGGAGTCCCAAGATCCTTGAAGGCCTTGAAAAACAGCCAAAAGACACAAGGTGAAATAATGCAACCCATTGCAGTGCCAATTAGTTGGCTCACAAACATGGACCGAGGTGAAGAAAGGGTCACATAACCAGTCTTGAAATCTTGAGATAGGTCAGAGGCTGTGGAGACAATATTCATCATGACTCCACAGGCCGCTAGTCCTGCAAGAACTCCACCATGAGAGGCACCAGCCCATGCCCCAATTACAAAAATTGCAAGCGTCCCATAGGTGGAAGCAAGGGACCCCTCAGTGAGTCCACAACCATAAGCATTACAGAATGCAAGGGCTGGGGCAAAGATGTAGATAACCAATATGTAATACCATTTTAGTTCGGGAAATATATGCGGAATGGTGGTTGTAGAAATGGCAGCAATAGTGACATAACCTGCAACAGCAAACCGTGATGGATTTGATCTTTGAGAAAGAGTTGGGTGCGACGTTGCTCATTATAGGAGATCCTGGATGTCTCGGGAGAGGAACGGTCAGCAACAGGCAGAGCACCAGTTGCATCTCTCCCGTGAAGTTGATAAAACAATGCAGCGAGTGTTCGGCTTAGAACCTTGAAGAAGTTGTATAGACCGTCACCCAAGATCAAGGCAGTGGCAATAAATACCAGTGTTCAATGCATAAGCGTTGGTATGAAAGAAAAGGCTTCAAGAAAATGTTAAAAATCATATAATGGGCATTCTTGTCACCTTAACCTTGTTAGAAAACTTACCTTGTAACCTTGGAGGCCATGTAAGCTGCCTGGTTTGAGGTCTGCTGGATACCAGCCACCCTTTTTTTTATCTATGAGACGCCACATCAGACCCCAGGAAAGAATTCCTCCAAGCAATAATTATATGTTTATGATATATGGGCAAATCATTCCAACTCCAACATATGTTGCTGAGAAATCAAAGAAAAATCTGTACATGTAACAAGAACATTATTAGTTAAAGATACCACAACGAATTTGAAACAGAATGCCATAATAAATGGAACTACATTCAACAAGAAGAGAGGATTTTGGAAGGTTGAGTGATGCTTTTACTTGTTTTCATGTGCTTTAAGACCAAGTGAGGGGAACTCAGCAAATCCACAACCATCTCCTGCAGTGTAGAACCACTGAAAGAAACCCCACAAGAAGCTGAATGATAAGAACTTGCCCAACGCTTTCACTTGTTTTCTGAAACGGTAGAAAAAAACGTTTGATACTTTTACATGCCGAATGATCATCCAACTATATGTGCATGAGGTCTGATAATGCCTTACTTTGCTAGCTTGGCTCCTGCAGGAGTGTGGAAGCTGTTGATGAGATAAGCAGTTGCAGTGCCACTTGGATATGTCAATTGGAAGTCTATAATCATGACCTGGAAATAACCAGGGTAACAATGAAGATTAGATCTTGGCAAAAACTATGTTTTAATTAGTACCAAGAAAGAATATTGGTAATATTACTAAATAACAAAGTAAATTATCAAAAAAGTTTATTTCTTCCTTAATACAGAAAGTACAATCTTAGGATTATATATATATTTCGGTGCTAATATTTAAGAAAGTGAAAGAAGATTATTTTAAACAATCAACATCCAATTAGTGGAGATTCTTCTTAAATATATTGATAGAAATATGATTAATTTGTTCAAGATTTGATCAGACGCAATTTCCAAAGGCAATTTAATTTTTTTTATTATAAATTAATTTTAATATAAAAACTATTTTAAAAAACAATTACAATCATATTCTCAAAGAAACAAATTTACTGTACAGGATTGTTATGTAATGGAGTAGAAAATCATGTGGGAGTTGAAAGTGAAATTGTATAATACAGTACGCCATTCAATTTTTTATTTATTCTTTCTACACCATTTATTCTGTTGTTATTCATGAATGATGATATCAACAAGAAAAGCTTGGAATGCTTAGTACAGTCTTCAATGGCGAGATATGGGAAGCAAAGCACAGTGATGATATGTATACATGGAATAGATTTTTGATGAATTATACATGGAATGAATTTAAGTGCCTGTCCTTAATTAGCAGATTTCCTCCTTTGCAGAAGAAATTACTTCCAAGTTTCAGCCAATGATTTAAAGACAGTTGGCTTTCACACAGTCTTTGGTCTACAAGTCACGTGTCAGCCAGGAGATTAAGGAGCAAGACAATGACTACCATGACATTGACAAGGATGAGAGAATGAAAGCTTACATCTCAAGGAGAAGAGCATATAATTATTAGCTTGGAATCTAATCACATGACTATCATGACATTGACAAGGGTGATGAGTAGTGCTGCTTCTTATCTCAAATCAGTGCCCCATTGGGATCTAATCACAGCCTCGTAGGTTTTCAGAAAGCTAAGGTGGTGAAGTTGTGACAAAAGATTTTTGTTTCTGTTAAGATTTTTTTGGGGTGCTGAGGGTGATGAAGTTATGCTTGAGTTAGCTTGCTTCAATCCATCCTAGCTAGCTTCCTTTAGTTTTATGGTTCTAGTTTAGAAAAATAGATTTAAAAAAAATAGATTGTAATTATTTTTTTAATTTAAGGTCTGTTTGTTTGCTGGAAAGTAGTTTTTTTTAAAAAAATAAATTCTGAAAAAGTAAATTATTTTCCGATGTTTGGTAGTGTATTGAAAAATAAGTTGGAAAACACTTTTAAGTATTTGGTTATGTCATGAAAAATAAGTTAGAAAATAACTTATTAATGTTTTATTTTTTAAAATTTATTAAAATAATGAGGAACAAATCTTGCAAATTAAAAGTTGAATGTGAATGAAATTGAAAAAAAATATAATTTCATAAATTATCTCAAATAAAATAAATAACAATCAAATAATAGAGATCAAATCTAACAAATAAAAAAAATTGAAAGAAGAAAGAAATTAAAATAATAATAATTACTTTTTCATAAATTATTTCAAATAAAATAAATAATAATAAAAAAATGAGAACCAAATTTGATAGATAAAAAATTACAATAAAAAAATGATAAGGGAAAAGCAAATAACAATTATAAAAATGAGGATCAAAGTTAATATAAAAATCAAATTCTAAGGAATGAAATTGAAAAAAAATATTTAAAATATATATATATATATATATATATATATCCAAAGTTTGATATAATCAACAAATAATATAACATTTTTAATTTTTTCATACCTTCCAGAAAGTATTTTCAGCCCAAAATAAAAGGAAAACACTTTCTTGGAAACCAAGCCAAATTTTTCTTTCACTAAAAAGTGTTTTTCGTTGACTAATTTTTATAATAACAAATAAACATATGAAAGTTTGGAAAGTAGTTTTTAGGAAAGCACTTTCCACTAAACAAATAAGGCCTAAACACACACGCTAAATATTTCAATAGAATTTTTTTAAATAATTCTTGTAAATATTCACTAACTAAATACTTTTACATTTGTAGTTGATGTAAAACATAATATGGTTTTCATATAATTCATATGAATAACATTACACACAAAATTAATTATATATATAGACAGACACACACACACTACAAAGAAGATGAAGCAATTCAATCCATGACATGGACATAATATATTGCATTATACATTTATCCTCGAGTATATTTTAAAATGTTATCTTAAACTTTCAAAAACACTACTAATTTAATATAATAATAAGATAGTTTAATGGATTGCTTATCATACTATAATTTCGAGATTAAACATGAAAAAAAAATGTTAATTTTTTTTTATAAATGTATAAATTCAGATATGAATAACTTATTTAATACTTAATAAAATTTTCTTTTTAAATATTAATAGAAATGATGATGATGATATAATGAGGGGACATGCTTGGTGCAACAAATTATGGCGGCGAAGGCCCAAGGCCTGCTATTGCTAGGATTCAGTTATTCAAACCATTGGTCTAATTGGAGAAGAGCCCAAAATTAGTCAATGGAGGCCCATGAAAAATCACCAAAGTCCAAACGCAGAAACCCTAAGGCCTATTGAAAATAAAATCCATTTCTTTCATCAGCTCCATCCGACGTCCTTCCACTTCCTGGCTATTAGCCGAAGCAGCTGCGAAAAGAGGTTAGCCTCTGGCGTGCGTACACGTGGCCAAGAGAGACTGTGATACAATGAAGTCAATGCAATCCCCGTGGACAATTTGCTCATGCAGCTAATGTTTGGTATATATGACGTTACATGATTGATTTTAATTTTTTTTTATTTAAAAATATATTAAAATAATATTTTTTAAAATTTATTTTTGAGATGAAAACTTTAAAAACGATCTAAAAATAAAAAAATTATAAAAAAAAATTAATTTTTTAAAAAGGTACGATAATAAAAAAGAAAAGACAAGACGAAACAAAAAAATAAAGATAAATTGTATTTGATAATAATATACATAATATTTTTGTATAATACTCGGTTAATGATAAATGAGATGAAATAATATATGAAAAAAATTTATTTTACTTTTAATATATATTATTGTCAAACTCTTATATTTAAATACATAATTATATTTTTAATTATAGTTTATATCGAGTATTAAAATTAATAATGATATAATAATTATAGTTATAAAATCTAAATTGAGCTGGTGGGTGGTGTCCCTCTACTTCCAAACAGTCGGTTTATTATTTATTGTTGTTATTATATATATATATATATTTTTTTTTAATTTTATCAGCTCCATGTTTTAATAATTTCGGAATGTCAAAGGAAAATAAATAATGGTATAAATAGAACAAAAAGTAAATATAATACAGTAAACACAGATGTACTCCCACCCTATGCTCTTTATCCTTCATGCATGTAGGTATGTTGCATTAATGTCCATAGCCTAAATATACACAAAATTAGCTAGCTTTACATTTATTTTTCCTTGATAAGCGTAAGAAACATTATTCAGATCATCGCGGTGGATGGAAAGATGGCCCCGTGTTCTGGAAAGTCTAAGAACAAGTTTGGGTCGAGGGCGCTTGCCTGGGCGAAGGAGCATCTCCTTGGGTATTATGATAGTTGTTTGATTTAAATGTTTTTTTTTTAATTTTTTTTAAAGGTGTTTTTTTTTAAATATATTAAAATAATATATATTTTTATTTTTTAAAATTTATTTTTATACCAGCACTTCAAAATAATTTAAAAATATATAAAAAAATAATTACAAAAAAAATTAAAATTTTTTAAAAATACGGCTGAACTGTAAAAACAAATGGTGCCTGAAACCCTTCCTTTATTCTCTCTTAATCATTATCATTGATAGGTATTGTGCAGACTACAAGAACTTATTTTGTGCTATGTAATGTTTGTATAGAGGAAGCTGATGCTTTTGGTAAAATTCCATTTGCTAGATCAAATGATTATGAAGTAACAATAATGCAGGTTAATGGCTTCAATTAGTGCTTATTGAGTCATGTTGTTCCCTTTTCTTCCGGTGATAATTTTCCTTTTTCCCATGCCGAGTAGAGTTTTTTCATGAATTTATTTAAAATTTCAACCTTTTTAAAATAATAAGATAACTAAAATACCTTTAAATTTAAAATTTACTTAGCTTAATTCCAAGAGCTTTTCCGTATTTTTTATTATGTATTTTTGTTTGTTTGTTATAATTAGAAAGATTGAGGGGTGAATTTCTTAGAACACAAAAATCCTTTAAAATAATTTGTGATTTTCTCTCGTATTTTTATACCAATTTTAATTAATATTGGCTCGTATTTTTATACTGTAAATATATAAATCCGGTATTAAAATACTTGTTTTCTCTGAAATATTGCAAAAAAAAATCCTGTTTTCACGCATACGAACAAGTCTCCTAAAAATATAAACACTTTCATATCATATTTTCATATCAAAACTAAAAATTCAAAAAATATGTAATAACATGCATTTTGAGCTTTAATAACCAATTTATTAAAGCCATGAGAATTATGCCAATATTTCAAGAATATATAAAAAAATATTTTATTTTCTTTTAATATCTGGAATTACAAACTTATATGTAAGATGTATTTTCAATATTAAATAAGAGTTAGTTCTTCTTTTTGTTGATATTTAAATGGTTAGGTTTTACCCGATAAGATAAGGATCTCTTTACCGAGATAAACTTTTCTTAAATCTTAAACAATTCAACCATTAGAAAACACGATAATACTTTAGTTATATCAGACAATCAAACAATGCAACTTATTTTATGTAGGATATATTTAGGGTGCTACCACATTCCCTTTACACAAACAATCCCCGTGTCCAATCTCTAAGACCAGTTAAGATTTATAGTGACTAAAATACTAGATAATGACTCTTATTTTTTCTTTCTACTATTAAAATACAAGAATTTCTTGTCCTGTTAATTTCTCAATTTCCAGATATTAAGAGAACGCTCGTTGCGATATTTTTCACAAGGGCGCCCAAAAAATGGCTAAAGATTGATTGAGGTAGTTCAAAAATATAAAAATTAAAATTTGACAATATATTTTTGACCGGTGAAGGCTCTATTGACAAAGAAAATTCAATTTGATGAAGAAAAGTCCAAAATAAGATGTTTAAGGACTCAATTAGATTTTGTTGAAAGATTTTGAATTTGTGAAGGGTTTGATTGCAAGAAAAATTCATTTTAAAGTCAAATTTGACTTTAATTGAAAACAAAATAAAGTATGGGGGTCAAATTATAATTTTTAAGAGTTAATTTGGTATAATCATGGGCTAAATTGAAGAAGTTGAAAGTCTGTTGATCAATTAAGGGTCAAAATGCACAAATTTAAAACCAAGGACTAAAGTGAAAAATGCATCCAACTTCAGGGTTGACATTTGAATTTGACATGGATGTAATTGAATTGATTCTTAAAATTAAAATTGCAATTAAGGACTTGATTGAATAAAAAAAATTAAGGGCTGATTTAGAAATTGACATGTTTGGGCGCTATTTTAATTTAAATGAAACGACACGTTTTGTAAAAAATGACGCCATTTCATTCATTGTTCATATATAAAAAGAAAAAGCCTAAAATGGAGTTGTTTTGAACGGCACTATATATCTTCTTCTTCCCCTAACGCACAAAGACAGGGGAAGAAGGTTTTTCTTCCATTCCTTTGCAGCGTCTATCTCTCCCTCTCTCTCCTTCCTTTTGTCCAAAAAACACGACCCCACCCACACCCCCCCATGGCCTACGATCATGATGAAAGAGGCAGAGGGGACAAGCCCTGCGGGTAATTCTAGGACGACTGCATAGAGATTGCCCCAGCCACCCTACCCTTGCGCCATGATTGGACATGGGTAATAACTTTGTCTCCTTTCTTTCCCCTTTATAAATACCAGGGGACAAGAGACAAAAATAGAGAGATAAGGAGATGAAAAAGGGAAGGAAAAAAGCAAAAAACAGAAGACAAACAAAAAGTAACAGGGGAGAACAAAGGAAGGAAAAAGGAGAGAAAAAAACATAGAAAAAAAGAAAGAACAGGAGAGACAAGAACGAGAGAAGAAAATGAAAAAGAAGACAAAAAAAAGGAACAAAAAAGGAAAGAGAGGAATTTCATGCCCTTGTACAAAGAAGAAAAAACCACAGCAACAACCATCGTTTTTTCTCCCTATTATCGCCTGCTTTTCTCGTTGCCATCTTTAGCATCACCGTCAGGTCAACCTCTCCTCCTTCTCCTTTTTATTCTTCTCCTTCGGTCACCCTCCACTATTCTACAAGTGAACAGTGGAGAGTGAATTATAATTTACTCTCTACTATTCACTTGCAGAACATTGGAGAGTCTCTTCACTGTTTACTAGGATGAACTAGTTTTAGCCCAGACAAAAATGGTGGGGCTATGTTCGGCCCAGTCCCATAAATAGAAAAGAAGTTTTGCTGGGCCGACATCGGCCCAACCCATATTTTAGGTTGGTGTTGGCCCAACTCTTTTTGACCGACTTTGGCCCTATTTATTTTGAGCTGATCTCATCCTAGACAGGATGGGCTCTGCCCATATAATTGGGTTGAGCCCATCCCAATATATTATAATATAATAATTTTATATAATATAATAATATATATTAAAAACAAAAACAAAAAAATTCCAAAAATCCTTTAAAATAATTTGTGATTTTCTCTCGTATTTTTATATTGTAAACATACAAATCTGGTATTAAAATACCTGTTTTCTCTGAAATATTGCAAAAACAATATCATGCTTTCACGCATATGACCAAGTCTCCTAAAAATGTAAAACATTTCATATCATATTTTCATATCAAAACAAAAAATTCAAAAAATATGTATCAACATGCATTTTGAGCTTTAATAACCAATTTATTAAAGCCATGAGAATTAGGCTAATATTTTAAGAATATCAAAAAAAAATATTTTATTTTCTTTTAATATATGGAATTACAAACTTATATGTAAGATGTATTTCCAATTTTAAATGAGAGTTAGTTTTTCTTTTTGTTGATATTTAAACGGTTAGGTTTTACCCGATAAGATAAGGATCTCCTTACCGAGATAGACTTTTCTTAAATCTTAAACAATTCAACCATTAGAAAACACGATAATACTCTAGTTATTTCAGACACTTGCTTTAGGTAGGACATATTTGAAGTGTTAATACCTTCCATTTACACAATCAATCCTCGTGTTTGATCTTTAAAACGAGTTAAGATTTCTAGTGATTAAAATACTAGATAATAACTCTTATTTTTTTCTTTTCATTGTTGAAATATAAGAATTTCTTGTCCTGTTAATTTCTCAATTTCCAGATATTAAGAGAATGCTCGTCGCGATGTTTTAATTTCACGAGCAACACTACCGATCCAATCATTTTACTTGTTCGTTATTTTAATTCCTTGGACTCGGCAAATGGACGAAATGGTCACAGTTTTGCGTGCTCACAAGGTAATACCTATAACCATTCATTCTTAAATTAATTAGTTATATGAGGAAGGATTTTAATAGATCCCACAACGACAAATCAACTCCACCTTATTTGGATTATGGCAATTGAGAGGACTAATTTGCGTGTTATACAGGTTCTGTATCTTAAAGTCCATGCTTTGGATTTAATTAAGAGATCAACACTTGACATTTTATCACACCGGCACAACCATCTCCATCTTCACCACCACCCACCAATATATAAACCCATTCTAAAATTCATTTGTACGTTGACCAATTGAGATCGTTTGCTAGATGTTGTTGATTTTTCTTAATTAATGAAAGGAAGAAGTCAAGGAAATAAAGAACTCGAGAAAATTTAAAAAATGTTGTAATTATTAAAATCATCAAACGAGAAGAGATGCTCATGCATTTTGTATAATTTATTTTTCAGAGAATATATTACACCAATCATCCTGAGAGTCGATCACAATTACATTTTCACTTCAGTATTTAAAAAATTATATTTTACATAATACTATCAATATAGTTCATAACAGGTTTGGATTATGACAATCGACCGACGAATTAGTATTATTATGTTTCATCTGCTCCAGTTTTTTGAACCGTTTGTTTCTGAATGGCGCCAGGGCCAAGCCAGGAGATTAAAAATAAAAATATCATATAAATAAGATTTATTCGACTACTTAAACAACCTAGCTAGACATGATCCACAATTACTCCCATTGAATGTTGATTTCAACCCATTGAAGAAAACAATAAGAAACTATTTCGGGAAAAGTATGCCCAATTACTAATGAATTTCTAAAGTCAAATTTAAATGCTGTACGTATAATTTTTCCAATTCCACATATTGTGTCTCCTATATCAGCTAGCTAGCTAACCCTCTCCGTCACGCAGACTAGCTCGCTCGCTCTCTACACATACATTTGATTCCCTAAGAGTCTTAGCTTTCTTTCGTGTCAAGAATGGGGTCTCAAGGAAAGGCTCGATACTTGACAATAATAATACTCCTTGCTACCATTATTCTGTTATCATGCTCTAACCTTACTGTGATGGCGGGGTCAGCATCTCCATGCAAATATGACCCCAAAGATAGTAAGTGCAAAATCGGTGAACCTGCAGCTCCAATCTAGCTTTGATGGGGGGAGGAGTTAGGAGATTAGGTGGTTTGACCTAATCATATGATGAATGAGTAATCGTTTATCCCTGTATTAGCCAAGAAGGCAGGCATGGCTATTTAATTTATCCATGGTAATTATTTATGTGTATTTCGCTGGTTTAGGTTACTTACTCTTGCTATGTTTTCTTTTCCCATGCTTTTTGGCATTTGTACCCATTAAGTCTTCGCCTTGCTTTGATTTGCCAATGTTATGCTATTAATAAAGTTTCTTCACTTATCTAAAAGAAAAAAAAAAAGCTAGCTAGTTGTGTATTTATACTTTTATTTTTTTGAGAATTCGACATGCTTTAATGCATGGTTGGTTATTAAGATGCCGTTTGGTAACGTGGTTGCGGGTGAGGTTCACCCGCAACCACGTTAATAAGCGTTTGGTAATTAAAATGAAAGCACTTTCAATGGGTAGGACCCACATGGCACCGCTGGTTTAGGAGAAGCAGCATTTTGCTGCTTCTCGTCTGGGAAAAACAGCTGTACTAAAGTGCACAGTTTAGTTTTTTTTTTAATTTCAAAAAACCAGTGTGAGTGAATTAATTCACTGCATTGTTCACATGAAAAGTTTCACTTTTTTTTTAATTTCAAAAAACCAGTGCGAGTGAATTAGTTCACTCGCACTATTCACATGAAAAGTTTCACTGTTTTTTTTTTAATTTCAAAAAACCTGTGCAAGTGAATTAATTCACTCGCACTGTTCACATGAAAAGTTTCACTGTTTTTTTTTTTTGAAAAACCAGTATAGTTAAATGATTTCACTCATACTATTCACGTGAACGTGAACAATATTTTTGAATTTTTTTTAAATTAGCTTAAGGTGAATTAAATTTACTTGTACTGTAATCTCAATTTTTATAAATGATAATATTTTACCTAATTCTATTGCACGTTCAAAATTTTTTAGAAAACTGTAGTTCTTGTTAAATGAATTTTGTGTGTAATGAAATTGTAAATGTTTTTTTTTTTAAAATTGACTTTTACTCAAAAAAACTAGTATTTAATATTATTTAATAACACTACATAAATTAGAAGGATATCGTATGATGACGTAACATTTATGGAATTTGATCGCAATTCCAATTATGTTCTTGCCGGGTCCGACCCAGTTCAAAAAAATCAGTTTTTATTTTTATTTTAATTGTGTTTTATTCAAAAAATTAGAAGGAGATCGCTTGATGACATAACAAAAACTTCAGTTTTTGTTGTTGCGCGCTTAAGAAACCATGGAAAATATAGTCCTTATTTGATAGATTTATTTCGTATGTGATGACATTGCACATAGTTGAATGGAATAATAAAAAATATTTGATATCAATATTATTTATTTCATGATGTAATAACAGTAGTTAAATCTACAATATTTAAATTAAAAATCATTCATATATATATATATATATATATTTTATAACCTCAATTTGAAAAGCATTTTTTTAACCAAACACATTAAAATACTTTTTGTTCAACCTCAATTTCAACCACAGTTTTAATCAAACACCTATTTTTTCAAACCAACCTCAACTAAAAATACTTTTTATAAAACAACTTTTTTAAAACCACAACCACAACCACAACAGCAACCTCAATACCAAACACACTCTAAGCAAGGAAGGAAACTTACGTGAGTGTGCCGCTGCTGGAGGCGAAGTTAAGGGAGACGGCTGGATGCTGCTCGTGGTTGTCAATCCAACCTGCAGCTCATGATGGAGTCGGGTGCTGTCACAGAGGAGATCTTCCAAACTGTTGCTGCACTTGAAGATGAAGATGACGATGATGGAGGGCTGGCCTACTGAAATCGTTTTCTTCTCCTCTGTTTTCCTTTCATTCTTCACCTGGTCTTCTTTATGTGCTCTCCTTGTCTGTATTGTGCTCATCCATTTTCCTTCTTTCTTTACTGGTTCTTTTTATGGTAGTGCTAAGGACATATGTCTACAATCGTGGCTGATATCATAACCCAATTCTGGGTTATTCTTTAAAATTTTTTTTTTCAAAATAAAAATAAAAAAATTAAATAAAAGCTGACAATATAAAAAAAGTAGACAGCGTAGGATTCCAAAAAATACATAAAAACCAAGCTGCAATTTTGGAGAAAATTCGAGACCTAATTGTACCTCATTATGCCCAAAATTGAAGAAAAAAAATGCAAATTCAAGGTCAAATTAAATGATTATTGGATAAATTTGCATAAAAATTATAAAGTTCAAGGACATAATTAAATTTTTAATAGGCCAATTTGATTTAATCATGGGCCATATTGAATTTTAATTATGTTTAAGAATTAATTTGAGTCCAATTAAAGGATTTAATTAAGTGCAAGGACTTAATTATACTTTAAATGGGTCAAATTAATTTTATTTGGGGTTTAATTGATGAAAAATTAAGTTTGGGAGCCTAATTTGGGCTTAATTGAGAAGATTGGAATTTTAAAAGACCAAATTTAATTTTTATCATGTTAATTGACTGAAATCAAGGGCCAAATTGCAAGAAAATTGAAGTTTTGGGGTCAATTAGGGGTTAAATTGATAAAATTCGCATTCAATGTTCAATATGCAAAATATGCCAAACTATAGGGGCTTAATTGATAAAAATCGAGGGCAAAATTGAAGAAATTAAAATTTTAATGGTCAATTAGGTGTTAAATTGCATAAATACGAGATCAAGAACCTAATCACAACAGGTGCATAACGTCGAGGTGCCAATTGAAGTTCATCAGGGGCTTAATTGCATTAAATCAAAACTTTAGGGCTAATTAGGGGTACAATTGCACGTCATTGTAAGCTGGAGGATGAAATTGAAGATCGACAAAAATCCCTAATTCAAACCTAAAACAGCGCCATTTCATAAAAAAAAGGTCAGACGACGTGTTGTTCAACACTGTTCATTATCTTCTTTATTTTTTTTGAAAAGCTGGTCTGGTTACCTACTTTGCAGCTGAATTTAATATACCTAACGTCCACTAAATTTGACAAAAATTACACGAAATAAATCATAAGACATCCCTTTATGTCTGGGTATGGTCTTGACCGAATCACTAGCAAAGAAACGGACGTGGCACCACCCTAAGGAGACCAACTCAAGCAGCCTGCAGCTGCAGATTTGACAGTGCACCATACCTACTTTGAGCCAACGGTTGGGATCCTTCCTAACCGAATAAAGGGCTGAAAATTTTTCCCTGGTGAAGACAAGATTACCCTCTTCCACCCATATAAATAGAAGCAGATTTCATGTTCTAGAGGAGGAGAAAATCGAATGCAAAGTTTGCCAAAAACCAGCCTTCCCGGTTTAATTTTCCAGCAACCGGTCCTTTCTCTTCTTTCTCTCTCCGCTGTTGCCTTTAGCCACCACCACCCTCATCACCGGCCTTCCCATCATCATCTCCACCACAAGAAGCCATCAAACCATCTCATGTGGTGGTTGCACCGCTTCTCTCTCTCCTTTGCAAAACTTTTCTTCTCTGCCACTGCGACCCCAGTAACAGTAACCACCTCGTCCAGAAGCTTTTGTCCTTCAACGTGAATTATAATTCACGTTGCACCATTAGTGCAACTTAGTCACTGGGCTGGACCTGTCTTAGCCCACCCAGTTGGCTGGGTTGGGTCCAGCCCGTCTCTAAAATTAAAAAGAAGAAGAAGAATCTGTTGGGCCGACTTTGGCCCAACTGTTTTGGGCTGATATCAACCCCTCTATTTTTTGGGCTAAGCTCAGCCCAGGTATCTGGGCCGGCCTAGTCCACATATTTTGTAATATATGAATATAATAATATATTATATATTATTATTATATTAAAAAAACAAAAAAAATCCAAAAAACTCTCAAGGGGAATTTTAAAATATTTGTGATTTTCTCAAATGTTTTTCTACCATTTTTTCTTAATATTGGGTTGTATACTTACATTGTAAGATACAAATTCGATGTTAAAATACCTGGTTTTCTTTGAAATATTTTCAAAAAAAGAAGAAGAAAAATTTGTTTTTATGCATACGGTCAAATTTTAAAATTTTTCCAAGCATATCTTCATAAAGACAAAAATTGCATCTTTTCACGTTTTAAAATGCAAAATAGATATCATAATCAATTTATGATTATCCATTAGGATTGGGCCAAAATATCAAAAACCTTTTTCCAATCTTTTTTTTTCTAGGGTCCAAATGTAGACTTTAATATCTGTAGGGTGCAAAATTACATGATAAAGTATACCCTTAGGTATTAAAGATACAAGGTGTAAAAATACGATGCTAAAATTCAGACTTTAGAACAGTTAGGATTTAACCCGATAAGGTAGAGACTCTCATGAAGAGAGATCTGCTTTGAACCTTAAAAAAGACCAACGAATAGAAACCCGACTTAGAAAAAAATAATCAAACAACAATGTAGCTTACTTTAGGTAGGGTGCATTGGGGGTGATGCGTCTTCCCCTTGCACAACCAGTTCCTTACCCAGACTGTCGTAGACCATAGGTTCTTAGTGACTATAATACTAGGTGGCGACTGCTAAACATTAATCATAATCTTATGATTAAATCCAAAAACCCTTTCCAACACATATACAACACCTTACACAGGAGGCACGATGAAAGCCTTTGCCGTCGCCAGACAACATCGCGGCACTCCTACCCTGCGACAGCTGAGGAGAAACAACTATTGTTGCTCACAGTGGCTGCTGCTCAGGTCATTGAAAATAATGTTGCCACTACTAAGAAGAGAGGGTTGCTACTGAAAATGAAAGGGTGTAGCTGATGTCGATGGCTGTTGTTTTAGTCGAGGAGGAAGGAAAGAAGTCCCCTCTACTACTAATGCTGTTGTTGGCTTGCATTCTCTCTCGGTTGTGGGAGTTGTAGATGACGTTGCTGTTAATCTTGAACGCAACCAACGCTGGGGATGGAGCTCACCGTTGGAGGAAACATTATTGATGGCTAATGATGGAGTCTTACTATTATCAACATGAACTAGCTTTGCTGCTGTATTTCTCATAAAAGGGAGCTTGTAAACCCCGGTTGAAAATTAGAAAGAAAAGCAATCTAAATGCTTATAGAATAAATTTAACAGAAGCACCAAATAATTATTTGAACAAATCAAATACAAAAAAAATATACAGAAATGTGAATACAATATTATTGGGAGTGATTTATCTGGAAATAAAATTATCAATATGGAACTAAATAAAATTCAAATTCACCCGGATAAAAATTTTATATAGACAAATGTTAGGATCCAAGAATTTTATCATGGGAAAATGAAATTTACTATTTGGGATATAGAGGGAATTTGGTTAAAAGTTGGTGTGTGTGCACGCGCGCTCGGGCAAGAAGAAAAAAAAAGAGAAAAAGAAAAAGGAAAAACTATCATTTACATGTTAGAGAGATAGAATTGTAAAGGAAACATAAAATCTTAAGAGAAGATCTTGAGGAAACATTAACTAAGTTTAGTGAGCATTAATTGGAAGGAAGAAAAATCACGTGAATATGAATAGAAAAGGAGAGGGGTGTCGCATGTCATAAAAATCCGCGCGGCATCGGCTGGCGATTTTTCTCGTTTTGCTTTGATTACATCGTTCGTTGGAGTCGCCACCTAGTATTTAATTGGGGGCTACTAGGAAACCCAGGTGTACTGGTCTCATCAGAGATTCACGGGTAAGGGACTGGTTGTGGTTAGGGAAGGTATTAGCACCGCTAACGCACCCTACCTGAGGTAAGCTGCTTTGTGGACTTGATGTGTTAAAGAAGTTTTAAAATTTGATTCATTCATCGAATTTTAGAAAATACAACTTACATTTACATGTAAGTTCATAATTCTTTATCCGTGAGCAAATCAGAATATTAAATTCTTCTTTATTCTCGCAATTTTATCCTCAAAAAAACATTCATAAACAAAATACACACCACACATTCACTTTCAAGCTTTGTGGACTTAATATGATTTAAAAATAAAATTTTAGCTCAATTCTAAGGCCTTGATAAATCAATTATTAGTTCCTAAAATAGATACATGTTTTATATTTTTATGAAAAATACAACATAATTTTTATCTGTCCTTTAGATATTTGTGCATATAAATTAAAATATTAAATTCATTTTTTTTCCTATTTGATTCAATAAGATACATAAAAAATACAAACATCACACACATTTCTTTATTATATTTTTTCTTTTCTTTTATTTTCTCTTTTTTTTTTCATCAACAATACAAAATAAAAATTCAAAACAAATAAACAAAAAAATACATTAAAATTACAATAACAGCCCCAAAGCAATCTGGAATTTACAGGGAACACCTTCTGCAAGCCGGAATAGTGTTCAGCAGGATTTCTGGGGCCTGGAGCGTCTTCCTCCCCTCTTCACTTTTCTGCCGGCGGTGACACCCACCGTCACCTGCACAAGAAGAAAAAAACACAAGCTAGTCGATTTTACTTCTTCATTTTTACAGATCTGCTTTTGGTTCCATTTTTCTTCTCCTCTGGAGACGATTTTGCTGTGAAGGAGAGCCCTTTGCTTTGGATCTTCTGTGAACGAGGGTTACTCCACGGTGGCCGATCTGGCGGCTAGAAGGTGCGACGGCCGAGAGGGGGTGGCGCTGCTGGGGCCGGAGCAGCTAGTGTCGCCGCTGTGCTCGGGCTGCCGCTGGAGGCTGTTGGGTCTGCGGGCGCCGCCGTGTGGAGAGAGAGCTGGGTCTCCGCTCGGTTCGTCTCTTGCTCCTGCAACTGAGAGGGAAGTGAAGCTGTTGTGGTCCAAAGGCCAAAGGAAAATGAGGGCTGAGTTGAGAGGAGGACGATCTGGTGAAGGGGTGCTGGTGTTGGGAGATGACAGTGGGGATGGGGGATCGGCTATGGCTTTCTTTTTTTTCAAGGCTGAGGGCCGCCGGCTGGCTTTTGTTGGCTGGGAGAGGAGAGGGGCGATGGATCGTTGTCAAAAGTCAAGGGGGAAAAGGGGGGCTTGAGCCTCTGGTTTTTTGGCTGAGGAGAAGGAGATGGTGCTGGAAATGGCTTTGGAACAGTGTCAGGTAAGGGGCTGTCTTGTGTGTTTGGATGAGGGGGGGCCTAGCGGCCGGTTGAGGGAGAAGAGAAAAATCAAAAGGTGGGGGCTGGCGGCTGCCTCCCCGTGAGGGGAGAAAAAATTAGGCTTTTAGGGTTTCTGTTTTTGTGTTGCCTCTCCCCTCAAATTTCAAAATCACCCCCCCTCCTCTCTTTGAGTTTTGGACCTATATTTATAGGTAAAATGTTGATCGGGCCTTAAAATTGATCCCTCATTGACTTAAATGAGAAAAAATCAATGATTTTAAAAATAACGCGTGAAAAGTCGAACGCGTTAAAAAAACCTTTGAAAACTTAAATTCTTTTTTAGACGATGTTGAAAATGCTAAAAACGATGCAAATATATTAAAAACGTATTTTTTTGGATTTTCGTTATTTTTCGCTATTTTTGGATTTTTCGAAAATTTTATCAAAAAGGTAGGTCAAAAATTGGGTAGCAACAAGGGGAAGTTCAACCAAGATTAAAGAAGAAGAGGAGTTGGAAGCTTGAATTGGGTAGTGTTTAGAGTTTAATTACTTGCTTGATAAGCCATTCTAAAGACTTTTGATATGATTTTAATGGCTTAAAGTCCTTAATTGATTGAGTTTTTGAAATTTGAAAAGTTAGGGTTCTTGAATAATTTTGGGGGAAATAAAAATTTATTGTAATTTTTCATGGGAAATAATGTGAAAATTAGAGTAAAGTGATTAAATTATTGTAATTGAAGTAAGCATTTTGATAATTAAAAAGAGCTAGTGGCGGACCTATGATGGGAGATTTTAGGAGATTTAATTTATGAATAAGGTAGTAGTGGAACTATTTTTTTTTAATATCTCTTTACAACTTCTTAAATTTCATGGAGCACTTGTTTTGATTCTCGAGATTGTATGAAATATTACTACCATGAAAATCAAAGAAGGAATGGATGTCTGGTGAGGAATATAGATGAATTGTTGATCCCTATTAGATTTTGTATGTAATAGAGTCACAAGACATTAAAAAATTCTTGAGAGATGTTAAATTGATGGCTAAAATCCATGAATTTTATCGCATGTCCCCCGCGCGGTGATTTTGTGATTTTTCGTTTGTTTTCTTGATTTGGGTCTTTAGGAGTCGCCACCTAGCATTTAATTGATGGCTACTAGAAAACCTGAGTATACTGGTCTTTGTCAAAAATTCAAAGGATAAGAAACTAGTTGTGGCTAGGAAAGATTTTAGCAACCCTAGCATACCTTACCTGAGGTAAGCTGCTTTGCGGTTTAATATGATTTAAAAATTTAAAATATTAATCAAATTCTAAGATTTTAATAAATCAGTTATTAAATCCCAAAATACATCCCAGAATACATGTAGAAACATGTTCTTACATTTTTCATGGAAAATATAATATAATTTTATTTGTCCTTGATATTCAACTATATTCAAATTAAACACTTAATTCTGTCTTTTTTTATTTTTATAATTCAATAACATAAATAAAAATACAAACACACACACATATCTTTTATTATGATTTTCTCATACATCACTTTTACATATTACAAAATATCATAAAAGTTCAAAATAAATCAAATAAAAGTAATCTAAAAACACCTATCAACGTCTGATAATTATAAAAGAAAGCCTCGGGAACAGTGTAGAAGGTTTCTAGGCATGGGAACAGTGGCGGCGCGTCTTCTCCACATGCCACCGTCACTGGCGGGGCGTGGGTTCACGCGCCGCTTCGAAATCCAGAGATCGGGGGGAGATCTTCGCCTTCCTGTTGGCTGTGGACAATGTCGTTACCTGCAAACCAAAAAAACACAACAAGCAAGCCGGTTTTAGTTTTGTTTTCAAATCGGCTTCTCCTCCTTCCCCTTTTTCAGATCTGCTGCTCTTTCTCTCCCTTCAAATCTGCCAAATCTGGAGCCTGGCATTGCACGCGCCGCCAACAGGCCAGGCGTGTGGATGGCTGGATCGTCAACTTCCCTCATCCTCCTTCATTTCTACACCGGCGGTGTCGTCCACCGCTGCCATGGTTAGGAGATCGGCACCCTTGAAGTCTCGGTTTTCTGCCCCCTTCTACTGTCCTTCGGCCTCCCTTCTCATCATCCCTGTAATGAGCTGCTGGAGAAGGGATGCTGCTATTGGCCGGTTGATGGTGGTTTCCGGCGGCGATGCTGAGGCTGAGATATCGTGGTTGACGATGAGGGCGGCGCTGCTGCCGGTGATGGTGAAGACCGATTGAGAGAGGGGGAAAGTTGTTTTGGTTCTCTCTTCCAAGAAGGAAAATGGAAGGGGAACACCAGCTTTTGGTAAACGGAGGGTTCGGTTCAGAGAGGGAAGGGCTAAAGCAAGCAGGGACGGTGTCACGACTGGAACCAAAGAAGATGAGGGCTAGCGCAGAAGAAGAGGGATTTAATTCAAATCAAGCATAAAACGACAGTGTTGGAAGGAAACGGTAAAGAATTTAAAACATTAGCTAAACGGTTGCGTTTCATGCAGCCCGGATAGTTTAAATGAAATAATCAAGCCACGTGTAATGGCTAGGGGAAATATAGAATTAAGGGAACAATTTGGTTTATGATAAATACCCAAGGATGTAACAAAAACATTTCAACTTTTGATATAACAGAATTCAGTATCTTTTCCTAAATTCTCTCCCTCTCAATCAGTGTGTAGGGAAAACCCCATGCTGAACGTATGACCTGTTCTTCCTCACTCCTTCAAAACTTCTTCTCCCCTCCCATGGTAGTTTGATCATCCTCTAGAAAACTAACTTGCAGCAAAGTGGTATCAGAGCTTCATCTTTGGATCTCCTCAAAATGCCTCTAGAGACCAGTCCCAAGATGTGAGAAGGTGTGACGGTTCCTTGGAAGATGCTAACCAAAGAATCGATGGAATAGAATCAAACTGAACACACAGTCGGATGATCTTGGCTAACTCAAGGCTATGATGAAAGAAATAGCTACTCAGCAGATTGCGATAAAACACACCCTACAAACTCTCACCGGAGAGACTAGCTCCTCCCAAAGGCCCCATGCTCCTCAACTGCCTACAACAACCTGCAGTCAAGGGTGGGTTGGAGAAGGATCACAAGGGTCTTATAGGTTTCACAAGCCCAAGAGGAATTTTCCAACATTTGAAGGCGAAGATGTGCATAAGTGGTTGTATAAATGCAATCAATATTTCAAACTTGAAGAGATAGCAGAGCCAGAAAAATTGAAACTAGCTTCCTACTACTTGGATGGGTTGGCACTGTATTGGCACCAGAACTTCATCAGAAACTTGGAAGGACAGGACACGACTTGGGCAGATTATGTTGAAGCCCTGTGCTGCCGGTTTGGAGGACAAAAGGACCCCTTGGAGGAGTTAACCGAACACAAACAAGCTGGGAATCTTGAAGACTATATCAAGGAGTTTGAAATGCTCTGGAATAGAGCTCAAGTATCTGAAAAGCAAGCCTTAGTATTTTTCTTGGGAGGGTTAGAGACTGAGATTAAACACTTAGTAAAAATGTTTGAACCCAAATCTCTCAAACAAGCATATAACCTAACTAGGCTCTATGATAACACACTCACGTATAAAAGAAACACTCCCCATTACACTAAACTTCCAGCTCAAACAAACACTGACCAACACAACCAAAGGCCAGCTTACCCCACTCCCTCCAGCAGTTCAACTTCCAACTTCCAACTCCACCTTCACTATGTTTAAATCTCCCCAGCCTGCCTTACTACCAACCCCTAACAGGCCACCATTCAACAACGCAACTGTCAACTACAACCCCAGACCCTCCAGACCTATTAGAACCAGGGAGATGGATGAGCGTAGAACCAACGGATTATGCTTTTGGTGTGATGAAAAATTTGTACCAGGACATAGATGCAAAAACCAAAAGCTATACTCACTATGCATCATCGAAGACGAAGAAGAAAACTCTGAAGAGGAGGAAACCATTGAAACCATGAATGTAGAAGCCTTTACCCCTCATCTGTCATTACATGCATTGTAGGGCACCACGGGGTGCCACACCATCAAGGTATGGGGCAAACTAGACAAATGCCCTATATTCATTTTGATTGACTTAGGCAGCACCCACAACTTCCTTAATGCCAACCTCACCAGTAAACATAATTGTTTCCTGACACCCATCAAACCTATGCTAGTAGAAGCAGCAAATAGGGGTACCATGTCTTGTACTAAGCTCTGCAAGAACCTACAGTGGAAAATGCAAGGTGTCCAGTTCCAGGCGGATGTTTTTGTAGTGCCTTTACAAAGCTATGATATGGTCCTAGGCATACAGTGGTTGAAGTTACTAGGAAATGTATTAGCCAATTACGAAGACAAATGGATGAATTTTTGGTGGGAAGGAAATGAAGTGACACTAAAGGGGGAATCCTATACTCACCCAGTCCATTCGACTGGAAGAGTTAAGTGGACTACTTGCACGTAAAACACTGCTGGCAGAGGTGAATATTTGCAGTCTAAAAGTGCTGGAGGTGGAGGGCACAACACTCAACTCTCAGGAAGGGTACCTTCTTGCCCAGCATGCAGAGGATTTTCCAATTCAGGCACTATTGGATACTTATTCCCATATTTTCAGAGAACCAGTGGAACTACCTCCTGCTAGAGGACATGATCATAGGATACCTCTGAAGGATGAAAACCTGACAATCAACCTAAGGCCATACAGATACTCATGGTTGTAAAATGATACCTTGGAGAAACTAGTGGCTGAAATGCTAGACGCTGGAATTGTTCAACCAAGCCACAGTCCTTTTGCTTCTTCAGTAGTGTTAGTCAAGAAAAAAGACCATACATGGCGATTTTGTGTGGACTTTCGTGCTCTCAACAAGCTGACTGTAAAAGATAAGTATCCCATCCTTATTATTGATGAATTATTAGAAGAATTGGAAGGAGCAACCATTTTCTCTAAAATTGACTTAAGGGCAGGCTACCATCAGATTCGAATGGACCCTAAAGATGTGTATAAAACTGCATTTCGCACTCACAATGGCCATTTTGAATTCCTTGTCATGCCCTTTGGGCTCTCTAATGCCCCAGCAACCTTCCAGAGTTTAATGAATGACATCTTTAGGCAACATTTGAGGAAGTTCATTTTAGTTTTTTTTTTACGATACATTGATCTATAGCAAGAGCCGGACATACCACTTACATCACCTTACTGTTGTGTTTGACCTATTATGTGCCAACCAGCTGGTTGCGAAGAAAGAGAAGTGTGTATTTGGCAGCAATCAGATGGAGTATTTGGGCCACATTATCACCGAAGAAGGAGTGGCCACCGACCCTAACAAAGTGGTAGCAATGATGAATTGGCCTATTACTACTAATATCAAACAACTGTGGGGATTTTTGGGGTTGACTGGATACTATAGGAAGTTTGTGAAAGGGTATGGGGAACTCTGCAGACCCCTTACTCAGCTGTTGAAGAAGGGCTCCTTCAACTAGACTAGTTCGGCCACTATGGCCTTCAATCAATTAAAGGACGCCATGGCTAATCCCCCTGTCCTGGCGTTGCCAAACTTTGACAAGACTTTTATCATAGAGACAGATGCATCAAGAGTGGGTATGAGAGCAGTTTTGATGCAAGAAGGGCATCCACTCGCTTTTATTAGCAAAGCTCTGGGACCTCGACAACTAAATCTATCAGCATATGAACGAGAGCTATTGGCCATTGTCTATGCTGTCACTAAATGGAAGCATTACCTAAGAGGAAGACGCTTCCTAATCAGAACCGACCACTCAAGTCTCAAATTCCTACTCGATCACAAGGCAACTCATGAGGCACAACAGGTTTGGTTAACTAAACTCTTAGGCTTTGATTATGATATAGAGTACAGGAAGGGCAAAGACAACTTGGCAGCAGATGCTCTTTCCAGGATCTCAAGCACAGAATTGAGTGCCTTAACCCTATCCTCAATCTCCACCAACATCATGGAGGAAATCAGACAGACCTGGGCAGCTGATCCTCACTTATAGAGAGTTATTAGGGAAGTGAGAAAGGATGCCAACTCGCATCCTGCCTATGCATGGGTCAATAACACTCTCCTTCGGAAAGGGAAGGTAGTGGTGGGTCGAGACTCACAACTACAAACTAAGCTCACCAGCTTTTACCATGACTCTGCAGCTGGAGGACATTCAGGAGCCACGGTCATTGCAATGAGACTGGGGAAGGTATTCTACTGGAGAAAGTTACAGAAATTGGTAAGGCAATATGTCCGCGAATGCTCCATTTACCAACAAAACAAGACCGAGAATGTGAAGCTTCCAGGACTTTTACAACCTCTACCCATTCCTATTGCCCCCTTCATTGACATCAGCATGGACTTCATTGAAGGCCTACCCAAATCTGAAGGGAAGGAAGTCATCCTGGTAGTAGTCGATCAGTTTAGCAAATATGCCCATCTCATGGCTCTCTCCCACCCCTACTCTGCCCCCACTGTAGCTAAGGTCTTCATGGAGCATGTCTACAAACTCCATGGAATGCCAGCCACCATAGTAAGCGACAGAGACAGCATTTTTCTCAGTCAATTTTGGAAGGAATTGTTCAAACACCAGGGCGTCAATTTGCACTACTCCACCGCCTATCATCCCCAATCGGATGGCCAGACAGAGGTGGTTAACAAGTGTATCGAAGGGTACCTCCGATGCATGACAGGGAATGCCCCAACCTTATGGGGAAAATGGTTGAGTGCTTGCGAGTGGTGGTACAACACCAACTACCACACTTCGACAAAGAAGACACCTTATGAGATACTCTATGGCATGGCACCACCAATTCACATTCCCTACACTCATAAGGACTCCCCAGTTGAGGCTGTGGATCACTACCTCACACAACGAGAGGAAATGTTCAAAGAAATCAGAAGTAATCTCCTACAATCTCAACACAGAATGACCCAGCAAGCCAATAAGAAAAGAAGTGAACGAAGTTTTTCTGTGGGGGATTCAGTGTATGTCAAACTACAACCTTACAGACAACACTCCGTTCACAAGAGAGTTTCCCACAAGCTATCAGCCAAATATTATGGTCCCTATATAGTTATTAAGAAAATTGGCACCATAGCATATGAATTACAGTTACCTGCTACAATGGCGGTTCACCCCGTCTTCCACGTCTCCCAGCTCAAGAAACACGTGGGCCATCATGCCGTCCACTCCGATCTTCCCAATCCTCAGCATCGATCCCTGTTGCAGCCTCTACAAATCATCAAGAGAAGAATGATTAAACAAAGCAATACAGCGATTACTCAATTTTTAGTAGTATGGAAGGACATACTTTTGACAGAAGCCACCTGGGAAAATGCTGATGAGTTCTGCTTCCGATTTCCTGAGTTTCACCTTTAGCACAAGGTGGTGGTCATGGAGGGGGCATTGTCACGACTGGAACCAAAGAAGATGAGGGTTAGCGCAGAAAAAGAGGGATTTAATTCAAATCAAGCATAAAACGACAGCGTTGGAAGGAAGCGGTAAAGAATTTAAAACATTAGCTAAACAGTTGCGTTTCATGCAGCCCGGATAGTTTAAATGAAATAATCAAGCCATGTGTAATGGCTAGGGGAAATATAGAATTAAGGGAACAATTTGGTTTATGATAAATACCCAAGGATGTAACAGAAACATTTCAACTTTTGATATAATAGAATTCAGTATCTTTTCCTAAATTCTCTCCCTCTCAATCAGTGTGTAGGGAAAACCCCATGCTGAATGTATGACCTGTTCTTCCTTACTCCTTTAAAACTTCTTCTCCCCTCCCATGGTAGTTTGATCATCCTCTAGAAAACCAACAGGCCAGACGTGTGGATGGCTGGATCGTCAACTTCCCTCATCCTCCATTTCTACACTGGCGGTGTCGTCCACCACTGCCATGGTTGGGACACCAGCACCCTTGAAGTCTCGGTTTTCTACCCCCTTCTACTGTCCTTCGGCCTCCCTTCTCATCGTCCCTGTAATGAGCTGCTGGAGAAGGGATGCTGCTGTTGGCCGGTTGATGGTGGTTTCCGGCGGTGATGCTGAGGCTGAGATATCGTGGTTGATGATGAGGGCGGTGCTGCTGCCAGTGATGGTGAAGACCGGTTGAGAGAGGGGGAAAGTTGTTTTGGTTCTCTCTTCCAAGAAGGAAAATGGAAGGGGAACACCAGGAGGGTTCGGTTCAGAGAGGGAGGGGCTGAAGCAAGCAGGGACGGTTGCTGGTTAAAGATGAAGGGAGTTATGGCCGGCTGGGAGGAAAAATGGGGAACGGGCTGCAGCCGAGAGTGAGAGGGTGAGGTTTTTTTTTTATAAAGGGAGGGGGCGCGGCGACCTTTTCTCCTCCTTGGCTTGGCTGGGAGAGTCTTGTGTGTAAGGAAATGGGAGCAGTCCCCAATGGCCGAGAGGGGCTCTCTAGTTTTCTCCAAGGGAGGGGCGGCCAACTTGGTTTCGGGAGAAAAACCAATCAAAGAAGATGGGGGCTGTGGTTGCCTTCGGGAAGATGAAGACCTCGGGTCTCCTTTCTCTTTTTTTTTTGGGCGGCTGCAAGGGGAAAGCTTTTTTAGGTTTAGGGTTTTTCTTTTGTTGGCTGCCCTTTCCCCTTGTAAAATTTTCTCCGCCCCCGCCCCTCTTAATTCCCCCTTTATTTTCACTGTAGCATGGTATTTATAGGAAAAGTTTTACTAGGTTTTCAAACTAGTCCCTTAACTTTTCTTTTCCTTTTCTTTTCCTGTTTTTTTTTTTTTGTAAATTTTGATTTTTCTCATTTTTTTTATATTTTTAAAAGCGAGCAATTTCAACGTCAACTCAATAAGGAAAATCAGTGATCATAAAATTTACACGTTAAAAGTTGAACGCGTTCCAAATACCTTTGAAAATTTAAATTCTTTTGGAATGATGTTGAAAATGTTAAAAATGATGCGAATATATTAAAATGCATTTTTTTGGGGGTTTTCATTGTTTTTTTGCTATTTTTGGTTTTTTCTATAAATTTATCCAAAATATGGGTCAAAAATTGGGTAGCAACAAATTCAACGAGACTGTAACAAAAGGTGAGATATGTAAGACAATAACGGTTCATGCCTAAGACAAAAACAGTTCAGACAGTAACGATTTAGGTCTAAGACAGTAACAGTTCAAACAATAATGATTCAGGCCTAAGACAATAACAGTTCAGACAGTAACGATTCAGGCCTAAGACAGTAACAGTTCACACAGTAACAGTTCAGGCCTAAGACACTACCAGAAAATCGATAAATACAAACGGAAATATCGAGAGAATATTTTCGCCGGTATATACCGAGGGAATTACAGTGGGAAAAAAAATTTAAAACAAAGCAAAAACAAAAATTATGACGTGTCATTTTTACCAACGGAATTACCGACAGAATTGTCCGTCGGTATTTTCCAGAGAGCTCCAGAACTGTTCACTTTCCAATTGCACTGTTAATTATTGTTCTTTAAGGACAAAATTACCGACGGATTGAAAAGTCATCGGTGTTATTTGATAGTTTTCTAAAAAAATTCAATTAATTTAAATATTACAGACAGAATCATCGACGGGTTGAAAAATCGTCGGTAATTGTTGGCGGTTTCTGAAAACTTTTTACGAAATTGAAAATTTAAATTAAATATTACCTATGGAATTACCAACGGAATAATTAAAAAATATTAATATTCAATTATCCGTCGGTAAATCCGTCGCTAACGCGTCCCAATAAAAAGTCTGAATTCCCATATTTCACAAGAGACATATTCATTTCTTATTATTATTCTTTTACTTCTTCTTCTTCTTCTTCTTCTTCACTATATGTTAAAAACATCAATATCTATTTCTTTCTCTTTTTTTCTCTCCTCATCTCCTTCTCTTTTCCTCCATACTCGGGTATGTCTTCTTCTTCTTTCTTCTTTTATCCTCTTAGTTTTTTTTAATTAATATGCTTTACAAAAAATTTTTTCTCTCCGTAGGTTCACTTGCAACTACATTAAGGTAAGATTTTTTTTTTCTTCTTTTTTCATGATTTTTTTCATTATATTTGTTTTTCATTATATTTTTAATTGTTTTTGTTCTTAATAATTGTATAAATGTTGTTGTGAGATTTTTTTTTTCATAAGATAAATTTTTAGTTAATTTATTTATAGGATTTTTAAATTTTTAGCAATTTCAACTTCATTTTTTTCATATGAACTTTTTTAGTTGAATTTATTTTTTCATTTTATTTATTTGTTGCAAATTTTTTTGAGTTGATTTTCTTATTCTTTTTTCCAAGCATTTTGAGCATATATTATATAGTGTTGATTTATGTTAATTTAATTATTTTATAATTTTATAAAATGATTTTTTTAAAATGTTTTTAAATAATTACCAACGGACAAAAATATTATTTTATTACCGAGGATTTATCGACGGAAAAAAAATTACCGATGAAAGATTCACCGATAGAGCATTTCCATCGGTAAATTAATTACCGATGGAATATGTGTCTTAAACCAACGAAAAAATTATGTTAGTAAAATTGTTAAATGTTGTAGTGAGACAGTAACAATTCAAAACTAATTAGACAGTAACAAATAAACTTATATATATATATATATATATATATATATATATATATATATATATATATATATATAAACTGAGTGAGGCGGACACTTGTGTGTTGATATACTAACTTTGAAAATATACATGATATCTGTATGTATGTTATAATAAGAAAATGAACATGCATAGAAAGTAACATATATGTTGTCGTGCCCACTTGTGAGCTCGACGTCACGGCGACCTTTCTTGGGAGTGGGGATTAATTTCGGGGTCTTTATTTTGTGAAAAAAGGGAGTCATCACCTAGTATTATGGTCACTAGGAACCCTAACTGACCTTTTAAAGATTTTAAGGCAAGGGATTGGTTGCGTAAAGGGAATGTTTTAGCACCTCTAGTATGCCCTACCTAAAGTAAGTTGCTTGATGTTTGGTTTGCCTTATAATCGCTATGTTGTTGGTGTTTTCAAATCTTATTGGTTTTTCCTAGGATAAATTTGCTACGATGGACAAACTAGGGTTCAAAGTCTAAAAGAAAGAAATCTAAGGAGATTCAATGGCTTAACATTTTATTTTTCTCTTTTTATTTCAAGTGTTTGCGACTCTTAAATCGTAAAGAAAAGCAACCAAAAAAAAACTAAGTTAGAAATCCAAGGAAATTCAAGGTGCTTTAAAAGCCCATTTTTGCCTTAGTATTTCATACTTTCATGGTTCGTAAACCATGGAATCAAAAATTAAAATGTCCCTAATTATAATTGAGGCTTCTTTCAAGGATGTGTAATTAAATTGTTCTAAATAACATTTTGAGCATAAATCTGCACTTATGTAAAAAAATTAACAAGTTGTATTATCTTCAACAATATTTTAGGCATTTACCTTTCCTTAGGTTTTTTTGTCCTTATATTATCAAGGGATGATGACCTATTATTTCTAGAAAAATATTTTGGATATCAACCACTTGGGGTTTCTTTATCCAAAAATTAATAATTAATAATAGATGAATTTCCTAAAAATAAGATTTTTATATATTTTTTTTGGAATAGTGGCTAACACCCTTTGGACTTTACACTCATGTTGTAAAATCCAAGATGCAAGAAAGTAATTTTTTTCTATTTAAGAAATCCATGCTAAAACACATTTTCTTTTAAACTTTGAATATTTGTTTTTTTTAAAAGAGGAATGTTCAAAATATGTTAAGGTATTGGCCGTATGCAACACACAAGAAGATGTTTTTTTTGTTTTTTTTCTAAAATATATATATATATATATATTCCAACAATTCGTAGAAAAAAGAGTACTTTAATATTGAATTTGTATTTTTACAATAAAAAATTCCAACCATAAAATAAATACATGAAGAAAAAAAATCATATTTTTTTGGGCTGGGTCAAGCTCGGCTCATGTGGCGGGGCTAGACTCAGCAGGCCTAGCCGGATCACTGGCCCAAACCAGTGAACCGGCTTGGTAAAACAACTAGCCGTGCGTGAAATGTACTCGCACGCTTGCTACAAGAAGTGGTTAATTATAAATGGAGATGCACAGTAACAATGTAATTAAAATGCAAAGTGAGAGGAATGTGTGAAACTTACCTGGTAACTGGGACGGATGATAACGCGGAAGCTGTGCGCATGAAAGTTGTGTCACGCAGAAATACTGTCAGTAGGACCTGCAAAAAACAAAAAAAAAATAGAACCCAAGAAAGAAAAGTAGAAGAAGCAAGAAGGTCAGGTGAGTAAAGAAATGTCATTTATTTAAGTTTCATAAATTTAAAATTATTAAAAATTTATATAATTAATAACTTCAGAATTTATAGAAATAATCGAGATACACACAACCACTATCTCCTCCATCTAAAACTCATAACAACCATCACACATGCCAGCCAGTACTCTAGCTCAGCCCAAAATCACAGAGCCCAGAATTTTTCACTGCTGCAAACTATTACAATATCTTCAAACCTCAACAAATAATATATTCAAATATATCTCTCGTACAGTATTCTTTGGGTTGATCATGTACTATTGCTGTGAAACGATAACTTCAATATTGACTTAATTGATAATATTATTTTAAAAATTAATAAAATGTGAAAATTAAAAGAAAAACATAAAGACTAAAATATTGTCATATGCTGTACTTAAATCAAAGGATTTAATTTCCACGGTGAGAAAAGAATATTATCTTGATGAAATAAATAAATAAATAAAAGGGAGGAACAATCTTATTGACTTTGAAACTTGGACCCTATTCGATGTCATGGCTGACGTTCGAAAACGTCTTCAAGCGGTTATGAAAATGGAAAGTCATTAACATTCATTTTCTCGAACTAATTAAACCTTAGCTTACTTGACTTAAAGCCAATGTGGGGTCAAGTGTTTGTTGATGAATCTGAAGAAGGTACAAACTGAGTCTGAATGCACCTCAAGGATCCCATCCGTTCCTTTCATATAATGTTGTTTCATCCACAGAGCATCACAGCAAGCCCTTTCATCTCTACTTAAATCTCTAAGACCCCATTGAAACTGAAGCTTTCAAGCATGAGTTCATGCATTTTGTGGTTTCTTTTCTTGCAGGTAATTCAACACTCTTTCTCCTTCTCATTAGCTAGAGGAGAAAGCGAGATAGACAAGCTCTCCCTACTAGCTTTTAAGGCTCAAATTTCAGATCCCTCTAAAAAACTAAGCTCGTGGAATGAATCCTTGCACTTCTGCCAGTGGTCCGGAGTAACATGTGGAAGACGGCTTCAAAGAGTCGTAGAGCTTGACCTCCACTCCAGCCAACTGGTGGGCAGCCTATCTCCCCACATTGGGAACTTGAGTTTTCTTAGGCTGCTAAGATTGGAAAACAACAGTTTCACCAATACTATCCCCCCGGAAATAGATCGTTTGGTTCGGCTACAGACACTGATCCTCGGGAACAACTTGTTCAGTGGTGAAATCCCGGCTAATATTTCTCATTGCTCGAACCTCCTGAACCTTAATTTAGAGGGAAACAATCTTACTGGCAACCTTCCTGCAGGACTTGGATCGTTATCAAAGCTGCAGGTATTTAATTTTAGAAAAAACAATCTAGGTGGCAAGATACCCCTCTCTTTCGAAAATCTTTCATCTATCATTGAAATTGATGGAACACTTAATAATTTACTAGGGGGTATTCCCAGTAGTATTGGGAAACTGAAATCATTAAACTTCTTTTCACTTGCCTTAAATAATCTGAGTGGTACAATCCCTCTCTCCCTATACAATATTTCTTCTCTCCTTCATTTATCTTTGGCTCACAACCAATTTCATGGTACACTTCCTCCAAATATAGGCCTAACTCTTCCAAATCTCCAATATCTTGGCATTCACGACAATCGATTAAGCGGGCTAATTCCAGCAACGCTCATAAATGCCACAAAATTTACTGGTATTTATCTTTCAGACAATGAATTCACCGGAAAAGTTCCCACTTTAGCAAGCATGCCTAACCTAAGGGTTCTTGCAATGCAAGCAATTGGGCTTGGAAATGGTGAGGATGATGATTTGTCCTTTCTCTACACCCTCTCAAACAGCAGCAAGTTGGAAGCTTTGGCTATAAGTGAGAACAATTTTGGAGGGGTGCTGCCTGATATAATTAGCAACTTCTCAACAAAGCTCAAGCAGATGGCATTCGGAAGCAATCAAATCCGAGGAAGCATTCCCGATGGCATTGGAAATCTCATAAGCTTGGATACTTTAGGTTTGGAGGGAAATCAGTTGACTGGCAGCATACCAAGTTCTATTGGTAAATTACAAAATCTAGCTGATTTCTTTCTTAATGAAAACAAATTATCAGGGAGCATCCCTTCTTCTTTAGGGAACATCACCTCGTTGATGCAAATTAATTTTGATCAAAATAATCTACAGGGAAGCATCCCTCCAAGCCTTGGAAACTGCCAGAACTTGCTGGTCTTGGCTCTCTCACAAAACCATCTCAGTGGTCCCATACCAAAAGAGGTCCTTAGCATTTCATCCTTGTCAATGTATTTGGTCCTGTCTGAAAATCAGCTGACTGGTTCCCTTCCCTTTGAAGTGGGCAAGTTAGTGAATCTTGGATACATGGACATCTCCAAAAACAGGCTATCAGGGGAAATTCCCTCAAGTCTTGGCAGTTGTGAGAGTTTGGAACATTTGTATTTGGATGGAAACTTCTTACAAGGTCCCATTTCTGAGTCTTTGAGATATTTGAGAGCACTTCAAGATCTTAATCTCTCTCACAACAACTTGACTGGCCAAATTCCCAAGTTTTTGGGAGATCTGAAGTTGCAGAGTTTGGATCTGTCATTTAATGACCTTGAAGGTGAGGTGCCCATAAACGGTGTTTTTGAGAACACAAGTGCGATTTCAATTTCAGGGAACAAGAATCTTTGTGGAGGAATTCTTCAGTTGAATCTGCCCAAATGCAGATCCAAGTCAACAAAGCCAAAATCTTCTACCAAGCTGACATTGATAGTCGCAATTCCTTTTGGCTTTATTGGATTAATCTTCATCACATCTTTTTTATTTTTTTTCTGCTTGAAAAAACCATTGAGAAAAACAAAAAATGATTTGGCAAGTGAAATGCCATTCCAAAGAGTAGCCTACAAAGATCTCCGTCAAGCAACTAATGGATTCTCTTCTGAAAATTTAATTGGTGCTGGTAGTTTTGGGTCTGTGTATAAAGGAGTGCTAGCATCTGAGGGAGTGATTGTTGCTGTGAAAGTATTCAACCTGCTACGCGAAGGAGCTTCCAAAAGCTTCATGAGAGAATGTGCAGCTTTGACAAACATCAGGCACCGAAATCTTGTCAAAGTATTATGTGCATATGCTGGCGTTGACTTTCAAGGTAAAGATTTCAAAGCTCTTGTTTATGAGTTCATGATCAATGGAAGTCTAGAAGAATGGTTGCATCCAAACCAAACATTGTATCAGGAAGTGCATGAGCCAAGAAATCTTAATCTCATTCAGAGGTTAGACATTGCAATTGATGTGGCTAATGCGCTCGACTATTTGCACAACCATTGCAAAACGCCTATTGCTCATTGTGATCTTAAGCCTAGTAATGTTCTTCTCGATGGAGATATGACTGCTCGTGTTGGGGACTTTGGATTGTTGAAGTTCCTTTCTGAAGCATCCTGTCAGACAAGCTCTGTTGGATTAAAAGGCACCGTTGGCTACGCAGCTCCAGGTAACACACAGCACTAGAAGGATATGTATTCCATTATTTACAATTCTTCTCTTGACTTTTACCTGCAAGGTCATGAACAACCCTGAATAATTAACCATGCAAACAAATGGGCTGCAGAGTATGGCATCGGAATCGTGGTGTCAACTTTCGGGGATGTGTTCAGCTATGGCATCCTACTGCTGGAGCTGATTACTGGAAAGAGACCTACAGATAGCAAGTTTAAAGATGGAATAGAACTTCACAATTATGTTAAAATGGCATTACCTGACCGTGTAGTTGATGTTGCGGACCCGAAACTTCTGATAGAAGTTGATCAGGGAAGGGGCGCTCATCAAATCCTGGAGTGCTTGGTGTCAATTAGCAAGGTAGGAGTGTTTTGTTCAGAAAAGTTTCCAAGAGAGAGGATGGACATCAGCAACGTTGTAGCTGTATTGAATCGAACTAAGGCCAATTTTCTCGAAGGCATGGACAGCTACCCTCCTAGAAGGTCCAGCTTGCCCTATAGGGTCCAGACGACTTCGAGGTGAGTATATGTGACATGAGGAATGGAGTTCAAGTATTGTAACTGGCTTATTTGCATTAGCATGAGTCCTACCTAGCTACTAGTCATGAGAAGCTTCCCTGAAAGGGCACGAAACCTGTTTTAAGTGCATGATCTTGTTCAAGCAATCTGTTCTGTAATTAAACGTTACTAAAAAATAATGGTAACGAGTGTTATTGTCAAGCATCCATTGTAATTCCCTTGAGAGCCCATTTATCAGTAAAGAGTGTTGGAAATTAGTTTGAAATATATATGGTTGATGAGCATAGTGCTTAAGCTCAAATGAAGTGTGGTATTCATATATATATATTTTGGGTTAGAATTTGGTGGAGAATTGTTTTGTAATGAAAATGTCATCAATTTTTACAAGTAGAAAAGACTAAAGTAAAGCACTATATATTTTCATTGTTAAGATTTTTATAGTTTTATTTAAGAAGTTCGACGATCAAGTCCAACGGCAAGTCTGATAAAAATATAGACATAATTTTTTATTTTACTGGTAGATTGAAATGAGATAGATTTTGTGAGAAGAATTTATCAGTCACCAAGTTAACCAAGCAGCGTTGGTTGAATTTAATAATTTTTTTAAATAGTTAGGCGCAGCGATGCTTGGGCTACAGCACGTAGTAAGAACCCAGCAATATTCACCACCTGATTCCTTAATTTTATATATAGGAAATGAGATTGGCAGCACAGGCGACCAACCCTAACCTTGTTTTGATTTTACAGCACACGACAGCTCAGTCCCCATCTAAAATATTTTCTCCGCCGCATTTAGTCAATGTCAACCTATATATTTTAAACTCTAGACTTAGGTGGATGATTTATAAAAAAACGAAGCATAGAGTAGGAGTCCAAGACTCCATGGATGGTGACAATCAAGCTATTGAGATAAAAAAAAAAAAAAACAAAACAAAAAACGGAAGCATCTATGAGAGAGCAAGAAAAGCAAACGGGCCGGTTCAAACCATAGTTTTTAGAACGGCGATGGAGGATGTAATTTTTTTAAAAAATAAAAATTTTATTTTTTTTATATTTTTAAATCGTTTTGATAAATTAATGATAAATTAATGTCAAAAATAATTTTTTAAAATATTATTTTAATACATTTATAAACAAAAGATATTTTAAACCGCGATCATTATTGAACTCCCGAACACCTATAATTAAATTTAGTAAAATAATAAAATAAATAAACAATTCTTTATTCCTTGAAATATTTAAGAGATTGCACATTAACATTCTTTTTCTTAGATTATGTGGAGCAAATGCCAAGTTCATGAAATAAATTTTGCTAAGCCGAGGAGGGTGGTGCCATTTTGCAAGCCCAACTACCGCCAAAGTTGAAAGATCCAGGGAGGCTTCGGTGCAAGTGTAAATTTATTGTCTTCTGCAGTGTTTAAGAAACTTAAATCTTAGGGAGCCAAAAGACACCACGGTGCTCTTGTGCAAAGAGGTCGATCAAGCATCCAAGGGGAATTATTTATGAAGATGTGCTTGTAAAGACCAGCAAGTTTCTTTTACCAATCAACTTTATTGTTCTTGACGTCATGGCTACCGGGGAAATCTCTTTATATATATATATATATATATATATATATATATATATATATATATATATATATATATATATATATATAACTAGCTTTAACCCACTATATTAAAGAAACGACGCACAAACCATGTTCCTTTAAATTTTAATTTTTTTTGTTTAAAATGAATTTTTTTATATTTTTGAATCGTTTTGATATGCTGATATTAAAAATAATTTTTTTAAAAAAAAACTTTATTTTAATGCATTTTTAAGCGAAAAGTACTTTAAACCACCATCACTATCATAATCCCAAACACACTCTAGGTTTTTTTTTTTTTGCCGGTAACCAGCTTTAGAGCGTGTTTGGAAGTGTGGTTGTGGTGGCTTCTTAAAGTACCTTTTCAGTTAGAAATGTATCAAAATAATATTTTTTTTTATTTTTAAAAAATTATTTTTGACATCAGCATATCAAAATGATCTAAAAACACAAAAAATATATTAATTTAAAGTAAAGAAAAAAATAAAAAATTTTAATTTTTTTAAAATATTTTTAAAACGCAAAAACAAACAATATTTTAATCGGTTTTTTTTCCATTGCTCGTTACCTAAGAGATTTATTAGTAAAAATCCCCTAAAATTCACAATTTAAGATTTTTCTTTCTTCTAAAAATATCTTGATAACACTTACGTGTTCTTTTTTATTAAAAAAATTGACCCCACATAAGAGTTAGCCAAATCCAACTAGCTAATAATTTCCTTGAAGCGAAACCTCATTCCTTAATTTTCTAGTTATTTAGATGAGTCCAGTATTTGAAAACTCCACTTATAAAAATAAGATTATTTTAGTCAGTAAAAAGTTCCCTACAAGCTGGATTCATAAAAACTGTATTTAAGTTCTTGTTTGTTTACTGGGAAGTAATTTTTTTTAAAAAAATAAATTTCAGAAAAATTAATTCTAGAAAAGTGAATTATTTTTTTATATTTGGTAGTATAATGAAAAATAAGTTAAAAAACACTTTTCAGTGTTTGGTTATGTCATAGAAAATGAGTTAGAATATAACTTATTAATATTTTATTTTTTTTCAAGTTTATTAAAATAATGAGGAACAAATCTTACAAATTGAAAAGTTGAATGAGAATGAAATTGAAAAAAAATATAATTTCATAAATTATCTCAAATAAAATAAATAATAATCAAAATAATAGAGATCAAATCTAAAAAATAAAAAAATTGAAAGATGAAGAAATTAAAATAATAATAATAATTAACATTT
>Ga0325403_1000087_pt1 | contig 46382 bp, 31 predicted proteins | sample PopdelMetagenome_19_FD_205665 | JGI IMG/M metagenome (GOLD analysis project Ga0325403, IMG submission 205665) | Populus deltoides microbial communities from Bellville, Georgia, United States - Xylem-PdKOR-R4 | ecosystem: Host-associated > Plants > Phyllosphere > Stem > Wood/Secondary xylem... | reverse complement strand
TGATGCAATTATTGATACAGTCTTCGTATATTCCTATTCTTTCTACTTTGAACAAACTAATTTATTTATTCTCTTTTACAAATGGATTGCGCCCTTCATTTAACCTAAAAATATCTAGATTAAATCCTTACTAAATGCTTTATCTTTCTATATTATAATCTATTATTGCTAGTGAGTGTTGATTTTCATTCTTTATGAGTAAAAAATCTTATGTTATTGTGTAAGTGGCACTCTAGTTACTTGAATTCTTAGAAGTGAGCTTTTGATTAAACTAGAGCAATTATTATTTTTTTCTTCTTAAGCATGTGAAAATGGTCATAAGGGCTTCAATCTTAAACCTATAAAAATATTACGGGACTTTGAATTTTGAGCATTCAGTTATGTGTTTGAAATAAGTTATTGATACGATTTAGTATATGGTTCAGCTTTGGGTTTTTCATAATGGAATTTTACCTAGGGTTACATTCGATCAGATTAAAGTTCTTATGGATTATAGGCTTCGCCCAATTTTTTTGATAGGTAACTCGGTCAGATCAGATTAATTAGCTTTTATTTTCTTAAGTTATATGCGGCAAAAGAAAACCAGACTTTATGTTATTTTTATTTATTTATGTTTTGGGTTATATTTGGGTTTAATTGTAAGTGAGCCTTATATAAGTCCACATAAAGGGTCCATTAAGGTTTATTTTAGTTTGGAGTCAGTATAAATAAGGGCATAACCAGACATGTAAGGTTACGTAATTTTCATATCAATAAACTTCTTTTGCCGTACTTGTTGTGTGCTGGTGGGAAAATCACTCTTCCTTGGTTCTCTAAAGAACTAAAAAATGACTTATCGATGAACAACTAACTTCGTGGCATCATCCTTATACTTCTCATTCGCGAATCAATATTTGTTGGGTGCGGGTTTTCGTTTCTAATAATGTTGATGTCTAGGTACAAGTTATCTTTGTGTCACACTCCTATCAAATCTGATTTACTTGGCTTTCTAGGAATCATTGTCTTTGCGTGTGGGTTGCTTGACCGCATGTTCAAGAGATTCACATCATTTGGTATTAGAGCTTGGCTCCATTAATTAGGTTATATCCTTCTGAAATTTTTGTTTCTTGTTGATTCCGCGAAAATTCCTTAATGTCCAATTTCTTCTTCTCCTTGAATTTACAGCATATAAAAAAAAATATTTGTTATTTCATTATGTTACTGTCCAAAATATATCAGTAGCATAAAAACATTTATTAGTTTTTGCCGCAAAAAACTAAACTAGGGAAAATTGGATCAAATCAACTCAGAAATAGCTCAAATTTGATACCATGATTATTAGGGTCCTAATCGCACCACATATTAATTTTTGGGTAAATTGGATATCGTTTGCTTTGGTTTTTAATTTCGGGTCTAATTAGGTCTGATTCATAACATATGTCAGCATAACAAACCTGATCTGATCATAAATTGCTCAAATTTTATATTTTGTCTATTTGGGTTTAAATCGCACTATATCTGAAAGTTTCACTAAATTGAACATCATTTACTTTAGGTTCCAGGTTTGGACTTAACTTGTTGTAAACGGGTATGTTTTGTGTCAACTTTTGAAATTCGCTTTGTTTTTGTTGTTTTCATTTTTTGTCATATATTTTCAACATATCTAACATATTTTGGTGTTGTTTCATCATTTAGCATATTTCATTTTTATTTTTATTTGAGTCTTCAAGTTCGTTCATATTTCGAATAGATTCGCTTACTACTCGCGAGACTTTCACGCAGTTTTATTTTGCTTATTTTTTGTTTTTATTGCTTTTTGAGTCATTTATACATATTTAGATTGCGCTGCTAAGTTGGTTTTATTTGGTGTTGGTTTCAGTTCCATAGGAACCGCAAGAAGGTGAGGCGGGAGTTGTGAGCATGTGAGGATATTAAGAGTGTTTAAACGTAACACGAGCGACGTGAGGATATCTTTTATACCACCGCCCCCTCCCGAGAGAGAACTTAAGTTCCAAATACAAGCCATGACACATATGATTGAGAGGATACATTTTGTGATGGAAAACATGTATGGTAGACTTGATAGGGTGGAGAAACGTGGTAACGAGGCTAGTATAAACACCTAAGACGTGAGGAAGGTTGGGGCTGAACCAAAAGCAAACAGTGGTAGTAGGGCCGAAAGGGCAAGGTGGGCTGATTATAAGGATTTTGAGAAGGACGTTAATGATATTGGTGATGGTAGTTTTGAGGATGAGACCATAGGCCATTAGGAAGGTTTTCGGTAGCCTAGAAACTGAAGGGATTTTGGGAATAGAACTAAGGGCCAATTCAGCCAAAGGGGAAATTTCCGTAGTGTTGGGGGACATGATGATTTAGATGGTGATTTGGATGCTATCAAACTGAAAATACCTTCTTTTCAAGGTAAAAACGATCCTGATGTGTATTTGGAGTGAGAGAAAAAGGTGGATTGGATTTTTGATTTCCATAACTATTCAAAGACGAAGAAGGTAAAATTAGTAGTCATTGAATTCATGGATTACACACTGATTTGGTGGGATTATAATGTGATTTGTGAAAACCCTGAAAATTTATAATTTAAATATATAGATGTGTAAACCCTCATGTAAACGTAAGACTGAAATTGGTAATATTTCAATGAGTGATGGAAACCAAGACTAGAAATAATAGATAAATAATGATAAATAATGGAAGAGATGACCTTCATAAAATGAATTTTGGTTTAGAATTCATAAGGACAGAGAAACTGGTAATGTGTTTTGATGGATGAAATAATGAGAAAAATGACAAAATATTTTTAGGAAATAAATGAGGTAATACAGAATACATTATAATAAAGGATAGTACAATGAAAAGGGTAGGACTGAAGGTGCAAGCACTGCTTAAAAAAAACTAGTGATGTTATTTTGAAACGATAATAAGCCCGATAAATGAATAAAGGTGGAAATCCTAAAATGAATACATTCCAAGATAATTAAATGACCTTAAAGGTTTAGAATGATAATTGATATGATTTTTTGTGAAGATTGAACAAGAAAAATCTAGATTGTTTATGAAAAGTTATGAACTGACCAATTTTACATTAGGAAGCAGAGCTCTCAATCTAATCGTCGGATTGGGATGAAATTTTATATGAAGTCTATTAATATGTTTTCCTACCTTGGTAAAATATCTCATCCCAATTGGAGTTTGGTAAAGACTAGCGATTTAAACATAAATAAACTAGATAGTTTATATGAAAAATAAAATAAAATACATAAAAGCATGAAAAAGGGACAAAATTGTAATTATGAAAAAAGGTGTCCATAAAAATGCAAAGAGGCCACCAGTTAAAAAAAAGAAAAAAAATAGAGAAAAGCGGATAGGGAGAGAGCTACAGATTTTGAAGAAAACCAATAATGCTCCGGTGGCTATATCTCTGGAATCCACCGTTGGAGCATGCTGCGTTTTGGATATGTTGTTCTCATTACACTTCTCTACTAACTGACTGGAGGGATTGGAAGTAACACAATCCGTTTGACATAAATAATCATCACAAATTTCCTGGAAAACAAAAAGGAAATGCACCTGCAGGGCAGTTTGGTCGCCAGACAATTTATCTCTCTTACACCGTTGGATCATGTTCATTCTTGGATATGTGGTGCGTCTAGATGTTACCTTCATTCGGGACGGTGAAGATCGGAAAATATTGCTCCGGCAAGGTTTCGTGCATGTTGAACAGTAGCTCGTTTATTTTCAGGTAAGCTCGGTTTTATTCAGATCTAGGGAGATTTAACCGTTGGATCATTATAATTTTGAGATATATTATGCACAACGCTATGATATGTATTCTGACCGTTGGTTTTGAAACAATAATTATAGGTTGATAACTTATTGCCGTTTGAATCTATTGCTAGTTTTGGCAAAATGTAGTAAGCTTGATTAAATACATGTTTTGATAAAATTAGAATTGTGTGGGTATAGGTTTTATGGAAGATGTAATGGTAAAATATGTTCTTGTTATTAGTATTATTATAGATTAATGCATATGATGTTAATAAGAAAAATAAAAGGGGTTCGGTACGAATGGAAGAATCAAATGGCATTGATTAGCCATTCAGGTTTGGATTGCTAATGGTATCGATGAAGTTTCATCGGTGTCGGTATTTCTTAAATTGATTAGTCTAGCCCAATATTAGAAGACTAATGATACTAATAAGATTTATTAGTTTCAGCGATTACCTTCTAGCAACAGATTCAGAAAAGGGAAAATATTGATTAGTTATTCCAAAAGAATGAGATAAGCTAATAATACCAAGAGAGGAATATCTTGGTATCAAGTGAGAATTGATTTATAAAGAGATGATGTTCGCAAACCGTTGAGTTGTGTTGAGATTTCCAAGATGGAATTATTCTTGGCAAATGAGATAGGATATTAGATGGATATTGGTAATAGATGGAAAATATATGTTGAAAAAGAGGTTTATGTCTAATTTTATATATCAAAAGAAATTCCGTAGAGATTATTGTTTGCCTTTGTTATTGCTTGTTACTATCTTTTATATTTATGTGTACATGTTAATTTCTATTTTCAGGTCCATCAGGGTCGTGTCAAGGGTAATGCTAGTTTAGGTATCTTTTGCTTTTGCCTATGTAAATTATTTGTAAATTAAAAGACTTATCTCTTAAAACTTGAGATGTAATATTAGTCCGTAAATTTGAATGTATGTCTTTACTCTAATGGTTTAAACTCTTAGTACGTATTTGACCATGCATATTTATAGTTGAAATTGAATCTTTCATTTGAACTATATTATATGATGTTATTGAATAAGATGTGTTGTGTTGATGATAATGAGTTGGGTTGAGACCTAGGATGATTGGGTCGTGATTTTGAGTTATGAGATGTAAGATATTAGAAGTGTAAACAGGGTATATGTCGATAACTTGGGACCTACCAGTATAGGGGAGACTCTGCCGAAATTTTGGTAAAAATTTTGGTGGAACCTGTATATCACAAAAAAAAATTTACCTGAAAATTTCCAATATATCGTGAAAAAGAATGTAGAAAAATCGGGGTTGGTACATGATTAGTAGGAGAATGAGTGGAGAGAGGCCGGTAATGTCAGAGATGAAAGTGTTAATGAGAAGGCAATTTGTGCCTAACCACTATTATAGATATTTATATATGAAATTGCAGGGTTTGAATCAGGGTTCTAGATCCATGGATGAGTATTTCAAAGAGATGAAGATCGCAATGATTCGGGCCAATGTGATTAAGGATAAGGAAGCTATTATGACTAGATTTCTAAATGGGCTGAATAGGGACATTGCGAATGTTGTAAAATTACAACATTGTGTGGAATTGGAGGACATGGTACATATGGCAATGAAAGTGGAGAGGCAAATAAAGAGATGGGGCAGTACACGTTTTCAGACCAATTCGACTTCATCTTCCTTAACATGGAGGCTAAATCTGAAATGAGAGGGGGTTGTCCAACTAAAGCCATATATAAAGGCGAACCACCTAAAGCAAAAAAGGATGCTCATACGGATGAGAAAAGTAAATCTGAATCTGAACCTACTCGTGATAAAGAAATTAAATGTTTTAAGTGTTTAGGGAAGGGCACATTACATCTCAGTGTCCAAACCGAAGAGCTATGCTTACAAGAGATAATGGGAAGGTTGAATCTGAAAGTGACAAATCTGAAAATAAAAAGATGCCACCTTTGGTGGATTGTAGTGATGAGGAGATTGCATATCCTGTTGAGGGGGAGGCCTTAGTTATAAGGCTTGCGCTGAACATACAAATCAAAGAAGATGATGTAGATCAGCAACGGGAAAACATTTTTCACACTTGATGTCATATCCAAAACAAGGTATATAGCATGATAATTGATGGAGGTAGTTGTGCTAATGTAACTAGTGATACTCTTGTAAAGAAATTAAATTTGAGTTGTATTATGCATCCTAAACATTATAAATTACAATGGTTGAATGAATGTGGTGAAGTGAAGGTTATTAAGCAAGTATTGATTGCATTTGCTATTAGGAAGTATTCTGATGAGGTTATGTGTGATGTAATTCCAATGCATGCTAGTCACTTACTTTTGAGGCGTCCATGATAGTTTGATCAGAAGGCGATTCATGATGGGTTTAGAAATAGGTTCTTTATTGTAAAGGATGATAAAACCATCACTCATATACCTCTTTCTCCAAAACAAGTGTATGATGATCAAATGAAATTAAAAAGGGAATGTGAGGATGGGAAGAGTGAAAATTCACGTGAGGACAATGGTGAGAGAAGACCATCAAATTTGGCTAAACCTAAATCATTAATTAAACTACTTGGGAGTGGAGGTAAAACCCGAAGAGTGAAGAAAGTAAGCTTGTGTGATGATAATAGTGTGGAAAAAATTAAAGAAATAACCTAATTTTTATGCAAAATGAGCTCTAATCAGAATGTGTTTTTCACTAACAAGCCAATGATCTTACTTGTGTATAAAAAGACTTATTTTAACACTAATGATCTTGATTATGTTATTCCTAGTGTGGCTATTTTTTTATTGCAGGAGTTTGATGATGTATTCCCTAAAGACATCCCTAACGGATTACCACCATTAATGGGAATTGAACATCAGATTGACCTTATACCCGGAGCTTCGATTCCTAACTGTCCAGCCTATAGAAGCAACCTCGAGGAGATGAAGGAGCTTCAAAGGCAAGTAGATGAGTTAATGATGAAGGGGTACATTCATGAAAATATAAACCCTTATGTTATATCAATGTTACTTGTGCCTAAAAAAGATGGAACATAGAGGATATGTGTTGACTATCGTGTCATCAACAACATAATGGTAAAGTATCGACATCCTATTCATAAGCTTGATGACATGCTACATGAGTTATATAGATCATGTATTTTCTGTAAAATTGAATTAAGAAGTGGGTACCATCAAATTAGGATGAAAGAAGGTGATGAGAGGAAAACTATATTTAAGAGTAAGCATGGTTTGTATGAATGGTTAGTCATGTCGTTTGGACTTACAATACATCTAGTATGTTTATGCGTTTAATGAATCATGTATTGCGTGCATTTATAGGTAAGTTTGTTGTTGTGTATTTTAGTGACATTTTGATCTATAGTAAAATCTTAAATGATCTTTTTTTTTTTTTATCAAAATATAAGTAATTATTATAGATCAAAAGTAACAAAACTGTGAGACCAGTGAGTCAAAAATACAATCATGTACAAAATAATGAAATGGACCAAGTGAGCATCTTGATCATTTGTGTAATGTACTTAGTGTATTGCATGGTGAGCAATTGTATGCTAATCTTAAGAGGTGTACCTTTTGCATGGAGAAAGTTATGTTTCTTGGCTATATTGTAAATGTACAGGGTATTGAGATGGATGAAGAGAAAGTTAAAGCCATCCAGGATTGGCCTACAATAAAATTGGTAAGTGAGGTAAGAAGTTTTCATGGACTTCTAGTTTTTATAGAAGGTTTTCGAAGGATTTTAGTACTATTTCTGCACCTTTAACTGAAATTGTGAAAAAGTCTGTTGGATTTAAATGGAATGATGAAGAAGATAAGGTTTTTAATTTGTTGAAAGATAAACTTTGTTCGACATCTGTTTTAGCTTTACCAGACTTTATGAGAGCTTTTGAAGTTGAATGTGATGCTTCAGGTATAGGTATAGGAGTTATGTTAATGCAGGATAGGAGGCCTATTGCGTATTTCAGTGAAAAACTTAATGGGGCAACCTTGAATTACCCTACATATGATAAGAAGCTCTATGCCTTAGTAAGAACTTTAGAGACATGGTAGCATTACCTGTGGCCTAAGAAGTTTGTGATGCATTCAGATCATGAATCATTGAAGCACTTGAAAGGGCAAGGTAAGTTGAGTATCAGACATGGCAAATTAGTTGAATTTATTAAAATCTTTCCGTATGTGATCAAGTATAAGCAAGGAAAAGAAAATATTGTGGCTGATGCACTTTCACACAAGTTTGTTCTTTAATCTACTTTGGATGCTAGATTTCTAGGATTTGAACATATACAAGAATTGTACAAGGATGATAGTGATTTTGTTAATGTTTACAATGCTTACGAAACTTCAGCTTTTGGGAAGTTCTGTAGACTTGATGGATATTTGTTTAAAGAGAGTCGTTTGTGTGTTCCATTAAGTTCTATATGTGAATTGCTTATACGTGAAGCATATGGAGGTGGGTTGATAGGGTATTTTAGTGTTGTTAAGACTTTAAATGTGTCGCATAAGCATTTTTATTAGCTTAAAATGAAAAAAAAAATGTGCAACGCATATGTGATAAGTGCATAACTTGTAGGAAAGCAAAGTTGACTCAACCACATAGCTTGTATACCCCTTTTTCTGTACCTAAGGAACCATGGGTAAACATTTCGATTGACTTCGTCTTAGATTTACCTAGGTCAAAAAGGGGTAGGGATTTAATTTTTATAGTTGTTGATAGGTTTTCAAAGATGACACACTTTATTCCATGTCATAAAATCGATGATGCAACTAACATTGCTAATTTGTTCTTTAGGGAGATAGTATGACTTCACGGGGTCCCTAAGAGCATTGTTTTTTTTTATAGAGATGTTAAGTTCCTTAGTTATTTTTGAAAGGTGTTATAGGGTAAATTGAGTACTAAACTGTTGTTTTCAAGTACTTGTCACCCCTAAATAGATGGACACACCGAAGTAGTTAATAGGACCTTAACACAACTTATGCATGGTATCATTTAGAAGAATTTAAAGAATTGGAAAGATTGTTTGCCATTTATAGAGTTTGCATATAATCGTAGTGTGCATTCTACTACTGAATTTTTACCATTTGAAATTGTGTATAGATTTAACCTTTTAACTCTCATGGATTTGATTCCTTTGCCTGTTGATGAAAGGGTTAGTTTGGATGATAACCATAAAGCACAGGTGGTGAAGACACTCCATGAGAGTGTGCCGCAATAGATTGTAAAGAGGAACTGTATGTATGCAACTAAAGCCAATAAGGGGCACAAACATGTTGTCTTTCAACCCGACAATTAGGTTTTGATGCATATACGCAAGGAGAGATTTCCGACCCATATGAAATCAAAGTTATAACATGAGAAGATGGGTCATTTCAGATCATTGAGAGGATCAATGACAATGCTTATAAAGTTGGTTTGCCAGGTGAGTATGATGTTAATGGTACCTTTAATGTTTCTGATCTTACTTTGTTTGATGTAGCTGATGATTCGAGGTTGAATCCATTTGAAGAGAGAGGGGATGATGAGGATCAGTCCAACACCAAACGTAATAATACCAATGACTTATTGGAGGTGCCAATTAGGCCAATTACAAGAGCTAAGGCAAATAAGCTTATAAAAGTATTGAATGAGCTTGTTCAGAACATATGGAGCAAGATGGACCTAGAGGAGCTTCGAACATCTAAGAAGCATGAAGGATAACCTCTAATTCAGGTCTAAGAAGAGCCAAATTCATTTGGAACAAAGGGCTAATGGTTTGGCCCTATAACAGCCTTGTTAGGGTTGTTTTTCATAATGCTACAAGGATAGAAAGTTAGCAATTTATTCTCCTAAATAAGTAAGGAAGTCGGCCAGATCTTTCTCCTAAAGAGAGAAGGATTATTTAATGCTTTTCCTAACCTAGAAATGAAAGTAATTAAATCTGCAACAAAGGAGGAAATTGTTATTTGTCCAAGTTATGCAAGGAAATTCAAGTTAATCAAGGAAAAGGAAGGGGCGGCAGCATGGAAACCAAATCAGATTTTCCTAGTCTACAAGGGACTTGTGGTAGGTAGTAACTAATCCTATGCTTGCAAGGAAGGTTCATTCAGCTATAACAACTTATAAACTAGGGAAATCAAATTAATTACCTTTAATTTTCTCAAGTTATATGCGGCAAAAGAATGCCAAATTTTATGTTATTTTTATTTCTTTATGTTTTGGGTTTTATTTGGGTTTTATTTGGGTTTAATTATAAGTGGGCCTCATGTAAGTCCACATAAAGGGTCTATTAAGGTTTATTTCAGTTTAGAGTCAGTATAAATAAGGTCATAACCAGACATATAAAGTTACGTAATTTTTAGATCAATAAACTTCTTTTGCCGCACTTGTTGTATGTTGGTGGGATAATTTCCCTTCTTTGATCCTCTAAAGAACTGAAAAATGACTTATCAAAGAAAAACTGACTTCGTTGTGTCATCCTTATACTTCTCGTTCGTGAACCAATATTTTTTGGGTGGGGGTTATTGTTTCCAATAGTGTTGGTGCCTAGGTACAAGTTATATTTGTGTCACACTCCTATCAAACCTGATTTACTTGGTTTTCTAGGAATTGATGTCTTTGCGTGTGGGTTGCTTGACCTCTTGTTTAAGAGGTTCGCATCAATCAATTAGGATTATTTGAAGCATTATATAAGTGTTTTGTATGCTGAAAAGCAGGTAGCCATGGATTTATGAAATAAACATGTATTTTGCGTGATGCAAAACATTATCCTTGTTGAGACAAAGATCAAATCTGACTTGTCAAGATATAATTGACTTTGTGGCATCATTCGATTCAATTTCAATAGTGTTGGTATCTTGGGACATGTTTCTATTGTGTCACACTTCTCAAACCTGATTTTTTGTTTTCTAGGGCAAGTATCATCTTCGTTGGGGGTTACTTGACTATGTGATCAAGAGGTTCACATCAGATAGGTTTAATTTAGCCTAAGAAAAGTATTGGTTGTTATAAAAGGCAAGGTTATCCATTGATGAAGTCCATTTAAATGATAATAGAAGCTCAAGTTTACCTCTTGTAAAGTTGAATAGGCGATTAGTGGAGAACCACTATAAATCTTTGCACTTTCTCTTTTCCTACTCCTTTTAATTATTTCATACACTTCATCTAGTTTATGTTTTAAAAAGAAAGCAAACAAAAAAGGATATATGTTAAGTTTAGTTTTAGAATACCTAAATAACCTCGTGGGTATATTGGGTTCAAAGTTGGGTAATTAAATAGGCCTGTGACTTGTGTTGCTCAAAATTTTCTAAGCATGATTTTACCTTTTTCATTGAGGCGCTACCTTTTAAAGTGATGATTGACTTTTCGTTATCATTGTCATCACCCAAATAGTGTCACTAAATTATAAACCTCCTCTTCTTCTATAATTGTCCTCCCAAATAATGAGCACAACAATGAAGTTCTTTAGGAAAATGATGTTATGTGACAAAAATCACTTTGCATATTTTTTTATCACACTCAACATCACAACGAACCACCTTTTTTTCTAAAGTGAAAGACTTTTGGTGTTTGGAGTGAGGGAAAGGTCTGAAATTTATGAAAATGAGTTGTAACCTAGTATTATGGTCATTATGAATCCTCATTGATCCTTAAAATTCTAAGACAAGGGACTAGCTATGCTAGAGGGAAAATATTATCACTTTAAAGCATTCTATATGAAGTAAGCCCCGATGTTGTTTGTCTTCTATTCCTAATGGTTTGTTCTACCTAATTTGCCAGTGTTTTACCTATATAGGTGGTAGTGGATCTATTACAATGAGTTAAACCCTAAGTGGATGTTTGAACTCAAACCTATCAATTCTAAAGTTCAAGTCATCTTTGTCACTCCCAATTGCTACCATTCATTTCAATAATAATTGAGGGATTGACATATCTATAATCAATTACTCATGATCAAAACTTGTAACTATTAATAGTTTATCAAGTCATGTCAATGAATAATTAGATGTGCCTATATTATGCTTATTAAACCCAACCTAAATTCTAGGAGTTGTTGTTCCAAAGGCTTTGTTTAAGCAGTGTAACCTATAGATAATGACTTATTGATGTTCATTTATCCTATAGTACCAATGTTCACTCATAATTTACTGAATGATGTTTTTATGCCTTAGTCCTAAATATCTAAGCAGTGACCGTTATAGGTTAATGTATTTGGAGGCAAAATCTAATGACATGAATGTTTGAAACTTACTAAGAAAAGTAATACCCCCAATTGACAATAAGGTTTCGTTGATGGATATTAGACCTCAAGGATTAAAATTTTAAAAGAAAGACATGTTTTGAAACTTGAAAACAAAAGGAATTAAGGTGTTACTCCTAATTAACATTCAAGGTAATAGCTCATTACGAGTATATTTACCTCAAACACTATGAGAGAATAATAAATCATTTAATTTTGACACGATTAAAAAAATTGAAGTCTTTTTAAATGGGTTTTAGAATGTTGGCTCATGAGGACCTTTTTAATATGAGCCAAAAACCTTAACAAATTTTGTAACCGAGATACATAACTCATCGGATATAAATATGCAAGCATGATTGAGGAAACATTTTTTTATGTTATTTGAATCACATAAAAATATTAATATCCTTCTTATATATAAAGAAAATGATATTGTAATGTTTGAGATGACCAAAAGCACCTAAAACAACAAGATACAACTTGACGGATTTGGCCAAAATGCAAAAAAAAAATACCATCTGATATTAAAAATTATTCAAACATAAACCTCATTAATACCCATAAAAATCAACTATACATTAAATTAATCATTCAAAAGATGTTTGGAGAAATAGTGGCAAAATGGACCATTCAAACCCTAGTTCCAAACGGACCTCTTTGGTAGCTAGAATTAGATTAAATATGCTTGCAAAATGGTCGCAATAGAGAAGTAGTGGCAGAGAGTGTATTGATAGAGAATGTATTGATGTTTAGAGTTCAAAACGGACCTCTTTTGGTAGCCAGATTGGGTGCATCATTGCATGCATCACTAGTTTATGAATAGAGCATGGAATGAATTGTTATATTTTCCACTTCTTGGCCTTCCTTCTGGTATCGGTGGTGTCATTCACCACCAATGATAAAATGGAGATCAGAGTCGGTGAAGTTTTGATTTTCTTTTTCTCTCTCTACTAGTTTGGTTTTCTCTCTAGTTGCTCACATAAAGGTAATTAGGATACATGTATTATATGGTTTTGTAGTACTCATTAAGGAGAGATATATGGTGGTGGTGATCCCTTGTTTGGAGGTTGAAAGAGAAAGAAAGTGAAGAGAAAAGTTTCAGTGATTAATTTTTTCTCTCCCTACTTTATAAAAAAAAAAAGTTAAGGTTGTTGGCTTTAATTGATAGAGAGGTTTTGTAGATATCTTTAAGATAAAAAAATAATAATAGTGGACTCATAAGAAATAAAGAGCAAAGGTGGGAGAAGTCAAAGAGAGAAGTTTTAGCAAAAAAATATGGAGTAATGAGAGGGGTTATCATAGTTGTCCAACATTGTTGGCTATAGCTGCTGACATAGGGAGTGAAGGCTATAATAGGAGGCTAGTTAATGGTGGTGCTCGACCAAAAATGGTGTGATGGATCGGTGATGGTGACTAGAGTTTTTCTTAGGGTTTTGGGAGAGCGTGGAGAGAGAAGATGATGAAGAATGATCTCAAATTTTTTCTTCTTCTTTTTTAACACATTTTTCTCTTTTCCTATGATGGCCAGGGTTTTTTCTGCAAGGGTGGCTAAGGTTTTTTTTTATTTTTTTTATAGGAGAGATGAAGTAAGGGTTTTTGGTAGGAGAGATAAAGTTAAGGTTTTTTTTTTTAATGGTGGCTAGGGTTTCCTACACATTTTTCCCCATAAAAAAATATTTTTTATAGGCTTTGTGTGGTAAGTTTATAAAGATAAGATAGTTCATGAAAAATTATGAAAATTTGCAAAGTCGAGAAATGACTTCACTAGGGAATTGTGAATTTTGGAAAAAAAAAATTGGAAAAATTTAGAAATTTGGTCATTTAGAGAGGTGACCTATCTAACCATTTTTTAATTGAAATCTTTTGATAATAACGTGAAATTCTTTATGGTATAATTTGGATTTTGCCCTAGGATGAACTTTTTGGTTTTGGGTTGAATTCTAGTAAAACAAGGCTAAACTTCTTGGTGTTTTCTGAATAAATGGTTGGATTTCCTTCTTGATAGTAAGAGTGACTTACATTATAAGACTCAAACTTTCTAATGGTAGGGGTGACTTCTTGATGACAATATTGTTTCTCTTAATTGTAGAGCTTGATATCCTAATTACAAGGGTGACTATTCCATTGTAAGACTCGAACTTTCTGATGGCAGTGTTGATTCTCTTAATTGCAAGGTTCATATTCTGATAGCAAAGTTGGTTTCCTTATTAGAGTTGGCTTCTTGATTATATGGCTAGATCTCCTGATTGTAGGGCTGATTTCCTAAAACAATGTTAATTGTCCTGATTCCAGGGCTGATTTCCAAATTATAGGGCTTGACGTTTTGGTGGTAGGGTTGATTCTGAATTTCCTAATAGAAGTTGAATTGTGACACAAGATCAAACTTTTTGGTGCTTCTTGATTGTGGGCCTGAGACTTCTTTCCAATGGCAGGGTTGGACTTCTCGATTAGTAGGGTATATTTTTTTAATTGTAAAGTTGATTCTTTTTATTGTATGGCTAGTTTCTTGATGATAGGGTTGAATTTTCTGATTATAGGGTTGATTTTCCTTCCTGATGATTGTTGGAATTCATGATGATAAGGCTTAATCTTTTGATTACAGGTCTTGATCTTTTAATTATAGAGCTTGACTTACTAGTAACAGGGTTGATTCTTTTGATTATAGGGTTGACTTTTCTATGTCATGGTTGATTCTCTTGATATCAAGGTTGGTTTCATTATTATAGGGCTTGACTTCCTAATTGTAAGGATGCTTCTTCCTGATGGTAGGACTTGATCTTCTTATTTGCAAGATTGTACTTCTTGATAGCATGGTTTGGTCTCCTGATTATAAGGCTAATTTTCGGATGACAAGGTTAATTCTCTTTATTGCAATGTTGATTTCTTATTAACCAGGTTGATTCTTCTTATTATAAGGCCGATTTCTTGATGGTAGGGTTTGATTTTTTTATTTAAGATTTAATTAAAAAAAACCTTATCAAATCTTTTGTTGACTTGGATTTATTGAAGTATTGTTGGTCTTCAATGGGGATTTTTACTTGTGTTATAGAAAAATATTTGCAAAACATTGCACAATACTAAATATTATGGGTTAGATGACATGGATGCATTTATACTTGGTCATAAATATAGGTCCCTATTTTTCGCAATTTAATTTTCTTTTCTTTTTTAAGAATAGGGCCTGCTACTTTTGTTTTGGTCTCTCCTGGTTGATTGACTCCCCGACCCATTTGTGTTTGTCATGACATTAACCAATGTTACATATATCTAATCTAACACTAATCTAACATGTATAATTAAGATGGATAAATATAAAGAGACATATGATTTCATGTGTCTACAAACAAAAGTTAAGCATTAATATTTACATGCTTAAAACAAAATATATTACAACCTAAAATGGACATGATATATCTAATCTATTGTTACTATCACAGTAAAATTCTATTCGGGCTTATAGTCCACCACATAATAAACCAAATTAAAATACCTAATCTTTTATTTTTATTTTTATTTTTATTTTTTTAACCAAAGGTTTAAATTCTTTCCTTCTTTAAAAATTTCATGCTTTAGATTTCAAATCCATACCTGAGTCTAAGAACAATTCAGGATGCTTCTTTCTCATTCTCGATTCTCTCTCAAGCTTGAGAGCTTCTCTATAAGGTTTTAACTATAGGTACCATTTTGTTCCTCAGTTCTTTTTTTATATGATCAATAATTCATATTGGTTTGACTTCAACAGGAACTTGTGGTAACACCGAGGGGGTTAACCTCAGCTTTACAGGGTAAAGAAACATGGAAAACATCATGTATCCTGAATAGATACGACGATAATGTTAATCTATAAGCAATAAGTCATATCCTTTCAATAACCTTAAAAGGTCCAATATACCTTGGTGCCATCTTTCCTTTCATCCCAAATCAGATGATATTATTCCAAAGTGCCACTTTAAAGAACATTTTATCTTCTATTTGGAACTCCAAATGACTTTTTTGGTTGTATGCATAATTATTTTGCTAACCATAGACTGCCTTCATCCTATCCTTGATAATCTTTATTTTATCCATGGTAATCTGCACCAATTCAGTCCTAATAAGCTTTTGGTCACCAACTTTCTCCCAACAAACTAGAGTTTAACATCTCGAACCATATAAAGCTTCATAGGGAGTCATCCCTTTAGTAGTCTGATAACTGTTGATATATGTGAATTTCACTAAAGGCAACAAATCCTCTCAATTACCTTTAAATTTTAACATATATGACCTCAAAAGATCCTCAAGAGTTTAGATAGTCCTCTCAAATTGACCTTCTATTTAAGGATGAAATGTAATACTCAAGTTCAATTTGGTTCCCAATGCTCATTATAAATTTAGCCATAGCTTTGATGTAAACCCTGGATCCTGATCTGATACAATGGATACTAGCACCCCATGTAGCCTTATCACCTATTTATATATAGCCTTACCAATTTATCTACTGATGCAGTCATTTTTATTGATAAAAACAAGACAGACCTTGTCAATCGATCTATAATAACCCATATAACATTATTAACCTTCTTACCTCTAAGTAATCCATAGTGATATCCTCCCACTTCCACCCAAATATCAATAATGGTTGTAGTTTTCCAGTAGGTTTTTGATGTTCTACCTTTACTTGTTGGCAAATCCCACACTTTACCATAAATTTGACTATTTCCCTCATTATGTTAAGTCATTAGTAGTACTCTTTCAAGTTTTTATACATCTTGGTACTCCAAGGATATATTGGAAATTTAGATTCATAGGCCTCTCTCAATACTTCTTCCTTGAGAGCCTTATCATTTGGTAAATAAATTCATCTATCCATTGCCACTAACGCATCTTTTAACATCTAAAAAGGTGTTTCAATCCTTTGATTCACTTTCCCCCTTATTTTCTCTACTTTCACATCCAACCATTAGGCCTTAAATATCTTATCTCAAAGCACATAACAAACTTTAATAGAGGCTATCAAATATTCCTCAGGTTCCAAGCTTAACTGTAGGTTCATCTTTTTCAACTCTACGAGTTCTCTTTGCTTTTGAACCACCTAATTGCTCATTTTGCTTTCCTTTTTGAATCAAAGCATCAATCACTACATTAGCCTTTCTAGGGTGATAATCAATCGCGCAATTGTAATCCTTCATAAACTTCACCTAATGCCTTAATCGTATATTCAATTCCTTCTATGACATTAGATACCTTAAAATCTTATAATCTATAAATATATAAACTTATGCTTCATATAAATAATGTATCCATACTCGAAGAGCAAACACTGTTGCTGCCAATTCCAAATCATGTACTGGGTAATTCAACTCATTTGTCTTTAATTATCTTAACGCATAAGCAATTACTCTTCCATTTTGCATGAATATGCACCTCAAACTCTTCTTGAAAGCATCTCTGTACATTGTAAACCCTTTAGTTCTCGAGGAAAGATTTAATACTAGTGTAGAGGTAAATCTTCTCTTCAACTTTTGAAAACTTTCCTTACATTCCTTTGTCCACTCAAATTTAACTTTTTTTATGAGTCCACTGAGTCAAAGGAGATGTTATTTTAGAAAACCCTTCTATAAATCTTTTATAATACATCACTAAACCTAGAAGCTATGAATATTTGTCATATTAGTAAGCATTTCCCATTTCAAAATAGCCTCTACTTTTATTGGGTCCATAAATATAACCTTGGGTGATATGATGTGACCCAAGAATACTACTTCATTCAGCAAAAATTCACATTTATCTAATTTAGCATATTGTCGATTCTCCCTCAAATAGACCCTTAGTTGATATGTATCATCAACTTAAGTGTTGCTCGTGCTCCATATAAAAGCTTAAATATACTATGATACCATCAATGAATGTAACTACATACCCAAAAGGCATTAGTAAAAACTCATAATGCCTATAATGAATTCTGAAGGCAACTTTAAGTACATCATATTCCCTAATTCTTAGTTGATGGTACTTAAACCTCATGTTTATCTTAGAGAATACTCTTGCTTCCTTCAATTGATCAAACAAATCATCTATCCTTGGAAGTGGATTCTTGTAGCACTGGAGTTCACCAAGGTGAGTTACTAGGCCATATGAAACCTTTATTTAGTAACTTATGAAGTTGAACCTTCAATTTGGTCAACTCTACTAGCATCATCCTATACGAAGTCTGTGTTATAGGGGTGGTTCTCAATAATAATTCAATCGACACTTTAATTTCTCTATCCGGAGGTAACCCCGGTAATTTCTCTAGAAACACATTATGAAACTCTCACACCATAGGGATACTAACCAACTTTATATTGCTTTTTTAAAAAAAAAAATTCTCTTATATACACCAAATACTACTCTCTCTTACCACACTCCCCTTGGATAGTCACTGTTTTAGTGAAACAATTTATTTGTACTCGATTTACACCTAATTAATCTATATCCAAGCTTAGATCAAAGTCATGCAGGTTTATAGATATTAAGTCTACCTTTAATTTGTATCCCTCTATATTTAGTCTAACATCTCTCTATATATCATCAATATCTATATTTTATCTTAAGGATGTACTAACAATTATTCCCATATTCATTTTACTAGGTATCATATGCAAGTTATTACAATATGATGTGATGTAAAAGAATAACTTGCTCTAGGATTAAACAAAGCATAAACTTGTATAGATTCTAACTATATTGTACCTACTATAACATATGATATAGCTCTCACATTCTCCTAAGTCATATGATATACCCTACCTTTAGTCCTATCCTTATAGAACCTGGGTCGACCTATATTGGCACTCGCCTGAATTGAGCAGGCTTCACAAGTCTGTTAATAGTAATAGATTGTTGCTGACTCTATGTAGTAGCTCACTAGCCCCAAGTAGACTCTATATCCTGACGGGTACACTCTTTCTTGTGACATGTCTCCCCATAATAATAATAGTCCCTCCCTAAGTAATGATAGTCCTTTCATTTGTGTCCCTCACCTTTATAAATTTAAAACCTTTTTCGCGTGGCTAAACAATCCCCAGGTTGTCTTTAGCTACACCTCGTACAAAGTAGATGAATTCCCACTGCTCCATAGACCCTTTTGTAGCACTTGCCCCTTAGCAAACCTTCCTGTCATAGGATCCTCCACCACTAATTTGCATGGATCCCTTAGAGCTCCCCCGAGGAGTAAAGTTTTCCCTTTTTCCTTTGAAACTGCCCAGATGACTGCCCTCTTTCTCGTTTTTTAGATAGTAATCATCTCTCATTAACCATCTTTCATTCAGAGTGGGCACTCTCTGATAATAGTTGGGTCACACAATCAACTCATAATTCTCCTAACACTGACAACTAATTCATCACTCTTTCTACTTTTCTCAACTAATATCATGTGATCTCAAAAGCTTCCTCTCCTGAATATGCCACATAAAAGTTTCAGTTTTGTTTTTTTAATTCATGCAATACCCAATGTTTTTTCATGTTTACTAACCTTATTCTTTCTTAAAAACATCCATTTAATCATTCATACATTAAAACATAATTTACATAACATTCTCATATGTAAAATACACTAATTTTCCCTAATAATTTAAAATTATAGCAAATCAAGTTTCCCTACTTCTTAAGTAGACTAAATTGAGAAGACAAGAGCAAGAAACAGAAGTTTTCTACTACCCTTGAAAATCTTTAATTTCCTTGCTTAATCCCTTCCTAATCCCTCTTTTATCCTTTTATTTATATCTCTTTGGTGATTTTTAGCAAGAATTCCCCATAAATTTCCTTTGAATTTTCTCTTTTTTTCTCCCTCAAATGGTCGACTTAGGAAGCCATGTTTTTATTTATATTTCTCTTGTACTTATAATTACAATATTGCCCTTGTTCTTTAGTTCAACCTTTTTTTTTTGTTTTCCCGGGTATCACTTCTTGATTTATTTTTAAGGCTTACCATACTATAAGATTTAAATTCATAAATCTTCATCTCTAGTCATTTAATATTTATACATTATTATTCATTTCTTTTGATAGTAAGGTGAAACTTCTAATATTGTAATATTTTAACAGGGTTTTACAGTTGTGACAACCTAGAATTTGTGTGTTTAGGAGTTATTTTGATGGCAAAAAATTATATGAACAAAGATTGTTGAGACAACCATGGTTTTATGTGTGTAAAAGCTGTTTTAATGACCTAAATATACGTGAACAAAGACTATTGTGAGAGCCATGAATTTATGTGTGTAAGGGCTATTTTGATGACCTAAAGTGGTACAAATATAGGTTGTCATGGCAGTCATAAACATGTGAGATTAGGGGCTGCAATGATAGCCAAAAGATATTTTTTTAATATGGACTGCGAAAACAAACATAAATGCATGAAACAATTGATCATCGTACCCATACGAGTGTGTATAAGTAAAAGTTTTCACAACTGAAAAAGAATATGTGTTTGTTAAAGTTATTGTGTTAAAAGTAGGAATGCATAATAATGATGATATTGAGATCAAATGTATTCAAATAATAAATTAGATAGAAATATGGTAAGATTATAAGTCTTATTAAAAGTTGGTAAGATTCTTAGTTTAAAGAATATGGGAGGACTTGAGAGATAAACTACAATTGAATTAAATTGTTTTGACATTTTGTCTTAAAGAGTACTATGAGAAGGAAATTATAAATATGATTGAGTTAAATTAAAAAGGCAAGTTAGAGAACCTACACTTTGAGTTAATGATTTTGTGAGAATTTAAAAGTTAATCTATGTAGAATTATGAAAAATATGGGTGAAAAATATGGTATAGATTTCTTGAAATGTTTTGTTTGTATACTAACAAAGGTACCTCTTGAAAATATCCTTGAAAAACACTAGAACTATGTGTTTGATGTAGTCAAACAAAAGAGATCAACACTTGTTAGTGCTATAACTTTAGGCTACTTGTTTGGTGGTTTAATATTGATTTAATTAACAGGTTTGGTGTTGTGTTTATGGTTGTTATGATAGTGGGTTTATTGAAGTTGATGGAGGCTCATTTTGATGAAAAATAAGATAACACAAACTCGGGTTAGAAAAGGGGGTCATGGTGGAGGTTTGGATTTGTTTGGCTTGAAGCTTGGATATGTTGTAATTATGTTGGAGCTTCATGTCATAACTGGTGGTTGTGAAAGAAGGGATGATTGTTGTTGATTTAATCTGTTGTTGTGCGAGCTTGATTAGTGGCTATTTGTTGAAGTTTTTTATATGAGAAGGGCTCAGTTTATTAGTGATGTCTTAGCCCAATCCTCAAATTATTTTTCATTCATTCATACATGCATTGATTTTAAAATTATTTTACTGATTTATTCACTGACGTCAGAGTCAGGAATACCATATATTTGTTTTACTACGTAATATTTACCAACACCAGAGTTGAAAGTATCCGTAGTTGAATATTCATTAACACTAGAGTCATGAATATTACAAGCAAACTACTATAGCATAAACTAACAAAATTTTAGCAATTTAAGACAAAACCAGATATACAGTCTGCCTCAGGTAAGACGTATAAGGGGTGATAATATCTTTCATTTTACGTAACCAGTCTCGTACCATAGAATCTTTGTTGACTAGTTAGGGTTTCTAGTGACCATAATACTAGGTGGTGACTCCTTAAACTAGATCTTTCATCATCAAAGAACAAAATGCAAGAAATTTGTTCTTTATCATTTAATTTGAATTTTTTTTAAGGTCACCGTGATGTCGGGTGCAACAGAATGACAACTCCACTGAGAAATTTTAGGACTAAGCTTCCCTTTTTGTCTTATTATTATTATCATCTTGTTTGTTGTGCATATTTATTTATTTTCTTGTCCTTACTGCTTTAGCATACATCCTTGTATCTATTGTCATGCATCACTTTAAAAACACACACCTTAAAATCTAGTATAGGTGGGGAAGTAACGATACTTTAAATTGAAAGTTTGAGAATTAATATGGATGGAATTATAAATTTGAGAATCAATTTCATCTAAAATCGGAAGAATTGATAAGTTTGAGGACTTAATTAAACTTTGAATTAGTTAAATTAATTAAATCAGGAGCTTAATTGAAGAATTAATAAGTTTGGGGACTTAATTGAACTTGAAATTAGTTTAATTAATGAATAGGGACCCAATTGTTCAATGTCAGAAGTTCAGGGGCCAAATTGAAAAATCACATTTTTGAATCACTGTTCATTGTCATCCAAGGATGACCGATTCAGCAGGAAAATCCAGGGAAATGCGCCACGACTCTTACCTCAGTTGCCCATTATCCTCCACAATGTCATTTTCAAAGGCCACGATGTTGTGACCAACAGTCCTGCAATGGCAGGACTATTAGTCCCCTGTTTTTTCTTAAACAGAGACGAACGTGCTTCGGCACGAACAAAAGACTTTCCCTGGCTTTATAAAAGCCAGAGAAAGGCCAAGCAGGGGAACACAAAAAACACAGGGAGGAGAAAGGACTAAAAACAACACAGGGGGACAGGGAGCGAACACAGAGAGAGAAGGAGGACGAAGAAAAAAGGAAAACCAACGAACAAACAAACAGAAAAACAAATACAGAGAGAAGAGGGACCAGAAAAAAAAAAAAAAAAAAAAAAAAAAACAGCAAAAGCAGATAGACAGAGAGAGAGGGAGAGCATCCTGAGAGCAGAAGAAAGCAGGAGATAAAAAGGAAGAAAGGAGAGGACGTCTCCCGGCCATGTCGTCACCAGTGTCTTCATCTTCGGTCCTCAAGCTACAGGTCAATAACATTCTCCTTCTCGCTTTTCTTTTTTAATTACACTGGCACTGTTGCCAGCATGCGTGAGTAATTCACGCATGCTAGTCAACAGTACCCGGGCTGGTCAGTGGCTCGGATCAATGACAAGGACAAGTCAGCTGTATCCAGCCCTGCCTGTACGGTCTGGGTTAGATTTAGTCAAAAAAATAAGCTGAGGCTGGGTGGCGCCTGAACCTTGGACCCAGCCTACTCAATTTATTTTGGATCAAGATGTGTTTGGCAAAACATCTTTTTATACCAATCTTATTTATTTTATTTCTCTTTATTTTGATAGCTGACAAAATGAGCCCCTTTGTGATATCAAAAAAATTCATAAGCTTTTTCGAAGTTATTTATAGGTTCCTCGTATTTTTTGAGGTATTTTATTGTATAATTGATTTATGAATTTTTACTATGAAATGCAAATCTAGTATATGATACATTTTTTTCTTAAAAAAAAATATGTATGCATTGATTTAAGTTCATTTTACTAGTTTATTCACTGATGCTAGAGTCAGGAATACCATATGTTTTTTTTTGTTGCGTAATATTTACCAACACTAAAGTTGGAAGTATTTGTGGTTGAATATTTATTGACGCTAGAGTCAGGAATATTATAAGTAGAATATCATAATATAAACCAACTCTTAGCAATTTAAGACAAAACCTGTTATGCAGTCTTCCTCAAATAGGATACTTAAGAGGTGATAATATCTTCCCTTTTGTGTAACCAGTCTGATACTATAGAATCTCTGTTGACCAGTTAAGGTTCCTAGTGACCATAATACTAGGAGACGACTTCTTAAAAAAACATTTCCTCATCAAAGAACAAGATGATAGAAATTTGTTCTTTTCATTAAATTTTTAAAGGCCTCCGCGATATCAGGTACTAAACCATCATAATATAAACCAACAAACTCTTAGCAATTTAAAATAAAACCAACTATGCAGCCTGCCTCAGTCAAAATGCTTAAGGGATGATAATATTTTTCTTTTTGCGTAACTAGTCTCGTGCCATAAAATCTTTGTTGACCAGTTAGGATTTCTAATAACCATAATACTAGGTGGCGACTCTTTAAAAAAAAAATTCCCCATCAAAGAACAAGATACTAAAAATCTATTCTTTTCATTAAATTTTTTAAAGGTCATCGTGATGATCAGATACGACAAGTTAGATGTGGGTTGATTTGGATGGTTAACATAACAGTGATTGGTCAAAGTTTGGGTTGTGAACGACTAGGAATTGGTTAGGTTGTTAAAGTTAAAGAGGTTGTTAGACTTATTGGTATGTTAGCAGGTGTTAATTAAATTCAAAGAGATCAGTTTTTAGAGAGAGAACTAAACTCTTTTTTTATTATTATTATTTTTTTTATATTTTTTCAGTGTGTATGAGAGAGGAGATTTTTTTTTTCTCTATTTTCTTTTGATGAGAGAGTTACCTTATTATTTTTTAAAGATAGATTTTTTTGATCAAATGGTAGCCTCGTCACCATGGATAGGAAAATGATGTATTTATAAATAATTTTTAGATAACCCCCTGTATAGGAATGCTGGGTTTGAATTTTTAGAATATCCCAATTATTTTATTTTCTCTTTTTTTATCTTCATTTTTAACTCTATTTCTTTTTTCCACTCTCACACAATTTTTCTTGTACTTTTTTTTTACTAATACTTATTTTTTTTTCTCTCCCAATTATTTTATTTTTTTCTCTTTTTTTATCTCCATTTTTAACTCTATTATTTTTTTTGTCCACTCACACAATTTTTCTTCTACTTTTTTTTTTTACTAATACTTATTTTTTTCTCTTATTTTTCTTCATTTATATTATTTCACAATTGCTCTCTACTTGCTTTAAAATAAATAAATAAAAGAAATGCAACAAAAAAACTCAAACATTCACTAAAGCTTAAGAAATTTTAGAGTGTTTCTGAAAATATATTTTTTAGAATTTTAGATTATATTTGTGAAATTTTTAAAAACAACCGTGTAAAAATGAATTATCACAACTAATTATGCTACAATTAAGAATTTATGCAAGAGAATAAGAAAATAATTATACAAAATTAAAGAATTAAGGAATAAAAGTATTAAGTTATTTAAAAATTAAAATTATTCTAAAGTCCTTGCTTTATACATAGTTGAAACTTCATAATGCTCAGACATCACGAAGGCGTTTCAATAAGATCTAGACACTACTATGTAGGATTTATATTAGTTTCCTAGTTGATTTGCAATTCTTTTTCATATTTTATTTAGAACTCTTTTAATATTTGTTCAGCCTTGTTTAATATGTTTTTACCTATAATTATAAATAAGGTTATTTTGCTTGATGTTAGTTTTTTTATATAGATTTTTATTTCAGAATAATTTGTTGTGTGATTATCAGAGGATTCTCTTAATATAGTTCTTCATTGAACTACTGTAACTTATTAAAAAAATAACTTAGCTTCATGGAATCTTTTATACTTGTTATTCCTATATCTTCATAGGTGTTGGGAAGGGATAAGATTTTTATAGTCTTAGTGTCTCAATACAAGTTATCGTTTTATCAAGCTTAATCATAAGCTTGAATTTAGATTTCTTGTGAAGCGTCAATTTGATTATAGGTTTCTAGATCTTTATATCCACAAGGTTCGAATTAGTTGGTATCACAACAAGGCTTTAAAATTTAGTTATATCCCTTTATCGTTTAGTTTCCATGTTATTTCTACGTTATTATTGTCTAGAATCTAATTGTGGAAAAAAAATTAAAGAAAGAAATTAGGGTTTAGCCATAAAAGTTAGGGTTTTCATCATATCTTGGATTCGACAACTCAAATCTAAAACCTCTTGATTCATGGGATAACTTAATGACTTCTCTTGGCTATCAAATTATTTAGATAAGCTTTTGGGTTATTTCTAAGAATTACAAAATTTTTCATAATGGGTAGCTTTCTGCCAAAAACATTTTTTTTTGTTGATACACAAAAATTGGTCCAAAAATATTGTCTTTTCTTCGTTTAGGATATTTTCGTCTTGTTTCATTAGTTTTCTTATTCTTGTATTTTTTTTTCATGTTTTTGTATAATTTATATTTCACATGAATTCATTTTGTTATTCATGATTTCATATTTATAGTTTTGTATTGATATTTTTTTTTGTTTTTTATTGATTCTTGAGTCTATATATTAGTTTTGTTTTGCTATTTGTTATTTTTTAATTTTTTATGAATTAGTTATTGAAGAACTAAAATTTTTTAGATTGAGTGGTGAAAGGTGAGCTTATTATAGTTAAAAGCTAAAAATTTACAGCTGATAAACAATGCAACTCAATTTATAGCCGGTAATTAAATATAGAAGAACAAAATGAGGTAAAAAAAGATGAAAAACAATAGTCATGGTCAATTTAAGTTAACATGACAAAACTGTAACTTCGATAATTAGGGTTGAGCCAGCCTGAGATATTTCGTCAAACTCATAGCTTAGAACATCATATTAGAATAACCCAATATAAAAAAAATTAAGAGAATTATAAAGCCATTTTAAAACTATATATATATATATATATATATATATATATATCAATCCATGTTAATTTTTCAAATCTCTGACTCGGGTCACTAGACCCGAAACAACCTATCTGGAAAAACATGTAGCCTAATTTCCCAAAAATAATTTCAATTAAACAAAAGAATTATAAAAATAACGATTAAAATAATGAGGATTAAAATTAAAACACAAAATAAATTTTATATCAAGTTGAAAGGTGACATAGAAAAGAAAAATCAATTTAATAAAAGGACCAAAACAAAATCAAAAGAATGAGGGTCAAAATTGACATAAAAAATAAAAATCATTTTTTGATTTAAAGGTGAAATTGAAATGAAAAATTGCTTTAAGAAAAGGAAAAAAAATAAAAAGAATGAAGATCAAATTGGTAAAAATAATATACTATAAATTTGGATTAAAGGATGAAATTGAAAATAAATTAAACTTTTATAAAAGTGCTAAGAGCAAAATTAGAAATCAAAACAATGAGAACTAAATTGAAAAATGTAATACCATAAATTTGAATTAATTGATGAAATTTAAAACCAATAAAACTTTTACAAACAGTCCTAGAAAAAAACAACAATAAGGACCAACTTGGAAAAAACAATATATTTAAAATTGGAATTGATCGATGAAATTGAAAATGAAGAGCAAAAAAAAATTAGAAATAAAAACAATAAGGATTGAAGTTGAAATATCAATAACAAAGAGAACCAAACTATAATTTTCAGGGGATGAAAGAGAAAATTAAAAAAAGTTGATCAACCACAAACTAGATCACAAATGCCAACACACACCGCTCCATAGGGAAGAGAACATGACGGTGCATCCAATGACACAACAGATGGACTTTTTTGGACACCGAGAGTCACTGCACGAATAGCCCAAAGGGCGAAAGTGCCTCCCACATGCCTTTGAGTGCTCTGCACATGCATGCTATTTTTTTTTTTTTTTATGTAGTCAAATATCAAATTGCCTCTAAGCTTACTTATAATTACTAAAAAAACATTATGAAATGATCAAAAAGCCATTTGACTCTAGGTTTAAAATTATTGCTTTTAAGAGTATTTTGATAGTTTCATTATGCATTTTAATTGTTTATTATTTTTTATTTTTGTTAACTATCAAATTTCCCTTCAGCTAACATTATAATAACAAAAAAAAAAACCATTATAAAAATACAAAAAAGCCCCCTGACGCTAGATTGAAAATTTTTGCTTCCAATAGAATTTTAGTCGTTTCATTATGCAGTCAAGAAGAGAAAAAGACTTATTTATTCTCAGTCAATTTAGTAATGATAAATGGACAATCTAAAAAGACTTTATTGCCCTTAGAGTCAGTGTTAAGGTTTTTGGGTGGAGAGGCAAAAGCATTATTACACTGTTCTAGTGAATAATGTTTTCTCTAGGTGTTTTAGCCTTTTTTTTAATAACCTGAATCCAATATGAGATAATTACTCTATAAAAAAACACTATTAAGGTTTTCTCTATTTCTTTTCATTAACAAAAAAAAAACTATAAGGGATGGTGCTTTTATTGTGTACCCCCTCACGAAATGAATACTTATTGTGTACCACCTCACGAAATATTATTCATAGTGATAATTTATTTATTTTTATCTTTGGTGTGTTTTTTCCCTAAATCTATTTTTCTTTACCTAATTTATTCCCTCAACATTTGGTTTGTTAGATATTAAAGTTTATAATTTGTTGTGATTTGCTTCTATGTGGTTATCTTAGTCTTATGACATGTGTTGCGAGTTTGGCTGGTTAACTCGATTGACTCGAGTTTTTTTTAATCTTTTTTTTAATTAACATTTTTTTGTTCATTCTTCAAAATTGGGTTGGTTAAGAATTAGGTTTTATGATTATTTCAGTTTTATTTTTATGAAATTATCTTAGTCTTATTACTCATGTCACGAGTATGATGATTTAACCCGATTGACTTGATTTTTTTTAAAATTGATATTTTTTTCAATTTCATCATTAAAGATTAGATTGATTAGGAATTAGGCTTCATGATTTCTTTTCATTTGCTTTCTATGAAGTTATTTCAGTCTCATGACTCGGATCACGTGTTTTGTGAGTTAACTAAGGTAAACTTAAGTCATTTTATTTTGTCCTATTTTTAGATTGGATTTTTCCATCTTTATCCTTTAACAATGAGTTTATTAGAAATTGAGTTTTATAATTTATTTCGATTTGTTTTATATAAGGTTATCTTAGTCTCATGACTCGAGTTGTGAGTTTGGTAGTTTAACTTGAGTTGACTTGGGTTATTTTTTTATTTAATTTTTATGATGTTATCTCGGTCTTATAACTCGGGACACGAGTTTGATAAATTAACTCATGTTTTTTTTAATTATTAATTTTTTAATTTTATTCTTCAACACTAAGTTGATTGAGAATTGAGTTTCATAATTTGTTTTGATTTGCTTTACATTAGGTTATCATGGTTTCATGATCCACATCATGAATTTGGCAAGTTAATCCAAGTTGATCTAATATATTTTTGTTTCAGTATTTTTATAAAAAAGATGTTGTCTTGAATTTTTATAAGTCAAACTATGTTTTTACTGGAAGTTAGAGTTGCTTTTGGACCCATCAAGTAAATTAGGTCATATTGAGTCAATCTTCACACAATTTATTTATTTTTCTATTAGAAAAACGTTGGCAATACCTAAATGTTTTTTATGTTAAAAAAACTTGATCCAACCCGCAGTATAGTGTAGATCAACAATATAGTCTTTTACGAGTTCTTTTGAAAGACAAAACAATAAAGATACCTCCTATTTTCTCAACTACTAAAATAGATTGTACAAAACCTCCTTTCTCATTCATGAAAGTCATGTATTCTTATTAAAAAAAAAAAGTTGTCTTTATAAACCTCATCTCAAAAGTAGTCCTTACAATTTTGAATCTATTAATATCTTTGTTTTTTTTTTTTGTTAATTTCGAGTGTGTTTGTTTACGTGCCCACGCTGCACTTTTTTTAAAAAAATTGAATTGTTTTTTGTTTTGTTTTATATTAATTTTTTTTTATGTTTTTAGATTATTTTAACATGCTAATGTCAAAAATAAATTTTTTAAAAAATATTATTTAATGTATTTTCAAGTGAAAAGTACTTTAAAAAGCAACCACTATAGTAATGGCAAACACTACCTTCATATTGGTTGTTATTTTATATATATTAAGAATGAGGCATTTTTTTTCAAACCATATAAACTAAGCAATTGATTATGATAATTTATAGGAACAAGTTTTAATCAAGTTTTCAAGTGCGTAAAAGTGAAAGCCGGAGTGGGGGATAAATTACTAGAACATTGAATATGGAATGATCATAAAAGTTTTGTGTTGTGTGCTAGGATATTTTTTAAAATTGTGTTTTTTTGTTGGAAATGTATTTAAATAATATGTTTTAATTTTTTTATATTTTTAATTTTAGTATATTAAATCATTGAAAAATTACAAAAAAAACATAGTTAAAAATTCACTCTCAGACCGGCATCAAGCCAGTAATTAGAAATTAGGCTTCATGATTTATTTCAGTTTACTTTCTATGAGGTTATCTCAATCTCATGACTCATGTCGCGGGTTTGAGAGGTTAACCCGGTTAACTCGAGTTTTTTTTAACATTTTTTGTATTGATATTTTTTTTAGCAATTCCATTATTCAATATGATTAGAAATTAGATTTCATGATATGTTTGTTTTTGCTTTTTATTCTAGTTTCATGACTCGAGTCACTAGTTTTTTGGGTTAACCCTAAGAGAATCAAGTAGTTTTATTGTGTCTTATTTTTAGATTGAATTTTTTCCATCTTCATCCTTTAATAATGGGTTTATTGGGAATTGAGTTTCATAATTTTTTTTATTTGATTTCTATAAAGTTATCATAGTTTCATTACTCGGATTTTGAGTTTAGCAGGTTAACCTAAGTTGACTCAAGTCTTTGTTTTTTGTTTACTTTTGATAAGATTATCTCGGTCTTGTGACTCGGGTCACGAATTTGATAAGTTAACTCATGTTGTTGTTTTTTCAATTTCGTTCTTCAAAATTGGGTTTATTGGGTATTGAGTTTTATAATTTGTTTTGATTTGTTTTATATTGGGTTATCATGATCTCATGATCTAGGTCATGAATTTGGCAAGTTAACCCGCACTGATCCAATATGTTGTCGTTTCAATATTTTCTTGAAAAAAAATGTCTTGAATTTTTGTGAGTCAAACTATATTCTTATTAGTAGTTCAAGTTGTTTTATGACTCGTCAAGTAGGTCAGGTCACATTGAGTCAATATTCACACAATTTAATTTTATTTATATTAGAAAAAAATTAACAATACCTAAATGTTTCTTTTTTTTTGTTAAAAAAAACTTGATCAAACCCACAACATAGCGTATATCAATGATATAGTCTTTTACTAGTTCTTTTGGAAGACATAACAATAAAGATACTTATTCTTTAGCAAAGTTAGACAGATTTGTTGATAGAACAAATGCCTCTTATTTTCTAGCCCCGTTTGTTTGTAGGAAAGTACTTTCCTTTTGGAAAGTGGTTTTCTTGAAAAGTGAATTCCGGAAAAGTAAATTATTTTTTGATGTTTGGTAGTGTCATGGAAAGTAAGTTGGAAACACTTTCCAGTGTTTGGTTATGTTATAGAAAATAGCTTATTAATGTTTTATTTTTATTTTTTTTCAAGTTTATTAAAATAATAAGAAACAAATCTTACAAATTAAAAAGTTAAATGAGAATAGAATTGAAAAAAAATCTAATTTCATAAATTATCTCAAATAAAATAAATAATAATTAAAATAATAGAGATCAAATTTAACAGATAAAAAAATTGAAAGATGATGAAATTAAAATAATAATAATTACAATTTCATAAATTATTTTAAATAAAATAAGTAACAATCAAAAGAATGAGGATCAAATTTGATAGATAAAAAATTTCAATTTAAAAAATAATAAGAGAAAATTAAATAACAATCATAAAAATAAGGATCAAAGTTAATATAAAAATCAAATTAAATCAAATTTTAAGGGATGAATTTGGAAGAAAAAAGATTCAAACAAAATATATAGCAATAAAAAATTTGAGGATCAAATTTGACATAATCAGCAAATAATATGATATTTTTAAATTTCTCACAACTTCTGGAAAGTATTTTCCGCCCAAAATAAAAGGAAAACACTTTCCTGAAAATCAAGTCAAATTTTTCTTTGACAGGAAAGTATTTTTTGTTGACCGGAAAGTGTTTTCCGTTGACCAACTTTTCTAATGGCAAAAAAACACACAAGAAAGTTTGAAAAATGGTTTCCCAAAATCACTTTCCGGGAAACAAACTCACCCTTAACTACTAAGATAGCTGGTACAAAACCTTCATTAATAATAAAACTTATGTATTCTTATAAAAAAAAATAGTCCTCATAATTTTGAATCTATTAATAACTTTTTTTTGGGTCAATTTCAAGTGTGTTTGGTTACGTGGCCACACTACACTTTTTTATAAAAAATTAAATTTTTTTGTTTTGTTTTATATTAATATTTTTTATATATTTTTGAATTATTTTAATATATTGATGTTAAAAATAATTTTAAAAAATAAAAATAATAATATTTTAATATATTTATAAATAAAAAATATTTTAAATCACTACAGAGTTATAGCAAACATCACCTTCATTATTCGTTGTTATTATATATATATATATATATATATATATATATATATTAGGAATGAGGCTTTGATTATATATATTTCTCGAAGTTCCTCCTTTGTAAGCGCTTGCAAGTGAAATGGAAGCGAACATGATATCCTTGCAAGAATGTGGCTTTTCTTCTCCTTCATTCAAATGGTTAATCTCTTTTCGTTGGCGATAAAAACTGCTCTTGACAACACCTGTACAGAGAGTAACAGATACAAGTCAACAAGTCTTCCTCTGAAATTTCAAACATGCCCTTTTGTGACTTTTTCCAAATATAACTTGGCGTTTTAACGTGAGCAAGAAAGCTAGGCCTCTTGTTCGTCTGCACTTTTGTAACTTTATCAGTGATTCACCAGGTACTGTGAAATTTGATCTCAATATATCTACCAATTCCAGTCGTGTGATCGATCCTAATTCTGATGGGGTTAGTGAAATGGCATCTCCATTTTTCTACGATTTTGTGGTTCCTTCTGATGATTCCGGATATATGAGTTTTATTGGGAAAAGTTTTAATTAAGTCTTCAAGATATGTTCGCAAAAGAGAAGGCTGAAGTGGGGGATAGATTACTGGAACATTGAACACAACTAATCAGGTTGTGTGTGTGTATGTATATGTATATATATATATATATATATATATATATATATATATATAATGTAATTAAAACTTAAATTATATAAGATATGTAATTTATAATAAACAACCAATTATCTTTAAAAAAATACAATACCCTTTTCGGTATATTGACATTCCCTCTCAAGCAGCATTTCATCAACGAGATTATTGAAATCTAAAGATTTCAACCTATATTCTAACTATAGTCGCATTGACATCCATTCCTTAGGTAGAGAATTAGAACGATTAGCATTTGATGTTCCATGTAGAATTCGTAAACACTACTCATAGTTAGTCTACTCATTCAATGATACATATAATCAATATGCTCTTGAATTTTATGAACATAATTAAAGGCATAACTCAATAAATGATCAATATATTATTGTCTATCCACTACAACAAAATATTTAAAAAGCACATAAATATTATACTTAATATTTAATTAAGGCATGTATCATCAAATATGTTAAAAAAAATCACACGGAAATTAAGGAATTTATTTTAATAATGAATAAATTAACACCACAATTAAACAATTTATATTAACAATAAATTAATATTAATTGCCTTATTATTATTATTATTATTTTAACTGCCAAAGGGCAGTTACACATCTCTTAAAGTTGTGTTCTTTCAGGGTTTTTTTTTTCAACTACTAAATGGCAGTTTCCATTACCAATTCACAAGATTAATTGGTAATTGTTTTTTTTTTGTTACATAATAATTATACAACTACCATACATAAAGCATTTTCTAATTAACGATAGAAAAGATAAAATCATAAATCAGTTACTTCATAAAATTTTGTAAATTCAAGATTCAATGAAAGAATTCTTTTAACATGAATTTACATCTAACATTTATATAATAACATGTACTGAATAAAAAAAATATTAAAATCATGGCTCTGATACCAATATAGATTAGAAAGGAAAACTTACTTGTGAAACTTCGCTTTCGTATCCCCGAATCGATTACTTCAATGCCATTTTAATTACTAGAATTAAAGTGATATTTCACAGTATGAATGTTTTTATAAATCTTGTCAAAATAATATAGAGAATCCAAAATGAGAGAAGAGAAATAGAGAATGATTATTCAACAAATGAAAAACTTGTTTTTTTCATATGAGTTATGTCCATTTATATATAATTATAGAAAACGGTTACTTTCTTTAATAACTCCTATAATAATTTGGATCATGCCCATCTATCATGGACGGATCATGCCTAACCCCAATAACCAATATATATATATATTAATTAGGAATGAGGCTTTTATTTTTCATTAACTAATCAATTGATTATGTTAACCCTAGTAGAATGAGGTTGTTTTATTATGTTCTATTTTTAAATTAAATTTTTTTCATTTTCATTTTTTAATTAAGTTGTTTTTTAATTTATAAAATAGATCATGTCACATTGAGTTAATCTTCCCACGTTTAATTTTTTTAATTAAAAAAATATTAGCAATAAATGTTTCTTTTATCAGGACAAGTTTTAATTAATTCTTCAAGATATGTTCGCAAAAGAAAAGGCTGAAGTGGGGGATAGATTACTAGAACATTGAACAACGAATGTCCATGATTTTGTTGGATATGTACTAGATATTGGTGTCTTTTACTAGAACAATGTCCATGACATTGGTGTGCAAGTATTTTTTATTACTAAAAAAAAAATATATCAAAATAATATTTTATATTTTTAATTTTACCTATCAAGATAATTAAAAATTATTAAAATAAAAATATTAATTTAATATTTTTATAAAATAAATATACTTTTAAAACATGTCCAAACAAAATTAGAAAATGAGTCCCAAGCCGTAAGAAGCAAGGAATGAGAACAGTCAACGAGAACGGCCAATTATTGTTTCTTCATTTATTTGTTAGTTTGTCTTTCAAAGATTCTATAACGAGAGGGACAAATTAAATGATCAAGCAAAGTTAGAAAGGCACTCGCAAACTGGGTCAAGCAAGGAATGAGAACAGTCAACGAGATTCTATACTTTTTGGTTGTGATAATGCCTTTGTGCTTGCAAGTGAAATAGAAGCACTTGCAAGTAGTTGTATTTGGCCAAAATCTAAGAATGTGACTTTTCTTCTCCTTCATTCAATTGGTTAATCTCTTTTCGTTGGCGATAAAAACTGCTCTCGACAGAGAGTAACAGATACAAGTCAACAAGTCTTCCTCTGAAATTTCAAACTTGCCAGTACTCCCTCATTTCTTCCGCTCCTGACACCCTTTCCTCCATTCAAAGAAAAAGCATCAAATATCCTCATCCAATTTCTATGGAGTTCACTCTTCGTCCTCTCTTTCTTCTTCAATTTCTTCTTCTTCTTCTTCTTCCTCTTTCATCCTCAGTATCTTACAATCCTCCGGTTAAGTACTTCATGAACTGCGGATCAGGCAAAGATTTCGTTGATCCTGACGGTTACCCGCGGACTTTTGTTGGTGATGAGAAATCTAGCTCTTCCTTCTCTGTAGGAAAAAGCAAATCTATCCAAAATGAAAACCCTTTACCCGGCATATCACTCCTATATCAGACAGCCAGAATCTATACGAAATTAACCCCGTATATGCTTGATATCACTCAAAATGGTTCCTACCTTGTCCGCCTTCATTTCTTTCCATTCAGCTTCAAAGGGACTCATCTTGCTGATGCTTTGTTCGATGTGTCTGCTTCAAATTTTTCACTTTTATCAAATTTTAGAGTCCCGAACAGTACTACTGAGTTCCCAGTGATCAAGGAGTTCTTTCTCACGATAGCTGCAGGAAATTTCAACATCTACTTCAAACCAGCTGAAGAGACACCTTTTGCTTTCGTGAATGCCATTGAAGCCTTTCTTCTCCCACAAAATTTCTTCATGGATAATCCCTCTGCAACTCCTCCTTTACGGACCAAAGATGGAGCTCTTAGGACACGTTATAGGATCAATGTTGGAGGTCTAGAAGTTAACGATACCCTGTGGAGAAATTGGGTACCAGATGATGATTATCTAACTTTTGGGGGTTCGGGTGCAAACCGTCCGTTTAGTGGTAAACTTCATCAGGCCAGTCAAGGGTTGACTGTCCAAGAAATTGCCCCTGATTCTGTGTACACAACTTGCAAAGAAGCGAGTGTAGATAATAACGGGGCATCCAATTTTCCAAATATAACTTGGCGTTTTAACGTGAGCAAGAAAGCTAGGCATCTTGTTCGTCTGCACTTTTGTGACTTTATCAGTGATTCACCAGGTACTGTGAAATTTAATCTCTATATATCTACCAATTTCAGTTATGAGATCGATCCTTATTATAAAGGGGCTAGTGATATGGCATCTCCATTTTTCTACGATTTTGTGGTTCCTTCTGATGAGTCCCGATATATGAGTTTTAGTATAGCCCCAAGAATTAATTTTACTAAGAAAGTTGCTTTTCTGAATGGACTGGAGATCATGGAGTTTGTGGGGAACACGATAATTGCAGTGCCTGTTGATGAACATGAGTCAAAAAACCATCTAGCTCTCATAATTGGTTCAGCTGGAGGTGTGGCTCTAGTCTTGGTTTTGATTTTATTATTCTCATTATGTTTGAGATTAAAGCGACCAAAGCCCGTAAAAGCTGAGTTTCTTTATGGAAAAGGGAGGTCTCCCAGTTGGATAACTGAAAAAACTGAAAATGCCTCCTCCAACGTTACTAATTTAAACCTCAAACTGAAGATGTCTTTAGCTGAAATACTGGCTGCGACTCATAATTTCAATCCAAAGTTGTTGATTGGTGAGGGTGGGTTTGGCAAAGTTTATAAAGGAACTCTTGAGAGTGGTATGAAGGTGGCTGTGAAACGAAGCGATTCAAGTCATGGCCAGGGTCTTCCAGAGTTCCGAACTGAGGTCATGGTCCTTTCAAAGATTCAACATCGGCATCTTGTTTCCTTGGTTGGCTACTGCGATGAAGGATCGGAGATGATATTGGTTTTTGAATTCTTGGAAAAGGGGACTTTGAGAGACCACTTATACAGCACGAAGGAGTGCTCAAAGAATCCATCTGCAAAAACTGAATTGAATTGGAAACAAAGGCTTGAAATCTGTATTGGCTCAGCAAAAGGTCTCCATTACCTCCATACTGGTCCAGATGGAGGAATCTTTCACCGTGATGTTAAGTCTACAAACATCTTACTTGATGAACATTACGTGGCCAAAGTAGCTGATTTCGGTCTTTCTCAACAAGGAATGCCTGATCCGGACCATATAAGCATGGGTTTTAAAGGTACTTTTGGTTATCTTGACCCTGAATATCTCAGAACTTTTCAGTTAACCAATAAATCAGATGTGTATTCTTTTGGTGTGGTTCTTCTTGAAGTGCTTTGTGCTCGACTCCCTGTTGTAGACTCACAGCAGAAGGAAGAAATAAACTTAGCTGAATGGGGGATGTTTTGGCAAAAGGAAGGGCAGCTTGAAAAGATTATCGATCCTCTACTGGCAGGTCACATCAACCCTAATTCGCTAAGAAAATTTGGTGAAATAGCTGAGAAGTGTTTGAAGCCACAAGGAGCAGACAGGCCTAATATGATTGATGTGTGCTGGGATTTAGAATACGCAATGCAGCTTCAACAGACTGCAGTGCATAGAGAGGCACATGAGGACACCACCACAACAGGTGTTTCATCAGATTCAGCACTCCCACTTATGCAGAACATGAGTTCTAATATGTTCCCAGTTGATGATTTCTCAGATACAACAGATACTGTAGTGTATCCCAATTAAGAATTAACGATTCCAGATGATCCCCACGGGTCAGGAATGAGCTCTCAGTGCCTCCTATTATTATATCAAATTTCTCCAGCAACGAATGGACTTTGAAGTCATTTGAGTATGTGCTCTAGTTAATTCATGTTGTCAGATGAGAAGTTCTAAATAACAGCAAGTACGTTCACAAGCTTTGTCGATGACACCAAATGCCTTAGTAATTCTCTGGGTTGGAAGTGCCTGTTCAACAAAGAGTGATCGAGGTGGATAGGTTGACAGATTTTAGATGCTAATGTTCATCCCTTGGATGCATATCTGTAAAATATAAATAATAATAAAGTTTGATTGGATGCTTAATATACTGAAATTCATGGTAGATTTGTTCGAATCATGGGCTCAATTTTAGATATTAAATGTGAGGCCAAGCAAATCAAGATGACCTGCTCAAAACTTGATAGGCCACCACTCTTATTCAAACAATGTATCCTAAGAATTAGCTTTTCCTTTTAGGAACGAGTATCAGAAAGGATACACAATTTTCAAGAAACCCAGTTGACTCATACACAATTTTCAAGAAACCCAGTTGACTCAGTTAACATGATTTTTAAAAATTTTAATTACCCGGCTAACATAATCTCTGAGAAGTCGAGTTGATCCAATTGCCATGATCTTTAAATTGATCTAACTAACTATCTCACTACATGTAAACCATCATTTGAGCTCATGGTGTCTCTTACATGGACAAATTTGAATCTAATTTTTGCACACCCAGATAAAATTAATCGACGCTTATTTCTTTACCTACCCTTTATGTTGTTGGTACTTAGCACTAAATGCTAATTAGACCCTTCTTACCATAGTGAGGTTTATAGAACAATATTAAGGCATGTTAATACTAGAGTATGACCCATTTAACACCATATTGTTTTTAATAAACAATGTAACCATCAACTAATAGAGTTAATTAACTCAAATAATTGCCTTTAAACTAGGTCAAATAGTGTTTTTTTACACATGCCCTTTTCATCATGTAGATTGGTGTGTTTCATGGGTTTAAAAAGACACATGAAACATTGGGTAAAATTTAATTCTTTCATTCCTTGCATGCATAAATATTCTCATTCTCTAAGCACTTGTATTTATCATCTTTTTCAATATACTTTGTTACATACAAAACACAACTTTTAAAGTTATATTCATTATACAACTGAACAAACCTAAAAATCGAAAGGTCCTCAAAGCTCTATATAGAACATGTTTTATAGGTGTCATGACCAATGCAATGTTTCTTCTTCAACTTCTTAACCTAGTTATTTTTTGTTAAAGAGGCCTAAATCCAATGCAATTTTCCTTAAACTTCATTATAATTAAGTTTATACAAATAGCAAACCCATCTAGTATATTGCAGGTAGTCCAATATTATATTGAATATGATAAACATTTCCTTGTTTGGTATACACTAAACCTTTTTTATTTAAATTTCCTTAATATGCTGAAGCATTAGCATTTTGTAATGTAAATTGTAGCCCAACCAAATATATTAGCATGTTATGTTACTTGTTATTTTAGCAAAGAAAAATCCCCATTATGAAATAATAAGCTTTCTAATTTTTATTTTGTGACTTGTTTATAATTACTTAAAGTATATAACAATTATTGGTACTTATGTTTTACAAATATTCTTCCACTATTAATAAGAAGGCATAGCAATTTATAACTTGAAACTCATTTGTCAAGCTCATCTACCTTAATCACTCTTTGTTTAATGTTGCAATACCAATCATTAATTCTAAATTTAGAGAACAATGTAGTACCTATTAGGTCAATAAAGAGTGATTGATAAATGAGTTTCTAGATGTTAATTTACATGCCTTCTTATTAATATTGAATGTATATTTGTAAATCATAAGAAATAATAAAGCTTGACCAGATGCTCAATGTACTAAAATTCATGGTAGATTTGTCTAGGTTAGCAAGGTAATGCATCATGGTAGATTTGTCTAGGTTAGCAAGGTAATGCATATGGCATATCTTAGGTCTAATCAATGCCCTAAAATGTCATGAAACGAAGACTTTATCTTGTATCCATGTCGATCCCAAGTAGACATGAGTCATATCATTTCATCTCCCCAAGAACAATTATGACAACCACATGAGGGAAATCCTAAAAGATTTATAGCTTTAAAGTTTTGAAACTAACAAATGAGAAGTTGTTACATGTCGAGAGATTATAGGCCACTGTTAATAGAGAGCATGCATATATAATGTTTGCAACTTCTCTCATTCCACCACTTTCATAAAATCAAAACAATTACACCTTTTCTATCTTAGTCTTAACAATTTTAGGCAAGTGTTCATTATTTTATAACTTGTAAACCAACCATTAAATTACCATAAAAATAGTCATGTTTCTTTTCTACTCACTACATAGGAATTTCAATGTGATTTTGAGTTATAAAGCTAACATCCAAAGGAACTCTAGTTGCTTTTTGCTGAAATTTGGTGAGAAAACTCTATTTAAGTAACATTGTTTCAATATCTTAAGAGTTTTTTAAGTCATGATAGATATTTCTAATGTAACTAATGAATCCAGGGCTACCTTGTATGGGGAGGCCCTAAGAAACTTTGGATTTGAAAGCACTTTGAGATGATCGCTCTATAAATAACAAATTTCCAGACCCACTTTGAGCTAATATCCCTTTAAATGAATAAATTTTATGAAATTCACTTCAAGATGATCAATCTATAAAAACTCAAATTTCAAAATCACATTGAGCATATCTCTCTTCAAAATGAATAAGTTTTCAAAAAATCACTTAAAGAAAATTACTCTATAAAAATATCAATTTTTATGAGGTAGGTAGCCTCTCAATCTGATCAATTGTTTTTTAAAATTTATGAGGTAGATCACCTCATGATTTGACCATTTCAAAAAAATAAAGTCAACCTCTTAATTTAACTATTTCAGAAAAATAAGGTTGGTCACCTCTAAGTTTAACCAAAATTCAAAATTCTCTAATGGATTTGTCTCTCAAGTTTGATGGTTTTTAAAGTTTTTTTGTAAACACCATATTTTCTTTACAAGCTTACTACACAAAATATATGAATATTACTTTTCATAGGGCTTTGTATGGTAAGCATTGTAAAAATAAAGCAGTTGTCATAACATAAAATTTGACCCCTTCTTTTCAAAAAAATTTTCAAAAATCCAAAAAAAAAAGTAAAAATTCTTTAAAAAATAGTTTTTAAAGCATTTGCACTCATTTAGTAGTTTTCAATGTCTTTTTAAAAAATTCAAAAAACACTTGAAAAAAAGCTAAAAAAAAAGGCTTTTGAAGCATTTCAGCCATTAATGCGTGCATTTCATAATTCTTGATTAGTTTTCTGATCAAATTAACATTAAAGTTGTTTTGGAAAAAAAATATAAAAAAACAAGAAAACTAAAAAAAATAAAAAAATAAAAATTGGAAGCAAGACAGACAAGTGGACTAAAGTGCAAAATAAAAAAAATAAAGGATCAATGTAAAATGGAGTTACTTTGGGACCAAACAATTGAAAATAAAATTACATAATTTATGAGCTATAAATAGTTGAGGAGTTTTGAGAGAATGGAGAAAAAACCCTAGCCACCCATATCACAAAAACAACCCATAAAAAACTCTAGCCTTATCTCTTTCACTTCCCCTTTTACCACCAAAAACCCTAGCCACCCATATCACAAACCAACTTATAAAAAAAACTCTAGTCTTATCTCTTTCATTTCCTTTTTCACCACTACAAACCCTAGCCACCAATGAAAAAATTTGAGAGGAAGCGAAATAGAAAAGATAAAGTGTGCTAGAAAAAAATATAAAGATAAATTATTCATTTTTTTTTCTCTTTGCCTTTTATAAAATAAAAAACCCTAAACTGTCTCTTATCACTCTCTCTCTAAAATCAAACCACTATGAACTCACAACTCAAAACAATCATAGCCCCTTTTATTTTTCAACCAAAACAGTAGAGCAAACTAGTTGAGATTAGAAAAAACAATCTAAAAAACTTGCAATTGAAATGGAAGCAAACATGGCATACTGACAAGTAGTTAAATTTGGCCAAAATCAAAGAATGTGACTTTTCTTCTTCTTTATTCAATTGATTAATCTCTTTTCATTGGCGATAAAAAATGATCTTGTCAATACCTAGACAGAGAGTAACAGATACAAGTCAACCAAGTCTTCCTCTGACATTTCAAACTTGTCAGTATTCCCTTACATATCTACATTCAAAGAAAAAACTTCAAATATCTGCATCTAATTTTTATGGAGTTCACTCTTCATCCACTATTTGTTCTTCAATTACTTCTTTTTCTTCTTCTTTAATTTCTTCTTCTTCTTCTTCTTCTTCTTCTTCTTCCTTTTCTTTCATACCTAGTATCTTACAATCTTTTGGTTAAGTACTTCATGAACTGTGGATCAGGCACTAATATTGATCTTGATGGTTATTGGATTTTTGTTAGCCAAGGTTTTCTAGAGTTCCGAACTGAGATCACAATCTTTTCAAATATTCAACATCGGCATCTTATTTCCTTATTTGGCTAGTGTAATGAATGATCACAGATGATACTGGTTTTTGAGTTCATGAAAAAGAGGACTTTAAGAGACCACTTATACAATAGAAAGGTGTGCTTAAAGAATCCATCTGCAGAAACTAAATTGACTTGGAAACAAAGGTTTGAAATTTGTATTGGCTTAGTAAAGGGTCTCCATTACCTTTATATTAGTCTAGGTGGAGAAATCTTTTATCATGATGTTAAGTCCACAAACATCTTACTTGATGAACATTATATGGCTAAAATAGTTGATTTCGGTCTTTCTCAATAAGGAATGCTTGATCTAGATCATATAAATATGGGTTTGAATGGTAGTTTTGGTTATTTTGACCCTGAATATTTTAGAACTTTTTAGTTAACCAATAAGTCAAATGTGTATTCCTCCCCATCAAGGGACCATATAACCTAGATCCAATTCCTTTTAAGGCCTTTTCTAGTTAGGGACACTTGAGAAAGACCCTGATAAGAAGTGATGATGATGGAAACAACTATTTATATGAATGTGACTGCAAGTCTCTATGCATTTGGACTTTTCTAGTTATCCACTTTAAGAATGCTCTTTGCCAAAGTGAGAGTGGCTTTTAAATAGATTTTAATAATGATGATGCTCATTTTTACTCTCTTATGTAAAATTTTGATTAGCTTCTTATAGAAACTATAATTGTCTACCTACACTAGAAGGAGCATGTGTTAGAGCTAGTAATAGAGATACTTGTTAAGGAAAAGGCAAATGCTTAAGTCGCCTTTATGTATCTAAAAGAGTCTTTACAAGAAATCTTACTTGTTTAGCTAATTGTTGAGTATTTAGAGAAGTTGATAGTGCACTTGTGGCAAGGAGGTCTATAACCATCCTATATCTTGAATTTTCTAGGTTATCTATAATGAAAGGAATTGGAAAGTTTATTGAAAGAAATAAGATGAAATGGTTTTTATTCAGTATCTTATAGATGGTCTCACTAAAAAGGTTTAAGGCAAATCCCACTAGATTTTGTTGTTTTTTTTATAATAGATAACTATGTTAAGAAGTTGAAGAAGAAACACTACAATGGTAGCCTACGAACACTTGCAAACAAGTTCTTTGTAGAGTTTTATGAACCTTTTAATGTTTAAGTTGATTATGTTTTGTGAGGAATATAACCTGAAGATTGTGTGTTGTATATAGTAAAGGGTGTTGAAGAAGATGATAAATGCATGTTCTTATAGAAAGAGGGATGCTCGTGAATATAAAGAATAAATAAATTAGTTTTTCCAAGAGTTTTATAGGTTTTTTAATACCCATGAAACACATGATTTGCATGGAGAAGGGAGAATATATGAATATATTAAATAATTTTGGATAATAGCTTTTAATGATTGGTGGTTATATTATTGATTGAAAAATAATGATATCATATAGGTCTTTATCTAGCATGGGCATGTCTTAATATCATTTTTTAACCTTAGGTTATCATTTAATTTAAAATATCAACTATAAATAGGGTAGGTGAAAAAAATGAGTTTAGAAAATCATGTCCACGTGTGCAGGACTTACCCCTCTGAGTAACAACTAAGTTCAAATGGGGGTTTGTATATAATGGCTCAGATGGACCACTTTGAAGATTATGCTAGTTGGGTCAACTAAGCTTTTTAGAGACTATGCATCCTTCCTAACGCTTATGCTAAAAGAGAGAAGTAAACTCAAGTGTTTTTTTTTTGTTTTTTAACACATTTAAAAAAATTATAAAGTAACATAGTTGAAAAAATAATTAGGAAACTATCACACTTTAACAAGTTGATCTGGGATTCGTTTTGAATTTTAAATGTTGCGACCCCATTTCTTTCTTTTTCTTTCCTTTCCTCATCCTCCATCTCTCTCTCCCTCGCTTCTCTCATCTCACCACTCACTGGATCTCTCTCTCTCTCCACGGCTAAAAACACCTCAAAAAGGCCTTAAAACATTGATCTCTCTTTACATCACTCATCTCTCTCTAGCTCTACCTGTGATAACCTCTTTCTTTCTCTCTTTACCAACAATGGAGTAAACACATTCCATCTGAAACACCACCACTGGTCATTCTCACCGACCATGCTTCACTTTTAGAGGTATATTGAACACTTCCCCTCAATTAATTTGATATAATTTATATTTAATTAATGTTAATTTGATTTATTAAATATTAGGGTTTTGAATTAGAAACTAGGTTAATTATATTTAATTTATGTTTAATTACTATTAATTATGTGATTTAGTGAATTAATAAAATTATGTGTTTTAAATGTTAAGTGTTGATTTAGGTTAAATTATGGATTAAGTTAATTAGATATATTTTTAGTTGATAGTTAGGTTATTTTTTTAAATAATCAATTATTTTATGTTGTTGTTGATTGTGATTATGAATTAACAAAATTATGTATTTGAAATGTTAGTATTGATTTAGATTAAATTATAGATTACGTTAATTAGATGTATTTTTAGGTGATAGTTAGGTTATTTTGTTAGATAATCAATGCTATATTTTTAGTTGATAATTGATGCACTTTGATTAACCTCAAGATATTAATAAATTAGGATTGTGTTTCGTTGTGTTGTTTGAAAAAATGTCTGAGAATTTAGGAATATTATACTTTCATGGTGATATCATTGTTAATATTAGCAATGGTATCACTTATAATGCAGGAAGCCATGAATTTCTAATTGCTACATTAGAAATGTCCCTTAACGAATTATCAAAAATGTTATGTTATCGACTTGGCTAGAATATATTTAAAATATAAGTTGAAATTACTTGAAGTATATTGCAAACCGGGATTAGTCAAGCTCATTATATTGGTGTACCATTCTGTAGTGACGAGAGTATGAATTCAATGTTTGGGTTTGTAAGGATTAATGAGATTAATATACTAGAGCTTTACTGGAATAGTAGACCTAGACGAGAAAACTCTTCTAGTATGCAGTTGACTCAGTTTCCAAGTAACTCTTAGAGAACTACACAAGCATCACAAACAGCTGGTCCTTCTAAGTTAGGTGATAATGCTAATAGACAAGTTTTGGTGGAGGAAATTGTTAATATAAAACCTCAGTTAAGGATGACATCTACTCCATATTGCTATGGAGAATCCAAACCAAATGATGACGAAGATAAGTATCACATTGATAAAGTTGTCTTGTTATATGGTGTAGGGCTAGATATTTCATGATAAATCTCATTCATGTCCACGAGTTTCATCAGGATGAGTTAGACGCCTAGCTGCCACATCAGGTATGTAACACATATGTATTTAATTTTTTATTTATTTGAACGTTAATTATTTAGTTTAGATTGATTGTATGAAATAAGTTATTTATATGTTTGAAAGGTTATATGGAGGACTTGATACTTTTAGCTTCGCCAATATATCATGAGGGATCTGACACGTTGTTAACACAGATTCTATTGCATTGTTCTGATATTATTGAGATGCATTATCCAGATCAGGTAATACAATAGTTTGGACTATTTAAACATATTCCGAATTATATTGATATTGAAGATGAGCTACGTAGTATTAGTCACCAGGGTAGGCATAAGAAAAACTGGTAGGTAACTCATGCATCTTACATTGATATCTGGGATACTAGAAGAGATGGTGTTTTTAAATAACGGTATCCTATGATTGATGTAGATTCTTATATGACATGTATTTGTCCATTACACATCATTTTATTACACCAGTCTAATCACGTTTCCCGAGATATCCATAAAATCTGATATACTATGCCTCCCAATATCCAAGAAGAATCAATCAGTATACATTATTATTTTATATTTAATACCAAACTAATTTTGACTTCAGAAAAGAAAATAAATCATACCTTTAGTGGGTGAATGTGCTACTCTCATTCTATAGTATTCACTTTTCTTTAATGACATTCTCTCTCCTTTTTTTTTCAAGAATTATCATTTCGTCTTGATTTAATTTTTCTTTTCTTCTTAGAATTCACTTTTTACTAGTGTTTGCCACTATTGCTTAAGATCATGCAAAACAGCTTCCTGGCAGAGTCCGTGACTTGCAGGTTAGAAAAGATAATAAAATATTTGACTTGAATGCCTTAGCCATATTATAATAATTATTTTTATTTTTATATATTTTAATTAAATAACTTTAGAATTAAAAAAATAATAATAAATATTATCTCTAAAATTAAATTCATTATTTTTATATCTTTATCCCTACATATTTTTTTTTTCTATTCTCTGTCTTCTTTCTTTTCCCAGCTGTAACCAATGAATATCTAGTGGAATAAATACGAGGGACCAATGGTATTTTAAGTGATTCTTTCCAAATGCAAAATGACAACCCATTCTTTTGGCAGATTATGCAGCCCTTCTTTAATTAGACCTTCCTGTAGCCTTCTTATCGTGTGGACTCTGAGGTCACGAGTTGACCTGTCTCGGCCCTTCTGAAGTCTTTGTTTTTTTGTCCCAAGCTATTCGAAT
>Ga0325403_1000086_pt1 | contig 46571 bp, 30 predicted proteins | sample PopdelMetagenome_19_FD_205665 | JGI IMG/M metagenome (GOLD analysis project Ga0325403, IMG submission 205665) | Populus deltoides microbial communities from Bellville, Georgia, United States - Xylem-PdKOR-R4 | ecosystem: Host-associated > Plants > Phyllosphere > Stem > Wood/Secondary xylem... | reverse complement strand
GGGCATTTAAGTTTACATTAGAGTATTTAAATTTATTTTTTTCTTTTATTTAAAAGGGTCAATGACTAATTGTTCGTTCTTTTTATTTTTATTTTTTATTTTAAAAAAGACAAACAACAAGTTGCTCCCCAAGAAAAATTAAAATATTTTCGGAAACACTTTAATTCTAAATAATATTTTAATTTTAATTTTAATTTTAATGAATCATTATATTCAATACAACTTTTAGTTTCCTAAATAAGTTAACTCTCTCTAAAAAAAATCATTTTTTAAAAGATGAAAAGAAAATTCCACAAATAATTCCACTCGCAATAACTTCGATGAGTGACATGGCATACAGACCTTTCTTCGCAAGTCAATTCCACAGCCGTCCCGTCGCCGCGTCGTCATCTTTGACTCTCTCCATTCTCTTACCACCTACGCACGTCAGCGCTGTAAAAGTCAGAACTTCAAATAGTTAAGAATCACTCTAGTCCCTGAAGTTTTAACATTTGATCAAGATAACTATATACTTTTAACTTTTATCAATTCGATGCATTAATTTCCCATCCATAATGGATCGAGCCCTTTCAGTTTTTTCTTTAAAAGGAATTCAAAGTAAAAACTACCCCAACACAAGTGCAACATCCATAGTTATTGTTCTAGACCTAGTGATTGATCTAGAAAAGAGGTTTGGGTCATCAGATCAAATTACGAGTATTAAATTAGTCCAGGTTGATTATTTTTATTTTAATAACATTGTTTTATTTATAAAAACAACTATGAAGTTAACCCGATCTGGTTTCAATCATGTTTGATCAGATTGAATTACTAAAAACTCAAAAATCAATATCATTTCTAAATTAATTTAAAACTCGATCTAAATTAAGTTTTAGAACAAGTTTCTTGATTTAACTCATCGGTTGAGTTGAATTTAATAACTATTGTAACAACCATGAAATTAATAATTAAACTAATATTATACATTTTCATTTTTTATATTTTAGGTATTCCAATAAAATTAATTGTGGCATGGTGCTGAGAAAGCTCAAATTATTCATGTGTTTAACTAATTTTGCAATCTTCGACAAGTATCATAAGCTTGTCGCTGTTGAATGGCAACAAGGAGCTGATGTCCTTGAACATATCTAATAATAGATTCTTCCTAGCAATTGTCGAAACGGTAAACATCAAATAAAGAAGTGGTGATTAGGATTAAATTTGGCTAATTCAATTAAAAACTGATAAATACAGTTGATTCAATAGAACATGATCGCAATTAAATCATAATATGGTAAAAAATACTTGAATTACTTAAAATTTATCAACTCTAATTCTTTTCCGTAATTACTAATTTGATTCCTCATGCTGATGAATCTTTCTTTTTTTCAACATAAAAAAACCTTGCAGGTGTGAAAATCATTCAAATGGAAAAACAATTCAATACTTGTGTGGAGGGATGTCGAGATGACGCATTTAAGTATCTCCTGAGAGGTATTGTTGTTGGGAAGAAAAGGAGTTTTGGGTTTAATTATAAAATTATGATTAAGGTTTAGAAATCGTCACCTAATATTAAGGTTATTAGAAAACCTAATGGTCTGGTCTGAGAGAGTTTGAGTAAGGGATTGGTTCTGCAAGAGAAAGACGCATCACCCCCAGTACACCCTACCTAAGGTAAGCTGCATTGTTGTTTAATTGTTTTTCTAGGTCATGTTTCTATCTATTGGTCTTTTCTAAGATCCAAGGCAGATCTCCATTCGTGAGAGAGTCTCTACCATATCGGGTTAAATTCTAACCGTTCTAAAGTTTGAATTTTATTATTGCATTTATTTTTCACTTTGTTTTTTTAATACTCGAAGGTATACTCTATTGAGTAGTTTTACACCCCCCCTCCCCCAAATATTAAAATCTACATCTAAACCCTAAAAAAATGAACAAAATGATTGGTAAAGGGTTTTTGATATTTTGACCAAACCCTAACGGATAATTATAAACTGGTTATGATATCCATTTTGCATTTTAAAACATGAGAAAGATGCAATTTTAGTTTTTTTTATGAAAATATGCTGGGAAAATTTTTACGATTTGGTTATATGCGTAAAAATAAAATATTTTTTGTTTTTGGAAAGAGAAAATTAATTTAAAATTTTGAGAATTGGTTTATGGATTTTTAAATTTTTTTGAAATATTCCGAAGAAAACCATGTATTTTAATACGGGATATGTATCTTACAGTGTAAATATATAACCCGAAATTATGAAAAAATGGTAGAAAAACAAGGGAGAAAATAAAAAAAATTGAAACAACCCTTGGATTTTTTTTGAATTTTTTTGTTTTTATTAAATAATATTATATTATAATTATTAATATATTGAGCTGGGCTGACCCAGAAATCTAGGCCTAGCCCATCTGGTTGAGCCAAATCAGCCTAAAAAGGGGATTGGGCCGATGTCGGCCCAACTAATCTTCTTTTTGGGTTCTGGGTCGGCCCCATCCCAGCCAACTAGGCTAGGCTGAGACATGTTCAACCTAACACAACTTAGTCATTGGCCTAGTTTAGTGACTGAGCTACATGAACAATGCTTGAATTATAATTCACGTTCCACTATTCAAAGACAGTGGAACCTAAAGAAGAAGAGGAAAAAAGAGGGGGAAGCTGATCTGGTGTGGAGGGAGCTGCTGGTCTGGGAGGTCGATGAGAGGTTCAGGGCAGTCGTTCATGGAGGAGCTGAAGTGGAAGGAGCTGTTGTTGTCAATGCTGGAGAAAGAAGAAAAATTGGCAGAGGACGGAGAAAAGTTAGCATGGTGATTCTTGACATGGAGATGACTGATTGGCGGTCGTGCCGAGGGCTTGCGGAGGAGATGGTGATGGATAAGCCAGAGGTGATGGCAGTTAGTGGCTGGAATGGCGGAGAGAAGAAAAGAAAAAAATGGCAGAATAACTGGTAAGGGAAGCTAGTTTTTTTGCCAATTTTGGACTTGAATTTCTTGATGTTTAAGCCATGAAATCCATCCCTATTTATAAAGGGTGGAAGATGGATGTTTTGTCTTTAATGGTGCCAAATATTGGTTTTTGGTTCGGCTAGGAAGGATCTCAACCGTTGGTTTAAAGTAGACACCATGAATTGTCAAATCTACCAGTTAAAAGCTGTCTGAGTTGGCTTCTTTAGGCCGGCGCCACAACCGTTGTGGTGTCAATCGGCCAGAAAGGACCACACCAGGGTGAAGTCAGATGTTAGGTGATCATTTTGATTCAGGTGTTGTCAAATTTTATAGAGGTTAGAGGCATTAAGAACACCTACAAAGTAGCCTCTCTAATCTATCATTTCAGAGAAAATTGGAGAAGAAGATGAACAATAACCAAAACAGCGCTGTTTTGGTAAAGTTTATGTTGGTCCTTCAATTTTTGATTTATCTCACATACTCTTGATTGGCTTCAAACTTTAAATTTCATGCGATTTAGTCCCTGAAAAACTACAATTTTAGCCCAAGAGTTTAACTCCTTTTTCATTTTAGTAACTGGTCTTGAATTTCTTCAATTTCGCCTCTAAATGAACCATTAAACACTTAATTTATTCAATTTTATCACCAATTTCAATCAATTGAGGCTCTATAGTTCGATGCCTTTTGCAAATTGATCATTAGCTATGAATTTATTCAATTTAACCCTTAATTGACTCAAAAACTTTGATTTTCTTGTGATTTTACTCCTGATTTCAATTAATTGACTTGGTAAAATTAAATTTGGTCTCTTAAAATTACAATATTCTCAATTAGGCTTTCAAACTTAATTTTTCACCAATTAAGCTCATAATAAAATTATTTTGACCCATTTAAAGTATAATTAAGTCCCCACACCTAATTAAATCATTTAATTGGATCCAAATTAATTCTTAGAGATATTTAAATTTCAATTTAGTCCATGATTAAATTAAATTGGCCTATTAAAAATCTAATTATGTCTTTAGACTTAATTTTTAAGCAGATTCATCTGATAATTATTTAATCTGTCCTTAAATTTGCATTGTCTCTCCAGTTTCATGTAAAATGGGGTACAATTAGGCTCTAAAATTGCAGCTTGATTTAAAATCCTCTCAGCTTGCCTTTTTTTTTTTGTCAAAATATTCATCTTTATTTTATTTTTTTATTTTTGAAAGAAAGAAGATGAATTTGGGGAATAACTCAAAAAAAAGTTATGACAGTTATAATACTGGTGAATTTGTTAACACAATTCTACAAACCTATTTTTCAGTTGATGGCTTTATTTATAGACTTTCATATCCAGGGACACCATAACAAAATGGCTTGACAGAACGCTGACATTGACACATTGTAGAAACTAGATTAACATTACTAGAATATGCTTCTATTTAAACCAAATTATTGACAATAGTGTTCAACACTATAGTATTTCTAATCAACCGCCTGCCAATCTCAGTTCTTGATCACAAGTCCCCTCATGAGATTGTTTTTGGTTCTTCACCCACCTATGATCACAAGTCCCCTTCGTTTTTCAAAAAACCCTTCGTTTCCTTATTAACACATGGTGGAAACCTTATAATCCTTTTGTAATCATTTCTTTGATATCTTATTTTTTTTATTTTTGTTTGCTAGCATAATGGATAAGTCATTTCTCGTAATACTTATCACAATGTTAAATTATTTACTAAGAAGATATATCATGTAAATGTTGTAAGCTACTAGTGTTACTAGGTAGATAATCGTTTGTTTCTTCATCTGTATAATCATTTGTTCTTTCTACATCTTGCACGTTAATGTACCCCTATTATCTTTATCATATTATGCTTCATGATTTATCATAAAATAATTTATGAATTATATTTTCACATTTACAAAAAGAAATGATTTCTGAATTAAGGGTAAAATAGTCAATATTGGTAATTCAATTTAATTCCACATGTATTTCAAACAGTATAATATAATATAATTATGTATTTTAGTATTTTATTCCGAACATAAAAATTATAATAGATTATCAACTAAATTCAAATACACGTAAAATTGAATTTAATTCCACAAATGATTTGATACCAAATATAATATTAATGTGTTTTTGTTAATTATTTTACATTATTTATTATTTTCTAGTTTTACATGGTATACCTTTTTAGTGAATAATTTAACATTATGACAAGCATTACGAGAAATGACTTGGCCATTATGCTAGCAAACTAAAAAAAACAAAGATATTAAAGAGATAATTACAAAATGATTAAAAGGTTTCTACCATGTGTTGATAAGGCACATGCCTTATCAACACATGAGACAATGCTTGAAACTCTTAGGGAACAAAAGAATAAGGATAAAAAAAGAAGATATAACATTTTCTTCTTAAGCTTCTATGAAGGTGATAGGTAAAATCAATGAAAATTTTTCTTTGAACATCTCTAAGATAAAAGTGTCAAATCATTTGAAAATTCTTAAGGAATAAATGGTTTTAATGAAAACAATTGAATTAAAAAGTGGGATTGAATGGAATGACATAACCAAAGGGCTCTAACAGAGGTATGAAAGTCTTTATTGAAGGTATGAATATTATAACCCATTAGCTATATTTTCATTTTTATGTTTTTATTAGTTATAATTGTCTTAACTTGTTTATTTTATTTATTTATTCTTACAAGATTAGTCCTAAGTTAAGGCTTATTCGAGGAAAGCCTTTTTATCACTTGGATATTTTTAAAGAGATATATGAGAAACATATAACATCTAAAGCTTAAGCCAAGAGTGTAAGCAAATAATGAGATTCATTTAGAGAACTTCCATCTTTATGAGTGTGAAAGTGCTCCATCAACACCAAAAACATAAGATCCATTATCATAAACTCCATTATTGTCGAGAACTTTATTTTTAAAAGGTACGAAACAAAGCACCAATAACAGGTGATTATTCTTTGAAATTTAAAGTGATGATTTGTACAATGAATAATATTGCACAAGCTATTATGAGCACAACCCATCAAGTTTAGAAATCAGTCAAATAATTGAAGTAATGAGAAGATTTGGATTGGAGTGATCAAATCTTTTTGAAATAGTTGAATGACTTATAGATCATTCTAATATGATTGGAATATATTTTAGATATCCAGAAGAGCTATGCTTTGAATGGTTGTAAAAACAAATGTGTTAATAATATGTTATTTAAGAGTTCAAGTTATGTATGAAATTTAAAGCTAATATTAATGCAATTTCCACAAACTTACTTATGCAATTGTCAAAAATTTATTTTGAAGTTGAAACTTCTTATTACATGATTTGTATGATGAAATCTGTTGAATTATTTGAAAATATTTTCAAATTAGTGAAAGTAATTAAATATCATATTAGTTCATATATATTTAATTAATGCTTAATTAGTTAAATATCAATTTTAAATTGCTAGTATTTTATTTCTTTTTGTTTTTGTATTAACTAGTTGGTTAGCTGGTGAGTGAAAATGAGAAACTAAAGAAATTAAGCAAAAATGTTGAAACTTTAGGTTGAACTCTTGTAAATACTTCAGGAATAGTCAACCATGTTATGTTAATATTACTACTATAAGCATTCATGTTCTTGTATTTCCATGCTTGTTAGTCCAAATAATTATGGTAGATGGCCATTGTTTTACAAAGAAATATAAAAATTTAAAGATAAAAACTATATATTTTCTAAATGTTAATTAACTCATCTAAATGTTTGAGTGTGTAAAGGAAAAGAAACAATGTGTTTTAATAATATATGGGGAGCAAACTTGGATCTTTGTTACCTAGGTGACAGATCATGGATGTATGTCTTATCAACACATGGTGGAAACCTTTTAATCATTTTGTAATTATTTCTTTGATATCTTTTTATTTTATTTTAGTTCGCTTGCATAATGGACAAGTTATTTATTATAATACTTGTCACAATGTTAAATTATTCATTAAGAAGGTATACCATGTAAATATTGTAAGCTACTAGTGTTACTCAGTAGATAACTGTTTGTTTCTTTATATATATAATCATTTGTTCTTTCTACATCATGCATGTTATTATACCTCTATTATCTTTATCACACTATGCGTCATGTTTTATCATAAAATAATTTATGAATTCTATTTTTACATTAACAAAAAGATTTTTTTTTTTAACAAAAAAAATGATTTCTAAATTAAGGACAGAATACTCAATATTGGTAATTCAATTTAATTCCACATATATTTCGAACATAGAAATTATATTAGATTATCAACTAAATTCAAATACATGTGGAATTGAATTTAATTCCACAAGTGATTTGGTTCCAAACATGATATTATTATGTTTTTGTTAATTATTTTACATTATTTATTATTTTTCAATTTTATTGTTAACTTGACAATTAACTTAGTGATCCATGATTCATACTTGATTTTACAACTATGTTTCATCTAACTTGCACCTATTATATAATTAACATATATACACTTAAAAGATATGGTTATCAAACCTAAACTAGCCTGGTAGTTAACTTAGTGATCAAGAGTCTAGCTCAAACTAGATTTGCTATCGAATTGTTTTGGAAAATAACTCGGTTAAACTTGGATGACAAAGTAAGTCAACACCTGACTTAATTGACCTAATCAAATTAATTCCAAAAAATCTTTTAAATTTTTATCTGAAATAACATTGTTTTAATCATTAAAATAAAGATGGACTCACACCTTTAGTTAAGTTAGACCATGAATAATATGAAAAGTTGTGATCGGTAGTAAAACACTGATTTACCTGTTGAGATTCTAACAATTATGCCTTTTGTTTTCGCAGTAGAAACCACATTTTATAAAATTTTATTTTTTACTTGAAATTAAATTTATTTTAGTATTTTTAGATTGTATTGATGTTAAAAATAAATTTTAAAAAATAAAAAAATATTATTTTTATATATATTCAAATAAAAAATATTTTAAAAAATAACTACAATTATACTCCGATAAACTTCATTAATGTATACAAAGAACACTTTAGTTGATAAATTAATGGAGAAACGAAGGATATAAGCTGAAGAAAATTAAAGGATAGGGTCTAATTTAACCAAAAACTAATACATATATGACCTCATACGTGTTTTGTAAAGACTTACAGTGTACAGCTTTTTTCTCCTCTTCCAACCCTCACTGAGAGAAGACAAATTGACCAAGGCACAGAAAAACCAGAAATTTATTTATATCCCCCACCGTCTCCCTCAGCAAAGTATATAATGGCCACAGCTACTTTTAGTCCTTTTCTCTCTGCCCCTGCAAAACGCCCCATAAATTCTTATACCATCATGCCCGACCCCAACCCGAATTACCCAAACGGATCCTCTGCCAACAAACGCTCAAAACCCCAGCCTTCTGCTTCAGCTGCTCCGTTACCCGTCCCTTCGGGACATGTATCCTTCCGTCTTCTCTGCCACGCTTCGAGAATCGGCGGCGTAATAGGAAAGGCCGGAAACATAATAAAAGGCTTACAACAACAAACCGGAGCCAAGGTTCGGATAGAAGATGCTCCGTCCGATTCACCGGATCGGGTCATAACGGTGATCGGTCCGATTACGCAATCGGCGGTAGTATTTAGTAGTATTGAGAGTGCAGTTGAGGTTTCAAAGGGGCAGGAGGCTTTGGTTAGGGTTTTTGAGAGGATTTTAGATGTGGCGGCGGAGAGTGATTCGGTGGCGGATGGGGTGGTTTCTTGTAGGATGTTAGCGGAGGTGAGTTCGGTTGGGGCAGTTATTGGGAAAGGAGGGAAAGTAGTGGAGAAGATTAGGAAAGATTGTGGGTGTAGAATTAAAGTTTTGGTTGATAAATTGCCTGATTGTGCTGCTTCGAATGAAGAGATGATTGAGGTAATTGTAATCTACAATAGGGTTTTTTTTAGTGTTATTGAATTCAAAGTTTTGATCTTTTTGTGGTTTTGTTAGTTTTCTTTTAGAGCAGTCATTGAGTTTTAAATCCTATTATTGTGATATGGGAACAAATTCATTAGCAGTTGAATGAATTTTATTGTTCTTGTGGGAATGGTTTGATATTTGTAGATTGAAGGGGATGTTTCAGCAGTAAAGAAAGGACTTGTTGCGGTTTCTCGCTGCCTTCAAGATTGCCAACCGGTTGATAAGACAAGGGTGACCAACAGCAAACCTGCTGAGGCAGTTTCCAGAGTCTCTTTGTCTGATGTGCGTGTAGAAATTCATCCACGGCATTCTGCAGTGCTTCCCACCATAGCACAGAATTCATTAGTGCTACCCACTATACCACAACATTCTTTAGGGCTCCCCACCATACCGAAGAGCTCCATTAATTATGCTTCCAGAGTTCATCCTTTGTCATTGGAGTCTGACAGGGTTGTCACACCAGATACAAACATACCACAAAAGCAAGTGGTTTTTAGAATTCTGTGTACTACCGATAGGATTGGGGGTGTTATTGGAAAAGGTGGCAACATTGTCAGGGCTCTTCAGAATGAGACAGGTGCTGCTATAAGCGTTGGACCAACGGTGGCTGAGTGTGATGAGCGACTAATCACTGTTACTGCATCTGAGGTTTGACATTATGTATCCTTTTTCATATTCCTATTCATGCTACGGTTATGGTGTTGGAAGTAGTATTAATGATGAATTGCATTGGTTTCTTCTTCCGCAGAACCCAGAGTCTCGGTACTCAGCTGCACAAAAGACTATTGTACTTGTTTTCTCAAGGGCTGTGGAGTCTGGCATTGAAAAGGGTCTGGATCCAGGCTCAAGCAGGGGGTCACCTGTTACTGCAAGGCTTGTAGTTTCACCAAGCCAAGTAGGCTGTTTGTTGGGAAAAGGAGGCACTATAATTTCAGAAATGCGTAAGGCAACCAGTACCAGCATAAGAATAATAGTGGGTGACCAGCGTAACCCGAAGTGTGTGCCAGAGACTGATCATGTGGTAGAGGTATGACAGTCTTTATCAGTTCTTTTTTTAGTTGGTACAATGAATGCACAAGGATACCAAAGACCATGCTTTTTACTTTTTTTTAGGTGGAATTATTTAAATGAATTTGAAGTTTGAACTTCATGCAAGAGTTATGATAAGAGGTCTTTATAACTCATAAAAATTCTGGATTTTTGAAGTAAAATAACTGTTCAACATTTTGTTCTGGTCAACCCCAACTTCCTTTCACTGTCCTGCTCTAACATAGGCAATTTTCCATTGCCTGTTGAGTTGTTTGTCTAACAGATTTCTGGAGACTTTGTGAATGTGAAAGATGCGATATACCATGTTACTGGAAGACTCCGAGATAATCTTTTCTCTGGCATGCTGAGCACTCCTGGAGCAAGGAGCAATTCTTCTGTATTAGCTGAAATCAGTCCTTATGTGAAATCGGTGGATCCAGTGAGGGATTCATTGAGGGATTCATCGTGGGAGCCAGTGAGAGATATTTTGAGGGAGCCAGTGAGAGACCCACTGAGGGATGCATTTAGGGATTCATTGAGGGAAACTGTGAGGGATCCTTTGAGGGAGCCAGTGAGGGATCTGTTTAGGGAGCCAGTGAGGGATCCACTGCGGGAGCCAGCAAGAGATTCTGCCCCTTATATTATGCAGCCAAGAGCTGGAAATTCTCATAATCTAAGTCGTCAAACTGTTATAACACAGAATATGGACCATCTTGGACTTTCACATAGTTTAGATCGCCCTCCTTCACCAAGGTTGTGGGCATCACAGGTATTCTCCTCCTCCCTGTTGGATATTAATATTTGTCTGCCCCCCTGTTGGATTATAATTTTTGTCTACCTTGTATTGCTGGGATTGGTTACAGCCAATACCTAGAGTAAATCCACGGGGCATATCAGATGTCAGCAGAAGATTGCCTTCCCTTAAAGCTGGCTTAGAGCTTGGCAGGTTAGTAACACATCACTTAATGCCAAAAATATAAGACTGTTACTCTTGTATTATAAAGCATCTAGTATAAAAATTGTTGAATTGCAGTAGGAGTTAGAATAGGAAGAGTTGTACCAAAAATAGCTTTGCCAGGGATTCAATATCAAAATTCCTAGAAACTTCGGCTGGTTAGATATGTGAATGGAAAGAAAGTACTCTTGTAGCTGGTTGTGACTAGTTGTTTGAGGCTTACTTGACTTGAGTCTCGTCATGCTGGCTATTGTTGTTTGTGCAACTTTACTAGAAAGGAACAGGAGAAAGCACCACTGAAAACAATGAATCTTGATCCCTAAAACCTAAGGCATTGTTTTCAACCCAAATTTTATAGGAAATAAATAAGTAACTGCTATTATTTGAAATGTGATTAAGCGTTCTCTCGGAGTGTCATCTAAAGCTTGGTGACTCTTTCCTCTGGTGTGCAGTGGAGGCAAGTCTGCTTTTGTTACAAACACAACCGTAGAGATTGTAGTTCCAGAGAATGCTTTTGGCTCTGTATATGGGGAGAATGGTAGCAATCTAGCTCGTTTGAGACAGGTATGTACTTTTTGGCTGTATTTCTCCGTAAATTTTGCTTCTATTGTCCTTGTGTTGATCAAGATAGTTAAATAAGTTACTCATTATGATATATTACTCATTGAATTGAAATTTCTGACTGTCACACAGATAATCCTAGAGGCTATTTAGAAGTTGCTTCTTTTTTTATGGTTTGTTATTTTGAGGGAGAGAAAAAAATGTTGATACAGTGAACTGAGTTTTCAAAGCATCAAAATAATTTTACTTAAAGTTTTATTCTCAAGCATCAATTTACATTCTTCTCCTTGACCAGGCTATTCTGGTTAATGAGAATAGGAGTATGTTCTCTCCCTAGCTTGCTTGATCATTATCTTATTTCTTCCTTTTTCCCCTTTTAATTTTTGGAAGTCCATTTTTTGCTAGTTTATTGCCAGCTACTCTTTTTTCTCCTGATATATTCATGATGTTTCTATTCTTATGGGTCTCATATGAATTATCAACACATCCTCATGAATTATTGAACTGATATACATGAATAGGATCAGCCTGACAACTTGAGGCCTACCATTTAGAAAAATTCCTACAAGTTTAGACACATAAGGTTACATCTATAAAGTGTAAGTAAAATTTAACCTCGATATCAGATGTAAAAAGACAACAACTTGAATAGTAACTGCTGTTGAAGTAAAAAGGACCAACTTCTTGCTATACACAACTGAATTGTGAAACAAGAGAGAAGGCACATTAAATTCAGTTTGATACCCACCACCATTATAAACAATCAACTCGGTAGCCAACCACAAAAATGATAGAATTGCAATGCCAACAACGATGCCAAACCAATCTCAAATGCTTAAAACTATAAACAAGCCAATTGAAATTCTTTGAAGGCAACCTTGACAATTATGTATCCTAAATTCCCTCCACGCCAGACTTGTACCTATAGAAGACAAATAATACTCAGCGAAACGTTTCAATAATTTAACTTGATTCTCATTGAAAAAAGCATAAGTAAAACCCTACATTTGAAGTTTGATCTTTCAACTGTACTTGTGTTGAGGAAACACGAAAGGTTTAAGGAAAATATTCTATAACCAATTACCTATCACAATCAGGTATAGAAGTTGAGCATTAGAAATGAGCCTTCCTGATTATGAGGATTACATTATCTTTTACTTAGTGTTCACCTTATTCATATTTCAGTAATAACTCAGAATGGTGTGTCTAAAAAGTTTTTCAAGCCTTAAAAAACTAATACATACATTATAACATCTGATCTTAAATCTACTTCAGCTTATCCTCTGGTGTTCCTTAATCAGATCTCAGGTGCCAAGGTAATAGTGCACGAACCTCGACTAGGAACAAGTGACAGGATTGTTGTTATATCTGGGACCCCTGATGAAACCCAAGCAGCTCAGAGCCTCCTTCAAGCATTTATCCTCACTGGACAATCTTGACAAAATATATTTGGTTGGAATTAATTTCACAAAGAAGTCACAGTTGCTTCTTTTAGCTTCGTTTCTTTTTACCAAACTGTGTACGCAAATCCTTGACTACTTTAATGCCAAATCCTCACTTTTGGCATAGGCAATTCAACAATATGTTTCGTTGTCAGTGAACTAATCTGTTTTCTGATAATTTTATTTTCACAACCTATTTTTATTTTGGTTTTTTGGTTCTCTCCATCTTATCATGTCCTTATCACATTGTACCATTAGACCTTGGAACATTCAACTCAAGCAATTGGATGGCAAAACGTCCACTGGCATGAAGCACAAACAAACATATACTAAATTGTCTTTGCATCGTGGAACATGTCCCTTCAATGACATCTATACCACATGATAAAGAACATGCATTGTGTTATAATTTTGTTGCAGATTTCTATGGGCAACAGAACATTCCCTAAAAAATGATTAAAACTTGACCAGGAAGGCTAAACTCACTTACATAAGGACACAAAAGAACAAAATCCAAAAGCATATCTGCATTGTAGAACTATCCATCCATCTTTTTCCCCCCTACCCAGATGTAGTGTAAATTAATGCAAACCAGAGTCCAAAAGAACGAATGCTTCTTAAATAAGATGAGCATGACATGCCTTTTTTTTTTTTCTTATTCATGTTGCCATGGGTAAAAAACTTTTCAATTCAAATGGATTGCACTTGAATTATGAAACATCCTTGCTTGAGGACATGAATGAATGCTGAAATCTGTATATGCATCATAGAACATACCCCTGCAACGATATTCTTACATCACACTAACGTGTCATCTAGAATCTGCAAATATTCTGTCCAGATGGATGGAAAAATGTATCTGCATTGTAGAACATAACCCGGCAGTAATTTCAATTTCATTCCTTGTTCTGCAATTCAGAATCTGCAAATATTCAGTCCCTAACAGGTTCAGGTTGTCAATTTATTGAAGTGTAATAATAACTTCATCTCAATGCATGCATGGAACCATCTTAACCATGGACTCAGTGGCAGACTAGAAACTTTCTCCAGGGACAGCCAAAGCATATACTTAGCTCATTCATATATGCTGGTATACATATGTAACCCAAAAACGCAGAAGAAATTAACATGTACAATGGAAATAGCATTCAAAACCATATGTTAAAAGTTTGTGTTAGTAATTGCCAATAGACTCTATTTATTTGTTTTTGAGTACTTTAGCTAATTTATGTTCTAAGATCATAGGACTGATCAAATGAGTCAATGTATGCTGTTGCTGCTTTAATGGTATGAGAAGAAACATGAATAAATTCAATACGATGAAAATAAATGTTCAAATTCATATGAATGGAACCCAGCTACAAAGACAAATATATGAATTAAATATGAGCAACAAAGAAATTCAAAAGGGAAATTACATTTTAATTTGTGTTATTAAACATTGAAGATCATGCGTAACATTGGGGGGTTGGGGGGGGGGGGAGCTTTGGGACTTTGGGAGGCACCCCAGTCCGCTTCCCCGCTGATGGTTTTTTTTTTTAATCTCCACCTCTGGATAGATGATATGTAGAGAGTGAAGTTTTGAACCAAGGCAACATCTTAATTTGATTGACCATGAGCTTTTTTTGAGTGTGGCAAGTTCAGATGATTAGAGCAAAATGCTTGTGGAGATCATGATATTTGTACAAAGCAGAAAGAAAAAGATATTTCAGGTGTATATACTATTAATTAATAGGATCTGTTGAGGACAAATAGTACATCAACTCTTTGAAGATTATTGTTTTGATCACAATTTTGGCACATGGCTCAATATTTTCCGAGTGAGGAAGGGCTGTGAACTTGGTGGATGTCTCTTTTGTACAAAACCTCCTTTTCTTTTCTTTTATGTGAGAGATGAGAAACACATCTTGGTGCCTACTTTTGTAGATTTTGTTGACGTTTCATTATTCAAATAAATCAATAACAAAATAAACTTGGACAATTATCAAAATATACTAAAACACCTTGAACATTGCAGTGATCTACAGTAGCGCTGGAATTTTATTCCAATTCAATCCTTAATTTTTTTTCTTCAATTGCACTGAATCCTAGTTTGTCAAAAAATTGTTAAGAGAAGACAAATTCATTGAAAGAGGATCAAAGTGGTCAAACAAGGAGAAATTGTGGCCAATGTAAAATTGGGTGGAAAGTTCCTTTTCATCCTCATACTTTTCTTTTCCTACTTTTATAGTCCTTATAATTTAAAATTTGTTTCAAAAGTTCATTTCATATACATTTTAGTCCTTGTAAGTGAGAGAGGAGAGAGAGAGTCACCAGGTTCTGGATAGAAAGATCATCGGTTGACATTGATTTTGACCACAAAAATCATCAATCTTGGTGTTAATGAGTTCCATTCGACAAGGTGAGTTTGATAGTTGTTGTTTCTAACTTTAATCTCACCTAGAAAAATAAATCAGGGTCGAGAGAGAAAATCATTCCTGGTTTGATTGTGTTTTTGAACCATTTTGGAGGGTTTTTGGGTTGATAATTTTTGGAGGTTTTAAAGATTTTTTAGGAGAAAATTGGTTGAAAATGAGTTTTTAGACAAAAAAAAGAAAGGAAAAAAAAATCAAACCTGAATTTCTTGAGGCTGAATTCTTGGAAACTAGATAACACTTTTTTTTTTTAAAATAATTTTGGAATTCCACCCTGGAGAAAAGAAATGAAAAACTAAAATGGCCTAGCGTGGGCTTTGTTTGAAGGGCCTGGGTGTGCCAGGTCAAACTCGTGTGTCTGAGTTTTTTTTTTCTATAGGTTTTTCAAGTTTCTTAATTTTTATTTTATTTTATGTTTTTTTTTTGGTTATTCGAAGGGACATTTTGATAAATAAAAAATGGCTTGTAAGAGAAAATATGAATATACAAGGACGAAGAAGTTTAAAACATTTTTTAAAATTTTATTTTATTAGATATTTGAACTACTAAACAAGATTTATTTATGTTTTTTTCTCAAGGAAAAAAAAACAGTTATAACAAAATAGACAACCTAATATATATGTACAGCCAAATTTATAGTTAAATATATATTCAAATTGTTAAAATATAATTATGTCTTGAAAAATAATGTTACAATATATTAATCAATATATTTACCACATAAAATATATGAGCAAAAGATTGAATAAGAAATTGTTGAATTAATTTTTATGCTATGATGACTAATTAAATAGTTTAAGGAATTATAAATAACTCTTATGCTATGATGACTAATTAAATAGTTTAAGGAATTATAAATAACTCTTACGTATCGACCATTTGCTATTTGTATAATATGTGTGGATATTTAATGAATAATTAATTTTGTTTTGTTCCTTGACCTTTTTTTTATTTAATTTTAGCTTTCAACATTAGGTTTGTGTTAATGTTTTCTCTAATTCCATCTTTTAATAGCTGTTTAATTTTAAATTGGTCTTTATATTTATTTATCATATAACTAAATTAAAAAAATGTTATCGAACCTGTTGGAGTCTATAACCTCGGTCACGAGTTTGATGGATTAACTCAGGTCGATCTAATATATTGCCATCTCAATTTTTTTTAAAATGTCATTTTAAAATTTTTCTATGTTCAAATTTTTTTTGATCCGACTGTGACATAGCACAGTGGTAACCACCTAGTACATATTATTGGCAAGGTGCTGTCCCTGTGGTCAGATTTGGACCAAGTGAACACCATTTTTGGTTAGGAGGAGAAAAATGAATCCAATGAAAATTGGAAAGGATGATGGGGGAATGACAGTGATGATTCTTTCTCTGCGCTAATAGAAAGAGCAGAAAGCAATCCATTCCTTTAGTTTTGGGGTTAGAGGAAGAGGAGATGGGAGAGTGAATATTAGTCAAATGATAGAACGATAAATGTCCCCTCAATTCTCATTTAGATGGATTGAGAATGCAAGGATCTAAAGAAATATATGAATTTATTTTATATTTTTCTTGAGTATACATGTCTAAACAAACAAGAGGATCACGTCCTTCCCCTTGTATTCACCTAACCCTTTACACCTTGGTTAGAACCCAAATTTCCTTTATGGGTGGAAGAAGAGGAGAACTACATGATCTTGGAAAGAGAGATCTCTCTTTCTTCCTGAATCATACATCTGCCTAACTAAATGAAATGAACTTTACACTTCCATGCAAATATATTGTAGATGAAGGCAAACAGAGGTTCATCCAATAATGTCTTAATTGGATTTAGAACAACAATGCTATCCATACAACATGATATTTGACACTTGACAGAACATGATCTGCTGGAAGCTAACCCATGTACGTTTAATTCTTTACATTCTTTACAACCGAAGCAGTTGCTGTTCCTGATGCTGGCAGGGGTGCTGGCTTGAGAATGATTTTGACATTATCATGGACTCCTTGTAGCAACAATTCACCCTCATATGAACGAACTTTACGCTTCTTTGCCGCTCTTAGTGTACCAACCAGTGCTTCAAATATGTGTGCACACCTATCGACATTAAACAACACCAAAAGTGACCCACAAAGCAAAAAAAAAAGAGTTTATGGTGGGGCAAAATACTTGATGACAAAACAGCATGCTATGTTATAATTACAGGAATAGAAAATACAGATTCCAACTTCCTAGGTCTAGTTTCTTGTAATTCAAGATCATGCCTGTTCACACAGACTTGTGCATGCTGCATGCATTCAATAGATTTTTCTTAAGTTTGTCTAGGGAAAAGATTGTAATATCCATTACAAAGTGAAGATACGTTTACTTACAATTTGAACCTTGTTTTGTATGGAGTAATGAATGGAGAATACCTAACTAGTAAGTCGTATGCAATGCATTATGTTTTTACTTGAGTATGGTCAGAAAACCTTCAAGAATCTGACACAGATGTTAGGAATCGGAACACAGAAATGATCCAGATGAGGTATTTTGTTGTTTCTTTTTATTCTTTTTCTCTTTGCTCGAGTGGAGATGTGTGTTCTACTGTGTTTCCATGCAACTGATTTGGTTTTTGTGAAGCATTTTGTCATGTTGAAATGGCTCGATCAATATGAGAAAGGCATACAATGCAAGATTGCAAGGATGCTGGGGACCAGCTCTAGGGCACTCTTTTGTAAATGCTTGATATGAAATTATGAAATAAGCAGTCTTTGCAGCAGAAAGAGTAGATTGGTTGAATGCACAAACAACTGATATGGATCACTTTGTAATATCTGAGTAAATGTTAGTTTTACCTTTATCTTTTTTTTCCCTCGCTTTGATTCTTGTGACAATAACTTGAAATGCATCAGAAACAGAGCATTTTTCCAGGTGCCCAACTAGATCAGAATGTTTGAAAATCCATCCGATTTGAAACATCCTAGATCCTTTAAACTGAAACGGCTATGACACTTGAACAGACACTTCTTTTCTTGAACTTCTGGATTCAAATGAAAACGAGTTGCAAACGATGTATGGAGATCAATATATATTCCCAAGAATCATTTGACAAAACTGCTTCTGGCATGAAAGGGATCCCTCAAGGGACTCTATAAGCTAAACATTGACCAATAATTGTTCATAACCTGGCTGTTCTTGATCAGAAATGCCGAGGTTATTCACAGTACTTGAAATGGTGGGGAAAAGATCAGAGAGGCTCGATCTAGAGAACTTCTGCATAAACTCAAATTGTTCCATGTTTTGGTAGCCTCCCTCCCGTTGTTCAAGGACCAGGGAATTCTGTGTTGGGTTTCCTTGAAACAATAATCTTCGAAGGGCATATAATAATAATGGGAATATACTCAAGTATCAAACCCTGACCTTTAAATTCAGCAACTTGTATTTATGGTTTCTGATGGAACAAAAGAGCAAACATGAAAAGGAAAAGGGAAGGCGGTAGCAGCATCTATTATTTTTTAAAATATATTTTATTTAAAAATAAATTAAAATAATATTTTTATTTTATTTTTTTAAAATTATTTTTGACATTAGTAAATTAAAATAATTTAAAAACAAAATAAATAATCTGAAGTAAAGAAAAAATAAAATAAAAATACTATTTTTTAAAAAATATTTTTAGAACTCATAACCAAACAGTTCCTTGTGAATAAAAAATGCATGACAAATCCACCATTGATAGGTAACGCGGTGCATCAAGATCGGATCATAGCATTTCCAGACATCATATGCAAAAATTCAAGAACAGAACTGTATGAAGACAAACAAATACATTGAGATGTCTGCAACTGTTTTACACGTAAATTTACCTTGTAGGACCCATCAGGTTGGACCTTGCCAAGTCTTTGGGTTGCTTCCTTGAGTCTCTCTACCTCTTCTTCAACATTCATGGTTTTATCTTCTCAGACAGTTCTTAACCATCCAAGTTTTTGGAGGAATGTGTTTTATGGTTTTATTTGACTCTTCCCCATAAAAAATAAAGTGTTTTAATCATATGCAAAATAACAAAATAAAAAATATCTAAAAGTCACCCAATGTCTTTACTGAATTTGATGTTACCGTTCCTTGGGGTAAGGATGATCTCATTTATTTATTTATTTTTATTTTATTTGAGATAAAAAAAATGATCTCATCTTAAACCTAAAAAATATATATTTTGAATGATAGCGGTTTTTTTTTTTCAACCATAATGAGTATTTTTTAATTATTTTATGCATAAATTGAAACTAATAAATGCACATCTTAAGCATCATACAAATAAATTATCTTGAATGTTAGTCTATGCATCCATAACCACATCCATTGCAATATTTGGTATAGCATATCTATTATAGTGTTTGATTAGTGTTTCAAAATAAAAAAGAAATAAACAACAAGAATAAAGGAGACAAGACAGAATAAAAAATGAAAATAGAATTGTGTTTAATATTAATATACAAGATACAATGACTATTTATGTATCATTGTTTGGTTGATGATGGGTAATATAGAATAAAACATTAAAAAGTTTATTTTATAGTTAATAGATATTACTATCAAACTTACATATTTTAAAAGATAATTAGATACCATTTTTTTTAGTATATATTGAGTGTTGACGTTACAAAATCCTAGTTATAAAACTCAGATCGGCCTAGCAGATTGACCTCGAGACTCGGATGACATAGAGCTTTGACCGATTTGGATTTAAAAAAAATAGAGGAAGAATTGATTTGGTCTAACTCAATAAAAAAACTCGGGTTGATCCACGACCTGGTCAACCTTGAATAAGGCCTGGGTAAAAAAAACCCAACTTTTTTTTATTTTTTTTTGTCATAATAACATCATTTTTATCCTTTTAAATTTTATTTTTTTTGGATTAACTTGAGTGGACCCTCCCGATGCATTCTAGGTCTTGTTCTGAATCAACTCATGGGTTCAGTTTTAAAACTATAATACTAATCACTTTTATTTGTACATGTCTTAGTTGAATAATTTTGAAACTAAAAACTTTTTTACATAGATATTTTAGGAATATAAAGTCATAAATATTATCTCTAGATATTTATCTTTTTAGTTTTGTAAGGACATAAATTCATTTCAAAATTATCTCAGGAATAAATTTATTTTTATGTTTCTGTTTTTATCTTTTGAACCAAATATATTTTTCTCTGTTATCTATGTCATATGATAATAACCAAATGTTTTCATAGTATTAGCAGAAAGAATTTTTTTCACATGTTAGATCTATAAAATGTATGGATTTTTTTAATTAAAAAGAAAAACATGAAGAAAGTAAAAGCAACAAGTAAATGAAAAAAAAATAAAGGATTACTATTAGAAATGATATCAACATCAATTATAATATAAAATTTTTAAATAAACTTTTAGGGAGGAAAGAGGGCAAGTGAGATGTAAACCTTTCATTACAATTTTTAATCAGTTCTTTTTATCATTTTTTTAATTAATCTTTTCATCAATTATTTTCACAACTACATCTTTTTACAATTTAAAGCATGCACGTTATATGATAAAATATTAAAAAAATATTGATAGAAGGATCCAATTGTGAAAATCATGAAACAGACAAAACAATCTTTTGTTTTGAAACTTAATTGATAAATTTAAGTTTCTTTATCTTCTTTGCCCCCTAAATCCATGCGTCCTAGGAGCCATTAATCCCTGTTGGCACAAAACCACAATTAACACTAATTTCCATGCCCATTTTCCATCCCTAATTTCTTTCATATATTTTTTTCTCTCATATATATTTTCTTCTCTTCAACCAAACAAAATGTGATTTTAATCCCTAAATTCTAGGTTTTATTTCCAATTAAAGATCCTAACTTTATTCTATCATTCCATGAAACTTTACTTTTTGAAAATATTATTTACAAACCCTTTGTTATTATTATTTTTTCTTTTTTAAATCATCATTAAATGAAAAAAAATGTAAATTCAAATAAGCAAGTAGCAGTAGCACCATCACCAGTCTATGCTATAATAACAACAATATAAATGAATCATATAAAAGCTTAAATCGGGAATGAGGAAGATGAAAATAACAATAACATTTCTAGTTGAGGAGAGAAGTCATAAATTACCCTAACAACTTTCAATTTGAAGATGGTGGTGTTTGAGAGGGTGTAGCAAAAAGTGATGTATATTGGTACTAATGGTGGTGGTGGAGCTATTATGCTTTAGTTTATGCAAATAATGACTAACTAACTTTGTCTTTTTAAGTTTGTGTTTTTTACGTTGCCTCTCTTGACAAATTTAGTCCTTGTGGTTCTTTTGATTCTAATTCTCCATTTAAGGTTAGCGCTTTTTCTTTAGATGGAGTTGGTTCGGGTCTAGTTTCCCTACTAACTCTCTCGATGTCAAAGAAACTTGACCATATTGAGTGTAATTCAAAATAACTCCAATAATGTTTTTAAATATCAGGATTAAAATGTTACGATGTCTCTATAATAATTCAAGTATAGTTCAAATCAGGGTGCCCTGTCAATAAACTAGGATTTGACATCTTGAATCAGTTTGTTGACAGGGGCAACCTGATTCATTCTTTGTAAAGTTGGGTAATACTAGAATTGGATTTGTGGGGTGAAGCACCTAACAAATTAAGAACCATTATTTCTAGATTTGTGCTACATATTCACTAGCATGTATTTTTTTTTTATATCTAAGATTATTCTATTGATCTAAAAATTTAGTTAGATAATATTGATGTAGGTACTTCTCCTGTAACTTTTGTTTCATATCATTCCAATCAGTGATAAAATTTTTATATCTTTTCTCTAAATAATCTTCAACACTTTCCCAGTAAAGTCAGGCAATACCAATTGTATGTTTTTCATTTTAAGTTTAGTTCAATTTAATGTTCAATCCTAAACATAGGTTTGGAGTTATTAACTTGTCATTGTTAAGCATAATAAAATCAGGAGTATCAAGGTCATTCTATAGTGATTATTTTAAAAGAAGCATTTTTTATTTATTAAAAAGAATGTTTTACTTAGATTTTATATTACTTTTGTCTCAAATATTCAAGATGAGAGCAAGTGTTGAATTACATATGAATGCAAAAATTATTGTATTCTTGGGATTCTCCCACTACAACCAAGGATTAAGCATGACTTTTTCATTATTGCTCATCAAAAATCACATACGAATAGCATATAAAATGGTCTCAATCAGGTAATTAAAGTGAAACTTTCTCATTACCACTCATAAAAAAAACTTACCTTTTTTTTTATTAATTTCATTCACTTCTTGCACTCTTATATTATTCGATCTTTATTTTTACATAAAAGTTATGTATAACTAAATACCTTGTGGGATGGGATTCAAAGGTGAATCCCCACCTATCAACTAAGGCTAATGGGGTTTTTAAAAGTCATTATACCTCATATCTAGTTTATGTAAACCCATTGATATCTTTACAAGTGTGCTTAAGTACAACACTATTTTATTACAACTAACTAAATCAACTCCTCAATACATGTAATTCTTTATATATAGGACAACCCCACTTTGATTACTTGTTAATGAGCTTGCGAATTATCACATGTAATTTTGCTACTATACTTTGTTTAAGTGTTAACATATTAATTTGGTACATCTAATCTTTAGTGTAGTAACTTAGTAAATTGCTTTCTCGTTTGAATACACATGGTTATACAACAAATTTATTAATGGATTTATTGGGCAAATCTTATTTCGATCACTTGATCGGGATCATTTTATACGTTGTTGGTACGTGGTTTCTGATGAGTGGTAACAGGGAAGCCTTGCTTAATCTTTGGTTATAATGCAAGGATCCTAAAAATCCAACCTCGTTTGCATTCATACGCACTTCAAGACATGTATTCATCTTAAATATTTGAGACATAATCAACCTAAAATCTAAGTGATACATTCTTTTCAATGAACTATTTTTTTTTCTTCCAAGAAAATCCTTATGGAGTGACCTCGATACTCCTGAATTTATTATACTTAACAATGACAATTAATGACTCTAAACCTATGCCTCGTATCAGACATTAATTTGAACTTAACTTAGAACTACAACATTGAAAAACAAGCTATTGATACTACCTGAATTTACTAGGAAAGTGTTGAGAATAATTTAGAGAGATAAACCTCATAGCACTTATTAAAATGAGATGAATAAAAAAAATAAAGAAGAATTACTTACCCCAATCTTATAGAACTAAAATTTTAGATAAATTTAACAATCTTAGATAAGAAAATAAGTTTGCTAATGAATATATTGTATACAATGAAATGTGTCATTAGAGAGGATAAGGCCATGACTCTAAGTAGGTTTTGTAAAGGTCTTTTTACATGGATTTAAGACTACAAGACATCAATGAAATTAAAAAGAAATGCTTATAGATTAATACCACAATGAAGCTTAGAATAATATAAAGTATTTAGTTCAATCTTTATTGAAAATGGTTCAAGGAAAAAGAATTTCAAGGACTTATATAACAAAATTGTTCTTCTTATATTGTGCTAAAGAAGCAACTCTCCTTTATGAACCTCAAAAGAGGTGTATCTATAGGTCTTAACTAAGGTTAAAATATGCTTAGAGGAAACCCCAAAGTACCTTTTCAAGTTATAGTGTATAAAAGTAAAATATGGTGGCCTTCTAGAGAGGCCATTGCCTATCTCTCATTATTTTGATCACATCTTCCTCTCTACTATGATTTATTTTTCATTGATTACAATCCAATGTTAAAGTAGACTTCACTTTAGGTATAATTTCATCATGTTTGGAATTAAATGACTAAATTATGCTCTTTCAAAGTTGGGGTAAAATTATGTCTTGGACAAATTATGAGTTCTTTTTATTTTTGTCATTTTGGCAAAGAAAATGACTAAATGTAAATTTGAGTTAGCTTTTTTATGTTGTAAAGTTTGCTTCAATCAGAGATTGGTGGAAAAAAATATGATTGAAATTCTAAAACTAGTTTAGCTAGATCTTCAAACTTCACCTGTGTATTTTTCTTTTGTATCATTTATTACCTTAAGCTCTAATTCTTAGCTTGATTTACCTGAAATATAATAAAATATAAGAGATAAATCTAGAAAAGATAATTAAGGGGTTAAATAGGTTATTATAGGCTCACATCAACAATAAACTTCATCTAAACAAATCTCACTCCTATATTTTTAAACAAGTTTGATCAATCAAAGAAGTAATCCATGCCACAAACCTATCTATTAGAAATTCAAGGTTTACGATAATCGTCAATAGTGGGGGCCTTAATTTTGTTAGATCTCATAACTTTCTCATTAAAGTTATCAGAGTTAGAGTAACCCAATTGGTAGTTATATTGGTGGTGTACATGGTGAACTTGCCTATAATGGTTATTGTTATGATTTTTATTAATTTTAAGGTGCTCTAGTTAGAAAATCTCAAAGGGTTCAACTCTTTCAGACAAGTTGGTCACCTAGTCTCCAAGGGAATCACTAAGAGTCAGGTTCATGTTAATTATAGACTCAGGATTGGATATTTTACAACCACCATGCAAATGCATGCAACACCAGTTTAAATATGTTATTGAGATCATAATAGTTTTTACAAGTAAAAACATAATACAAAAATAAAGCTTATTTTATTTTTTTAATATGGAGATTAATCAAGACTAGAATACACTAGAAAAATTGTAAGCATGCATCATAAGACCTTTAAATGTAAATGATTAATCAAACAAAAAAGTCAAAACTTTCCACTAGTTTTGAAAAAGATCCATAATTAATAAAGAAGACCAGATGCTAAATATAAATGAAAATGTTGGTCGATAAGAAAAAATATAACGGATAAAATTGCAAGATGATTTTATTTTTATTTTATAGGCATAAAAGTACTATTAATGACAACTTTGATTAACAAGTGCAAAACTAGAGAAGTAAAATTCAATGAACTGAAAGATTGAGTGATTTACTAACCAAAAGGTATAGTGATGATGTAAACCACTTGGATTATGAGAATTGTTGTTGATGTAATAGTGTTGGCGTGGTGTTATACCAGCTGACTTGTTTGCTATTGTCACTTTTTTTAATTAAGATAAAAGAAAAAAAATTACAAATAAAAAAAATAATTGTTGATTTAGATAGAAAAGTCATGGTGGATTTTGGCAATTAATCCCTTTTCTCATCTCTCTCAAAACCTGGTGCCTAAAACAATAATGGAGCTGGACAATCAGAATGTTTGTGAAAGAAAAAAAACACGTTATAATGGTTGTAGTGAAGAAGTTGTCGTGACTGATGTGACAAGTGAGTTGTGGTTAGGATAGATTTTTGTAGTGTTGTTGCTAGGATTGTTGGTTAGTGGTGAATTGTTGACCTCGTGTTTGGGTGGTGATGTGTTGTGTTGGATTTACAGCAACTTGAATTGTTGTGGTGGGTTTTCAATGATGTGTTATGACTGTTGTTTTGTTGAGGTGATCGGTTTGGGTGGTTGGTTGGGATGAGGGTTAAGTGGCGTGGTTGTTTGTTTGTTTGGTTAGGAGATTGGTGGTTGTGGTGACTATTTTAGTTGGTAAAAATGGATGAATAATGATTAGGGTTTTTTGGGTCATGCCATTTTTGAATTTGTTTTTAGTGATGTACTTCTATTTATTTATTTATTTATTGTGTATATCATGTTTATGAGAATTTAAAAAACCTTTTTTATATGGATTGTTTAGTTGCATGAACAACTAAAATTTGAAGCTCTGATACTAAAGTTAATGCAAAACGGATATTTGATGAAGAGAAGAGAAAAAAAAAACTAAAAATAAAAGGAAAAGGAGCCCAAGAAAAGTAGGAAATTAGGGGAAGAAGACCTTTTCTCAATTCATCAAAATTGTTTATAATATAAAAAAATAAATAATAAAATCCTAAACAAAACTAACAATTAAGCTCATAATCCATTAAATAAAATTATCAAACAAAACAAAATAAATTAAGTCTTATTAATAAAATCAAATAAAAACATAATAACATGGGCTGAGAAATGTTCAATCCTTCAATCTGGGTTGTATTATCCTCCATCATTTTCATCCATACATGTGTAATCTATGACAAGGGTACGATGTCCTCGTCAAAAAACCACTCATCGCTTTCTCTAATTTTATCTTCTTGCTTCATGAGCTTTCCCAAGTGTTTTTCGTTGCATCTTTGGCCACTATCAAGTTGCAGCGTAAGAAGGGTCGGTAGTTTACTTCATCCAAGGCTGATTCTTATGAAGGGGCTCAGCTGCTTCTGGCTGCAGTGCAACGCAGGGTTCTGGACAAGATGATAGCATGCTGGAAACTTTGCGAGTGTTGATTCATTTTTTTAATCTACAAGCATCGTTTTTTTAACAGTGTCATTCCAAAAAAAAAGGGTGAAAATCCTGTATAAGAAAAACCTTTTTCCTGATGCTTTATGCCGATGTACTCATTGCAGAATCGGTTCAAAATCCACTCCGATTAGGGGTGATCATTTTCGGTTTGGTTCGGTTTTTAACTATAAAAAACAACCAAACTAGTTTTTTTGAAAAAAAACCAAAACCGAGTCAAACCGACTGGTTTCGATCCAGTCCGGTTCGGTTCTTGATTTCAAAAAACCGAGAAAATCTATATGCTCATATTTCTTCTCGAACTCGTCAGTAAGATGCCTTTTCACAACTATTGTTTTCCCTGCATTGTGCAAACAAATTAAAAGCCAAAAATCAACACCACTGATTTCATTCCAAATCCAAAACTTTGCTATAAATCAAAACCCTAAATTTCCAGGCACTAGAAATCTAGACTTCCATAGAAGTTATTGAAACTGAGCCTTACATTATTCAACACAAAATGCAGAATCATGAAGCAATCAAGCAAGCAAAGCAATTATATCACTAGATTGTTGCCTCAAATGTAAAGGGGAAACAAATTGAAAGATATTCATCCTACTCGCACAAACAAATCTTCCCGTGGTTCATTGGAAAGACTACTAACAATAACATTTCGTATGTGGTATTGGTTGGGGTTCTCATAGCTTACAGGGGATGGTGGTCTCTGCAATCATGTAAGTCACAACATATGAATCCATGTTTGAAGCAACCCTTCTAAGTCTAGGGGGAGGGGGAGGGAGAGGGGGTTGTGGCTAGGGTTACTGGAGAGAGAGTGAGAGGGAGAAGGAGAGAAAGAGTGAGAGGGGGCTGCGGCTAGGGTTACTGGGGGGGATAATTTTTTCTATTTATAGTGCCTTTTTTTGAACCGGTTCGGTTCGGTCCGGGTTAACCGGTTCTTGCATTACAAAACCGAACCGAATCGGGATTTTTTCTAACTATTCTAATCGGTTTAATCGATTTTTTTCTCAGTTCGATTTTTTCGGTTAATTTTTTCTCGGTTTTCTCAGTTTATTCGGTTTTCCGGTTTTTTTGCACACCCCTAACTCCGATGATGCATCGTGGGCCAGCTGGTCCAAGAACTCTTTGTAATGCATGTGGACTCAAGTGGGCCAACAAGTTGTGGAAATTTCTCGGTGTCCCTGTAATTTAATTTGTGAACTTACTGCAGGTTGAGGCATGATGATTGCAGTTACTGCATCTTGATTAATTTAACTGACATTTTTGGCTTAGATTGTATCATAACACTACTTAAAATGAGTTCATTGGCATTTATGCCAGGTTATCCATGCAAGTTACTGTCATTTGTCTCAAGTGTCTGACCTGCCTTAATCTTCCTGGACGTTTCTTTTGGGCCAAGTTACAATGAATACTGATCCTGGGTATCATGTCTATTCTCGTGCTGTTTGCAGCTTACCATGATGCTAAGTCTTGTCTACAGTATTAGATTCAGGTCTCTGATTGATCAGGTTTCACACTGATGATCTGGTCGAATTGATGCTTAACATCTAATTATTTGTTCTTGATGGACTCCATGCATTTAAATTCATAAATTATACGTGCATGGTAACTCGCTTAGTAAAAATATTCGAGGATCTCAAAAATAATAGGCAGTACTTAATGTTGTCATCTCTCCGGGGAAGTGTGGGGTTTCCAGGGTGTCTTAAGAGACCTTTCAAGGTTTCTGAGCTTGAGTATTCAGGAATCTTCCATGAAAATAGTTGCACAGGCGCTTCCTTGTGAACTATGCACTTTCTTATTCGTTGAAATCCTTCTTTGTTATTGTTTCTTTTATTTCTTTAATATACTCTTCGAATTCAAATCTTGTGCTTTTCTTTTCGATTCTTTAATTATTTATTCCATGTCACTCATGCTGTATGTTAGCTTTCCTTTACAGGGTAGCGGCCACAGACATAGTCTCTCCTTCTAATGGTGATAACTGATCTGCTGAAATGGGAGATGATATCTAGTTGTTTCCCTTGAAGCGATTTCCATTTTCTATTAGAAAGCAGATGCCAAACAGTCCAACTTCTTGTGAAATAACACCCAGCTTCTCTCTGACCAAATTGTACATATATATGAATCAGCACCTTCGATCGTATACACACACTGTTTCTTAATACTTGCTATAGCTGTAACCTGCAAGTCTGTAATTTGGAACGAAGGCTTATTTGAGTTGAGCGCTTGGAAGTTCTAACATGAAGTTTGGTGATCGGTTCAGAAATATCATAATCGGCTCTGTTCAAACTATGAGCAGTACTGTAAACAGGCAGGCAGTGTACATTGTATTTGTCTTCCAACAGGGATGGTTATAGCTTGTAGAGATGCAGTCAACCTGTAAAAGGAAACCAGAAATGAAGAATTCAAATCTGATTTTTTGCTGGAGGCTGATTCGGATCAGGACAGGTGCAGTATCTGCGTTCCTAGCGACTCGACTTTCAGCTCTTTGTTACTGGACCAGTGCTTCACCAGCAATTTTTCTTTCAATTTTGGCTGAACATAATCTAGGCATTTAGCTGCCATCAGGGGACACACTGATTGATAGAATCCGGACTTTAAGGAGCATGTTTTACGTTCAACTAGCCGGACTTTAAGGAGCTTTGGATGCTTAATGGTGCAAATTGCATTGCCTGTACGTCTCTATACATTATAGAGAAGTTTATGTTCTATGTTCCTCTTCCCTTTCTTCTTCACCGAGGGCCTGGCGTGACTAAGTTAATCATTTTTGTTTATTCGCTAACAAGAGATATCCTCCCCAACTCGGCATGTGTGTTAACAGAGATTAAATCTTCTGAGATGATTTTAATTAATTATTAAGAACATAACCTTTACACCCATCTCTACTGTACTTAAATAAATAAATTTTTTAATACCTTTATTTTGAATTTTGTTTCAAGTCAAAAAATAACATGTTTAGCATACTATTATAAAATCAGGTCAGCCTACCAATCAATTTAGTAATCTGCTGACTTAAATATGGTATTTTATTGAAAATGTTTTAAAATTGTCTTTATATATATATATATATATATATATATATATATATATATTAACACATCAAAATCATTAAAAAAAATAATTTGAAAAGCATTTTAACAAGAAGAAGCTATTATAATGTCACACGGGCACTTAATCCATTTAAAAAATATCTAAAAAATAATGCCTCATGCTTTGGGCTAAGAGTGTCCTTGAGAGTGTTGTAAAAGTTATTTTTTTAAAGTGTTTTTTTTAATATATTAAAATAATATATATATTTTTATTTTTTAAAAAATTTATTTTTAATATTAGTATATCAAAATAATATAATAACACCAAAAAATAATTCAAAACTAAAAAAATTAATTTTTTTAAATATAATTGAATAAACCACCTCCAAATTAAGTTTTGTAACCATGGTACAGTAAAGGGTGTTCAGTTGAATAGAAGGTAGTGGAGATGATATTCGGTCACACCTATCTAGATGTTGGAGAACCTTAGGTCAAGTGTGACGGACAGAATGCTTTGACTGACGACAGGATTTGGAATTCAGATTCAATTTGGTGTCTGCCCACAAAAGAAAAAAAAAGGTTGAAATCGAATGCTAGTTGCGTAAAACGTTTTGCAAATGCTAGAAACTTTTAGACTAGTTTTTCCCTTCATTGTTATTAATATAAATATTCATATAAATTTTTATATATCTCAACTAATTTCATAAACCAACTCATTCTTTACTTACTCTAACTAGGTCCATGCACTCATATAATTCACGTAATAATTATGTCAAAGTTATTAATTATTTATATCTATTTGAGGTTATGAGATAAGATTTTTTAAAATATTTTTTAATTAAAAATATATATTAAAACAATAAAAAATCATTAACAAAATTTAATTTAAAACTAAAAAATAAATATCTAAAACTTTAGAAATACATGATCCAACCATACCTTTAAACCGTATCTTGGTCATATTAAATGTATAACATAGTAATTTGTATTATCAATATGCTGACAATCGGGTCAATTGATACATAAACTGGCTAAAAAAATGTTATACAAATACCCTGAGTCATTTTATATACATTTTTTTAAATCATGGTTTATGTATAATTATGGATATTAAGTCAAAGTGTACTCTGATATATATTATATTATTATTATTATCATATGATTGTTTTGAGTATCATCGTCATGTATTGTTATTTTATTAGCAAGGCTATTAGAAAATGACAAAAAAAAAAAAAAAAACCCTTTAGCTCCACTGTAAACAATTTATATTATTGATTGGAAGTGGGGTTACTCGTATTATATATTAACTCTGAATCCACATATAATGTCACTAGAGAAATCATGTTTCTTCAATAATGTAATTTTTTTTTATTAGATCCATATTCTTGTAATAAATTTTAATTTTCACATAATTTTGTTAATTTAAATGGTATTAATAAAATATGACATAAATAAGAAAACAACAAGTTAAACAAACAGAACTGAAGCCGAATAAAATTGCTAAATAGAATCTAATTCATAATTTTATTACTGAATATTTCTCTTCAAGTAACCTATTTCTTTAAAAGATTTATAATTCTTTAAATAAATCAAAAAACTAACCTACACAAATTTAAAAACCTGAAAATAAAGAAAAAGCAACAAATATCCTTATAAAAAGTAAAATGATTAAGCATAATATTTAATTTCTAAAACTAAGTAGAAAAAAAAATATAAAGAAAAATATTTTTGTAAGTTAAATAGAAAATAATAATAACAACTAATAAATATAATTTTCCTTGAAAGTCATCTTGCATCAGTCTTTTCATGTTAAAGAGAAGTCATTCTCGAGTTTAAATTTTTCTCTTTTTAATCTTGTGAATTTTTAATAAAAAATTTCTAACTCTTTATATGATCAACCTTTCCATTATAAATATTATATATGTTAATAAGATGCTCAACCTTCTTAACAATAAAACCAATCTTAGAGTTATGAGAAGATTCAAAAATCTATTTCATAATTTTTATATGAAATATATAAACATCAATCTTGATTCCATTAATTTCAAAATTCTCCCCAATCTTATGTGAGGCATATATCATTGCATGTGCTTTATAAGAAATTATTTTTAGAACCACATCTAATTCAGTTCTTTTCTCATAGTCATCGTAATAAATCAAGAATTTTGGATTTAAGTTTTCTCCTTCAACATAATTCTTATTGATTTTTGATGGTTTATTTTAATCCATAAAGAAATTAGAACCATCAAAATTATCAGTTTCAATATTATATTTATCATGATTAAGAAATTCTTTTCTTTACTCATGTCTTATAAACGAGTTTTCAAAATTAGTCATTGATCTATGATCACTTTTTTCTAGGATACTTAGACTCTTTATCTCCGACAACTGACAAATTAATTTTGTAATTTATCTTTTTATATCTTTTATCACTAGTTTTTTTTATACTTTTTTTCAATTCTACAATATGTCTATATATGTCTTATATCACTAGATCTTGGATATTTCTTTCTCGAGGGGAACTTAGTTTCTCATCCCTTTTTACATGAGTACATTTTGTTCTATTATATCTTTCATTCATAATTATTCTTGTACATCTGAATTTATTGAGCTTTGATACTAAGTGAAGCAAACACAAACACAAACAAGAAGACAACAAGTTAAAAAGATAAAATTGAATATGAATAGGGTTATGTCACATAACCCTCTTAATTAAACATTTAATTTTTTATAAGTAGTACATCTATTTAAAATATTTATAATTTCTTAAATAAGTTAAAAAATTAACATAAAAAAATTAGAAAACCTTAAGAATAAAGGAAAAGAAATAAAAATCTTTAAGTAGAAAAAATAAAATTATAAAGCATAATATTTAATGTCTTAAATTAAATAGAAAAAAAGAGGAAAATATTTTTCTAAATTAAATAGAAAATAATAATAACTAAGAAACATATATTTTTTTTCTAAAAATTATTGTGCATTAAAAAGAAATTTCCTTTTTAAATGATTTTTCTTTGACTCAACTAAAAAAAAAAAAATTAACCTTGCTATTTTATATTTTCTTTAAGGAAAAATGAGCATTAGAACTAAGGGATAAAAAGATGAACATCTTAAAATTCTTAATTTGGTGTTTTATTTCATTAAAAGTAATTTTTTTTCATAAGTTTTAAATAAGTTATTCACAGTTGAACCAATATAATTATAAAAAGATAATTTATTATCATTTTTCTTTAAACTATCACAGCAAAAAAAAAAAGAAGTTAATTTAAAATTAATTTGGTTAATATAACATATTAATATACAACTTGCTTGATCTGGCTATAATTTATTTTGATTTTTTAATAATTTTTTTAAATAATAATATTTTAACTTTAAATTAAAATAATATAATTTAAATTAACCAATTAATTTGGTTTAAAAAAAAATACTTACATAAAAAAACTAAAATTCATGTAATGCATGCGTGCCCAAATACCTGGTTATTCTTGCTAATGGAATAACCATCAAATCAAATATGAAAAATGATAACTATCTAGTAGCTCGATAAGAATTTGAAATTAAAAAATTTGTTTGTCTTGTGGATTTAAATTCGAGTCATATGATTGCTAATATGATGACAACTGTAAGTTTACATGGTCGTTAACTTTAAGATCTTTGAAATTAATTGAGATACGCAAAAACTGACCCGAACACCTATATTAATTAATAAAAAATAAAAAATAATGCAACGTGGTGATTGCTATTGAAAATCACATTACACATGTCCTCTTCTTTACCAGATTCTTTTATCACCTGGCCCCTATGATTTGACGGTCATGATCTTAATATTAAGGAAGATGCAAGAAATCTGCAAATGATTTGCAGCAGTAACTAAGCCTACAATCATGCTTGTGAATTAATACAAATATTTTGTCCATAAATATTATTGATTGCTGTAATCTTTTCTTACAAGAATATGTAATTTGAGTATAAAACAATAAGCTAAGCATCAATACAATTATGTTGAAAATTACACCGTAAGCTTTTGAGTTCTTACATCTTCTATATGGTATCAGAGCATCATCTCTCTAACGAGAATTTGATCCCCATGTCTTTCGCAAATCAGCCTACCTCCTCCCCAGAACTTTCCCTTGTGTTTTTCAACATCACTACTCAAATTAATGAGAAACTCACACCTTCATCTTTTCCTCAATGGCGAGCACAGTTTGTGGCTTTCCTAATCGGCTATGATCTCCTAGACTATGTTAATGGAGAATCTCAGTGTCCTCTCTCAGATGGTACTCCATAGTCTACAGCTATAAAAAACCAGTGGGTAAGGCAAGACAAGCTAATTCTTAGCGCCATTCTTGCATCCACTTCATCTTCAATCACGCCTCTCATTGCCACAACCAAAACCTCACACGAGGCATGGAAAAAATTATCAACACTGTATGCAAGTAAATCGCGTACAAGGGCAATGCAACTCAAGGAAGAACTAACCTTGATTCAGCGTGGAAATCGACCGATTTCAGAGTATCTTCATACGGTCAAAAGCTTGGTTGATGAAATTGCACTTATTGACCACCCCATCTCTGATGATGACTTAACCCTCTATGTCCTCCATGGAGTAGGTCCAGAATTTTATGAGATTGCTGCTCCTATTCGAGCACGAGAAAAATCCCTTGTTTTTTAAGAACTCCATGATATGCTTGTTGGGCATGAAAGTTACTTGAGAAGGATGGAGGTTGCTACACAGCAGCTCATGGCTGCTGTAAATTTTACCAGCCATCGATTTGCCAACAAGGACATCGCCTTCTCTGTATCTCAGCAAACCAGAGGAAGCAACAGAGGAAATGGCTCTTTTTACCGACCACGACAACACCGCCCCTCAAATGGCTCCTTTAGAGACCGCCATCGAAATAATAATTCGGGTCGCTCCAATTCAAACCGGCGCTTCCAGCCAAAATGTCAATATTGTGATCAATTGGGTCACATAGCCAAGATCTGCCCGAAACTCCAATCCTCTACAATGACGGTTAATTGTGCTGGATCCTCCGATACTCAAGATAAAAAATGGTTAATTGACTCTGCAGCCTCTCATAACATCACGGGTGATCTCTAAAACTTATCTATTCATTCTGAATATGACGACACTGATGAGGTTCTTCTTGGTGATGGTACAGGTTTGGCAATTACACATATTGGTTCTTTAACTTTACCCACACCTACCAAAACCTTTCATTTACATGATACTTTATGTGTTCCTCATATTCACAAGAATCTCATTTCAGTTCTTCACTTCACCAAACATAATAATGTTTTTCTTGAACTTCATCCTTTTTTTTTCTTGTGAGGGACAAAACCACGGGGGCAATACTTCTAAGAGGTGCGTGTGAGAATGGCGTCTATATGTTTCCAAACTCCTTGGTGGCTTCTCCCACTCCAACAAAAGTTGTTTATGTGCATGAACGGACTTCACTTGATGGGTGGCACAAACGTCTTGGACGCCCTTTGATTAAAATTATTCAACATTTTGTCAACAAATTATCCCTTCCTGTTTCAACAAAAAAATTCTCATCGTTATGTACCTCTTGTTCCAAAAATAAAGCGCATAAACATCCTTTTGGTTCTACCAGTTTTCAAAGTCACTCTCCACTTGACATTATATATACTGATGTTTGGGGTCCTGCTCACATTACTGGATTTGCGGTGCACGCTATTATCTTTTTTTTGTGGATCATTATACCAAATATATGTGGTTTTATCCAATATCTACAAAATCTCAGGTTTCTAGCATCTTTCCCCAATTCAAAATGCTGGTGGAAAAAAGATTTCAGTCCACCATTAACGCTTTGTACTCCGATAATGGTGGCGAATTTCTAGGTTTGAAAACTTACTTGTCCAATCATGGTATAAGTCATTACACTACTGCTCCCTACACTCCCCAACAAAATGGTGTTACTGAAAGGCATCATCGCCATCTTGTCGAGACAGGTCTTACCTTGCTTCATAATGCCTCCTTATCACTCTTTTATTGGCCTCATGCATTTCAAACTGCTGCTTACCTCATAAATCGTCAACCCACTCCTCTCCTTCAAAACCAGTCCCCATTTGAAGTTCTTTTCCGTCAACAACCAAATTACCTCAAATTACAGAAATTTGGATGTTTATGCTACCCTCTCACCAAGCCATACAACACCCATAAGTTACAGCCCAAGCCCATTCCCTGTGTCTTTATAGGATACTCACCAACCCAAAATGCCTATAAATGTATCGACCCCTTAAGTTCTAGAATTTATTTGTCCAAACATGTACTGTTTGATAAAACTCAATGTCTAGTTTCAAAAACAAATCCACCCGATCAGCTATCATCCACCCGTCCGCCCAATCACACCCATTTATTCCTCAAACCAAATTCATGTCCTGTAATCCCTTCCCTTGCTCCTCTCGTTCTTGCGTCATCTTCGCCGACTTCCACTCCACCATTGGAGCCATCAACGAGTTTGGACACTGTTGCTGCCTCCTCTGCGTCATCTCCAGGTATTACCCCCTCTCTCTCCCCCTATTTCTGAATCAAATGCTAATCTGCATCATGAGTATCTCCATTCTGATCTACATGTTTCTCCTGCATCTACCTCCCCTGCATCTACTTCCCCCCTGCCATGTCCAATTACTCACATTCCAACCTGTAATCACTCCATGACCACTCGATCGATGAATAATATTTTCAAACCTAAACAATTAAACACTGTGTCCAAGCATTCCCTTCCGCCTTTCCTGGAACCAACCTGTGTAAGCCAAGCTGTCTCTCACCCTGAATGGCATGCCGCCATGTCCAGTGAATTAATAGCTCTCATGAGTCATGGTACATGGGATTTAATTCCACCTCCCAAAGACTGCAAACCCGTGGGTTGTAAGTGGGTATTCCGAATCAAACGGAAGGCAGATGGCTCGATTGATAAATTCAAAGCCCGACTTGTTGCAAAGGATTATAATCAGTGTCCTGGAGTTGATTATAAAGAAACCTTTAGCCCGGTTGTTAAACCTGCAACCATTAGAACAATGTTGAATATTGCTGTTATGAATGGGTGGCCCTTGAGACAAATGGATGTCAATAACGCTTTTTTACATGGCATGTTGTCTGAAACTGTTTATATGATGCAGCCTCCAGGTTTCAAAGATTTTTCCAAACCCGATTATGTATACAGATTAAGGAAAGCTATTTATGGTCTCAAACAGGCTCTTATGTTTATATTGATGATTTGGTGATTACAGGCAGTGATAATCAGTTCGTAGGTCATGTTGTGAACACATTTGGTGCTCGTTTCTCTGTAAAAGATATGGGCTTACTTCACTACTTCTTAGGAGTTGAAGTAATTCCCATAACTGCAGGTTTATTTCTCGCCCAGCACAAGTAGATCCGGGATATGTTGGAGACTCAAAACATGGCTGGTGCCAAGGAGATTTCTACCCCATTGTCCACTACTCAATCCCTTCATCTGTTAGATGGCATAGCATCAGTGGACAACACTAAGTATAGGCGCATCATTGGTAGACTACAATACCTCTCCCTAACTCGTCCAAACATTTGTTTTGCAGTAAACAAGCTTTCTCAATTTATGCAAAAGCCAATGGTGACTCATTGAGCTGCCACCAAGAGACTTCTTCGCTATCTCAAGCAAACAATATTTCATGGTATCCATATTAGGAAAGTTGTTGCCCCATGTTTAACAACTTACAGTGATGCTGACTGGGCTGGCAACATTGATGATCGAACGTCCACATCGGCCTACATTGCTTTTCTTGGATGCAATCCTATCTCCTGGAGCTAAAAAAAACGACGGGCTGTTGCTTGATCCTCTACGGAAGCTGAATATCGTGCGCTTGCTAATGGTGCTTCAGAAACATTGTGGCTCCTTGCACTCCTTCATGAACTTGGATTTCCATTGAAAGTGCCACCTTCTCTACTGTGTGATAATCTTGGTGCAACTCATCTTAGTTTTAATCCGGTTCACCACTCCAAAATGAAGCACATCCAAATTGATCTTCACTTTGTGCGTGATCAAGTTCAGAAGGGTACTCTTCATGTGCGACGCGTCTTCACTCAAGATCAACTTGCTGACTTATTAACCAAGCCACTGTCTCGGGCACGCACTGAATTTTTACGCACCAAAATTGGCCTTACCGATGGAAGTTCAATTTTGCGGAGGCATATTAAGGAAGATGCAAGAAATTTACAAATGATTTGCAGCAGTAACTAAGCCTACAATCATGCTTGTGAATTAATACAAATATTCTGTCCATAAATATTTTTGATTGTTGTAATCTTTCCTTACAATAATATGTAATTTGAGTATAAAACAATAGGCTAAGTATCAATACAATTATGTTGAAAATTACACTGTAAGCTTCTGAGTTCTTACATCTTCTATGCTTAACTCTATGCTCTCTTGACTAAGACAGTGTTTGTAGTTAGAAAATAATTTTAAAAAAATTAAAAAAAAATTATTTTTATTTTTATTTTAAATTAATATATATTTGATATTTTTAGATCATTTTAATGTATTAATATTAAAAATAATTTTTAAAAAATAAAAAAATTATTTTAATGTATTTTAAAATAAAAAACACTTTAAAAAACAACTACTAGCACACTCACACACACCTTTTAAAGACAGAAAAACACAACGAAAAAGATAATTACAAATCAGTCTCCATGTAATGTCATGGATCTCAAATCAGTTCCCAAAATAAAACTTTTATCAGTTTTCTTACCAAACTATGGCTAATCTAGCAGCCAAGTCCCCTAGTAATCCTATCTAAGATTAGAATATTCAATTAACGAACCAATTCCTCCTTGGAACTATACCTCATTCGAAGAAAATAAAAATTGATTTATGGATATGGCAAAAATGTTGAATTATAAGCATAATATTGGTTTATTTATTTATTTATTTTTACACAAAATCTTTTTTATTTTATTTTAGAAAAAAAAATTTAAAGCTTTAGATGAAATCAAAAATTAGATGTTTTTTCATTATATTTTCATTTTTATATGTTATGTTATGTTATGTTAATGAGATTTTATATTTTAAAATATAGTTATATAGCGCGATAATGTTATATAAAAAAAATTTATGATCTTATTTTAACATAATTTTGATGATATTGGTGGATTTAACATAATTTTAAGGACTTTATTGTAAAAATCAATACATGAAGGTAACATCTCAATAATTTGGTAATCTGAAAACTGATTTGTACAGTTGAGGGACTGGTTTGTATCACCCAGAAAACCCAAGGAAACAAAAAGAAAAAAGAAAAAATATAGTAATAAAGAAAACAAAACCCTCTTAAGTTCTCTTCCTTCCCAGTAGTAGGTACTAGGTAGCTCAATTTTCCAGTCATTTCTTGGAAAAAACAACAGCACAGAAAAAATAATAAAAATAAAAGTTTACTACTTTATAGCCAGAAATTTCACATACAGAGAGAGGGAAGGAGGGTGGGTGGGAGGAGGAGCTTTATTTTTAGGGGGCATGATAAAAAAAATGGAGTTGGTGAATCATCAGAGGCAAAAGAAAGGAAGGAAGGGTAGGGATCATCATAACAGAGGAGTGATGCAGATCGAGGGTGTTGATTATGATTATGGATATGGGTTTGATGATGGGATGATGGAGATGATTAATGGAGGAGTAGTAGAAGAAGTGAGACAAATTAATACTAACAGCAATTATAGTGGTGTTGTTATTGGTAATAGGAATGATAGAGTGGTTGAAACAACAAGAACAAGTGAGCTTACTATTGCTTTTGAAGGAGAAGTCTATGTTTTCCCAGCTGTTACTCCTTCTAAAGTAAGTCATGCCACGCTTAACTCTCTTTCTGTCTCCCTCTATTTGGGGTTGTTTTTGTTTTTGTTTTCTTATTGCATTTTGGTGGATGGATGCGTTGATTGATTGATTGATTGATTGAAGATGAAATGATTGATTGTTTGATTGTTTTTTCTATGTGGGTTTTTTATATTTTGAAATGGGTTTTGGGTTTTTTGTATAATAGTTGTTGTTTTGATTTGTTTGGTGGAGGAAATGAGGAGAATGGGGGTAGGAGGTGTTGAGTTTTTGGGATTTAATTTGGGATTTTTCTGGGTAGGTTTGTTTGTCTGTTTGCTGAAAAAATGGAATTTTTTTTTGGGAAAACTGAAGAATAGTTTCTCCTAGTGGTGGTGGTTTTTGTCCTGATTTTTTTTTTATGGAATAGTTGGAAGTTCCGTGATGTTTGTATTTAGCTTACTCCTCCGTATTGCCTGAATTCTTTAGAAAAAATAGAACTCTCTACAGGAAAAAGGGAAAATGCAGCTGTTGAATTTTAATTCGGTGGACCTGTTTATTTGCCGAGAAACTGGAATTGAGGGAATAAAAAAGTTGAGTTTCTGGTGTTTGCTGCTTGATATTTTGTTTTGGTTTATGGAACAGTGGGGATTTTAGTTTTAAGCAGCTATGTGAAGCTTACCAAAAAGGTATAATGTAGCTGTGGAATTTGAAGGTATATTTCAAACGTTCAATGGTATGGAGCATGTTCCATGGAGATATTGGATTCATAATATTCTTTTTACCATTGATTGACTGGGTGTTTATGGGGTTCTACATACATCGATGAGGGATGTCAGCTTTGTGTGTTGTGATTACCCTTTTGAGATGGTGCTGTACGAAATTTTTTGAATTTTGGTGATTTTTTTTTCACCTGTTGGAATGAATATGTGCTTTGAAACGATGTGTAATGATGATAGTTGGTTATATGAGCATGAATGCTATATCACAAATTATTTGCTTCTGTTGGTATCCTGTTTCTGTTATACTTCTTTGCATTCATTTCATTTTTATTTTTAAGATTCTCGCATTCATTTCTTTTTAATTATGTGTTTATCATAAAAATCATATGATGGTGCTAAACACTACTCATTGTTGAGGCTTGGAAATTCAGAAATGTCTTTTGTGCTTTTTTTTTACTTCATTATATGCCTTTCAAGTAATACTTTGATTTTATTTTCTCTTTTTGTATATGTTCCATCTGGTAGAGTTTTAAATGTTGTTGCCATCAAAACAAAGAATGTCAGAGTGTCTGGTGGACAGACTTCTATGACATGCACTTAATTGTTGACATTGAGTCTGTTTTCAAGGTTCTGGGGTATAAGTTACGTATTGTTATTGTCCACCATATGAATTTGTTTTCATGGTGTTTTTTTTTTTTATAAAAAAAACTTGGTGCTTGTTGTGCTCTTCCATACAGAAATGTTTCAAGCTGTATTTATTTGTCCTTTGGGCATCTTATCTTGCCTTGATTTGCTGGAATGCTTGTAACAGGTGCAAGCTGTGTTGTTTCTTTTGGGAGAGCCTGAGACATCCACAATTGCGCCAAACTCTGAATTTTTTCTCCAACAGAATGCCAGGGTATTTCCTGTACCACCTACATGCCGATTCGTTTGAACAGATTGTTTGTTGGTTTTTTCTGTATATTTTAATGTTTTCTAACTACTTGTCCCAGAGTGCAGGTGATGCCTCACAGGGCTTGAAATTTTCACGAAGAATTGCCTCCCTGGAAAGGTTTCGTGAAAAGCGGAAGGAGAGATGCTTTGAAAAGAAAGTTAGGTATACATGCCGAAAAGAGGTTGCTCAGAGGTAGGTGCAAAATTCCATGTGTTCTGTCATAATAAAGGTGGTGACTTTTCCATGTGAATGCAATTTCATTAAATGGATACACTTGCTGAAAGTAAATTGAATAAATAACAAGATCCCTGTTTTCGGGGCCATATTATAATGATCTTTCAAGGACTAGAAATGGGTTCCAAGGGACACAAATATGCATCCATGCATATAAGGTGAACTGAACTTTGTTATTTTATTTCTTTTTCTCCTTTTGTCGTCATGTTTGTGAGGGTGCGTGTTGAGTTCCAAATCTCTTATTTTCTTCTATCAGCATTTGAAATGACTATTAATTGTAGAAGCTGATTTTATGCCAGGATGCATCGTAAGAAAGGACAATTTGCATCGTCGAATGATTGTTACAGCACAGATACTGGCAACTGGGAACCTAGCAACGGCATGCCTAATCCTGAATTTGTGTGAGTCAAAGCTTATCATTCACTTGTATCATTTCCTAAAACATGCTTTGAAATATGTGTTTTGCTTTCATAAGGATTATGTAGTGCATGGTTTATTGTGGTTACAAGTTTCTGCATTGTACTTTAGTTTGCTTAGATGTCAACACTGTGGCATTAGTGCGAAGGATACCCCAGCAATGCGACGGGGACCAGCTGGTCCAAGAACTCTTTGCAATGCTTGTGGCCTTATGTGGGCAAATAAGGTAGGCATCGAAGTGTTGGTAAATCTGCTGATTTGGCTATACAGTTAACAGTGCTGATACAGCATTTTTACTTGTTTTTGATTGTCATTGGTCAAGTTTATGAGTAACCTTTTCGTGTAAAAACATAATTGTTCTATATGATATATAATTTGCAAATCGAATTTCCCTCCTATTTTTGGTAAACTATAAATTTGATCTTTTATTTATCCAGGTGCTCACTTACTTCATAATTCTGAAATTGTGAGCTTCTATCTGACATGATAATGTCATTATCAATATTTATATTCATGGCATGTCCTCTTCTAGGTATTTATGTTTGTTTAGTATTAACTAGGTCATGGGTTAGAATTTACCATTTCTACTTTTGGTCCAATTTCATTTTTCCATGCCTTTTGTCTTGAAGGGAACTTTGAGGGATCTTAGCAAAGGGGGACGGCATATTTCCTTCAATCAAAATGAACCGGTGTGTACCTTTACCTACCGAGTTTGCTTTCAAGTCAGACAGCATTCATTACCAGTATTGAGTCATTGCTGTTTTTGTTCTTTATTTCTTTCCTAGCAGATTGTTGATGAAGTAATATGATTATTCTTATTGGTTGTTTCATGGAGTCATAAGTATTTCTTTTCCAAGTATAAATTCCTGTTTGGAGTGATAAATCTGTTGTTATTGCAGGTAACTCCTGATTTTAAACCTTTAAACATGGAGCTTGAAAACCCTTTCGCTAGTCCAGAAGAAGAGGTATGATTGCTATATTTGCGAGACAGATGTCTGAAGCAACATAATCTGAAATGCAAATACATCATTAGATTGCTAAGATTGCCCCTTTTTTTTATGTTGTCATAATCTATTGGAATAGCTCCATAATCAGAAGATATTGATTGATCCATGAATACTGTGTCAAATTTTATCTTTTGTACTTGATTCTGATGGACTTTGTTTTTTCAATGATCAGGAGAGCCAAGAAGAAAGTAAGCCCGTGCCATTAGAGTCTGAAAACTCTATTAGGCCAAATGAGCAGGTGTGCCATTTTTCTAGACTCGTGAAAATGATTTATCAACTATCAGATGGCATGATATTTAAGTATAGGGCATGTTGATACTGGATTCTACATCCTATTTTAGATATTTCAAAATCATTGTTTCCATCACACAACTCCACCTGTTAACCGGCATATAACTCATCTCTCCTTTGGGTTTAGAAGTTGCGATGTCCTTTTCTTTTTCCTTCATTCCAAAAGACCCAGTCCTAGGAAGCTGTAATACTTGTCTAATCATTTTATTTGAATCAGACAATTGGACTTGGGAGGCCACATACTTGAAATGGGGAATGAGCTGGTTACTTTTCGCTGGAAACATCATGTTCCTGCTTTTTAGTATTGCTTACATAGTGTGTTCCAGTAAAGTCACCAATTTGAGAGCTGTGGTCATAGTTTTGTCATTGGTTTTGATTATCAAAGTAATTGCATGAAGATTTACCTTTTGTTTCGATTATCATATTCACAGTTCTTAAGTGCAGGATATGCTAGAAACTGATAAAAATGTTCCTGATCCTTTGCCCATGCATGTGGAGAATTCATCAGTCAACCTTGATGATGAGGTAATAAGATTGCTGAAACATACATCTCAAAATTTCAATATGACTACTACCCATGTCCAAAAAATCAGTGCACTTCTGTCTAACAAGTTTTCCCAAAATGTTTGTCTTCTATTAAAACGTCAAAAGTTTCCATTGATTTCCCTTCATGGTCCTGCTCATGACTAATGCTACATAAAAAAAACCCACATCTTTGAAGGGTAAGGGTAGAGTTGGTGGAATAACATATTTTATTGTTGCAATGTGTCTGACCTGTACCAGGACTTTGAGAACACTTTGGATGAGCTTGGTGATGTTTCAGGTTCAGAATTTGAAATCCCCGAGCATTTTGATGATCAGGTAGTGGTTTTTTAGTGACTTGGCATCAAGCATATTGCAGACTAATTCTGTACTTCAGCTGGGTTAAAAGCTGTAAACTTCAGTTCTCCAAGTTCACAGCAACAACTTACAGGTCCACATCGAGGATTCCAGTACAGGGACTGAGTGGCATGGGACTTGAGATCATGCTATCTGCCTGTGATGTTAACCCCCTTTAAGAGCATCCGGTTTCTTTCCAGGGATGAAGATGCAATTCTGATTTATACTAACATCTGATATCCAGAAATGGTTTTTGTTTATAGACAAAGTTTACTTGTATTAGCAGGTTGCTTGGCTTTCTCTTGATACTTTTATGCATTGCAGAATGTGAATACTGCTCTCCTCCTTCGTGCATATTCCCCCTCATTTAGTTCTACCCCAAGAAACAGCTAATTGAATGGAAATGTGTTGTGGTGTAAGGTCTGCATGTCCTGGTGAATCCAGTAGCCGTTTTGGTTCTAAAGTTTAAGTAAAATAGGTAATGTCGCTTGTTCACGTTGTTTGGGTGCTGTTTTCCAATTGGCATGGGGGTTCCTTTGTTTTCTCGGATTCTGAAAAAACTGAGGTATCTGTCCCAAAATATCAAAATAGAGAGGCAGAAATTGAAGAGAGAAAAAAGGGAAAAATGAGGAGGGAAACATTAAACTAAAGGCATAAAAAAGCATCCATCAATTTCTCGCATAGCAAAATCATCAGTGTCCAAAGAGAAAGTGGTTGAATCAGCTTCTCATGGACGATGGATAGAAGAAAGGATGCAAGGGATAGTGACGAGAGAAGGGGAAAGTATGAATCCGTCAAGTTCTTTGATTGTAAGGCAAGGGAAGGGAAGGATGAGACTTGAGTACGAGTATGTTTGGTTCGGCACTGCAGTGCGCGCGTTGAAAGCATCGAAATGATTAAAATTACTAAGGAATGTAACAATAGAAGCTAATCCTTCTAAACTAGGAGGTCTGGAATTATAGCTGAGGAAAAGATGGTTGAATCCCTCCTTTCCTTTCTTGGATCCTCGTTCTTCTTGCCAAGTGAAGGATACAGTAAGTTCTTTCTTTCTCCATCCATCTCACATATTGTGCCAATGCATGATCGTTGCTCGCTACTCTGCTTGCAATACCTTTTGATATATATAATTAATCATGTGGTCCTGAAAGTTTTAAAAAATCATTAGTGTCCAAAGAGAGAGTTTATATATACCCGAGATGACTTGCCCGCGCGCTGCCGCGGGCTTATAAAACAAATGCACTTGATGGTATTATAATTGTGAACCAATGCTAGATAAGTAAAAAAAATTAAAGGTATGATGGAGCAAATATTTCATGAAGAAAAAAAAAGTTGTGTTAGTGATTAAAAACTTAGAGACTGAACAAAATAATTTGTAGCAATCTATAGTGTTTTGTGAAGAAAAATACAGTGCTTTCGTCACATGATTTAGCTTTTCAGTTAATAAAAAGCAAAAAAAAAAAAAACTAAATTCTCTACCAACTTAATATTAAAAAAAATCAATAAAGATAATTTTGGAAGGAAAAAAACCCATGAGAAAAAATGTTGCAGCAATTGACAATGTTTTGTGAGGAAAATTATAGCGTTTTTTCCAATAAAATAAACTAAAAAACTATTTAGAGAAATATTATAGCAATCCACAGTGTTTTGTGAGAAAAACTACAACGCTTTCTTCATATGATTTAGCTTTATTGTAATTATAATTCTTAACCAACTCAATATTAAAAAAAAATCGACAAAGATAATTTTGAAAAAAATCATAAAAAAATCACATGGAAAAACACTACAACAATTCACAGTGTTTTAAAGAAAAAAATAACAAAGTTAAATTCTTAATCGGCTCAATATTAAAAAAAATCAACATAGATAATTTTAGAAAAAAAACAAACACCAAAAAAAGGGGGAAAAAATCATGTTGGAAACACTGTAGCAATTCACAGTGTTTTGTGATGAAAGTTACAGTACTTCCCCATATGATTTAGCCTTATTTGTAATGATTTGTAATTGTAATTCACAAACAATTCAATATCAAAAAAATAAAATTGAAAAAGATAATTTGAAAAAAATTATAAGAAAAAAAACTGTGCGGAGAAACACTGTAGCAATCCACAATATTTTATGAGTAAAGCTACAATACTTTCTAAACATGATTAAGCTTTATTATAAAGTTAAATTTTAACCAACTCAATATTTTAAAAAAATAAAATGGACGAAAATGATTTTGAAAAAAAATATTACAAAAAAAGAAAACACAAAAGAAACTGGAAAAAAACTATGTGAGGAAAAACTGTATCAATCTATAGTGTTTTTTGAGGAAAAACTTGTATTTACTTGTAATTATAATTCTTAACCAGCTTAATATTTAAAAAATAAAATTGACAAAGATAATTTTAGGGAAAAACATAATGAAAACAGAAAAAATCATGTGGGAAAAAACATTGTAGCAACCAACAATAATTTTCAAGGAAAGTTAAAGTGCTTTCCTCACATATTGTAACTGTAATTTATAACCAGCTCAATATTAAAAAATAAAATAAAAAAAGATAATTTCAGAGAAAATCATAAAAGAAATCATGCAGAGAAACACTGTAGCAATAAACAATGTTTTAAAGAAAAAAAATTACAAAACTAGATTCTCAATCAGCTTCATATTAAAAAAA